>FWPU01007762.1_pt1 | contig 15378 bp, 15 predicted proteins | sample 2228361 | NCBI WGS metagenome assembly FWPU01 (sample SAMEA103939777, study PRJEB20133) | metagenome
CATTCTAGCCCGGTGTCACGAGAAGATCGTCAGGAGATCCTAGATACACTTGCTAACAGACTTGACGAGTCCTGTAAACCATGTTACTAGATCTGAGCATTTTGTATGACTTTTTTGTGCGATGTCCCCAATAGTACATCGCACTGGGTGTAACCCTACGCCCTCTCTATATCTACTCATGTGATAAAATGTCATATTATGAAGGCTGACGAAGCGATGCGATTGCTGCGGATCTCGAGAAGCACCCCTCATAGATGGGTTAATGATGGGCTGATATGAAGAGAAGAGAGTAGTCTGGTATGAGATACGAGTACTCAAAAGACGATATTTATACCATTCTTAATAAGAATATTTCACCCACGTAGAACTCTGATACAAAATGCTCAGATCTCGTAACCTCATTGCAACTAACCTATGATTAAGATTACGCACAATATGCAGTAGAGTAAGACCAGAAGTGACACTGCAGTGTCCATCTTGCTCCAGCGGGCCTCTCGAATGAATGTTCTGCTTGATGTATATCCGAAACCTCTTCCCTCCATCGAAATAGTCAGAGAATCAACACGTGACAGGGCAGAGATCAATAGTGGTCGCAGAGTATAACGAATCAACTGGATCTGTTCTGACAGACGCCGCGTCCTAGTGGGTATTCCACGTGCATTCTGTGCCATCCGTACTGTCTGGTTCTCGAGATCAAATAGTGGAATGAATCTGAGGGCCAGTACTAGCATAAAGCTATGTCTGTATGAGACTCCAATTCGCGTGAGCGAGTACGCCAATAATGTGGGATCCGTCACAGAGGCAAAAAACACACTCGAGAACACAATCACAAGAAACCGAAGTGACATTGTGAGTCCCCTCTCTATACCATAGTCTGTAACCGGAAATAGAGGACCTATCCACCCAATCCTAGGTACCAGAAAGACAAGTATTGTTCCATTCTGCACAATAAGTATCTGGATGACAAACAAAAATACTGCAAAGATTGTCCAAGACCTTAATTTTTTCAAAATTCTTCTCAGTCCTATATTTGCAATCACCATCCCAACTACTATCAGCAGAACCAGACCGGCTGATACCTGCCAACCAGGTATTACAAATACGGAGGTGGTGATTACTAAAATGATAAAGAGTTTCAGAAGCGGATGTAGTCTGTGAATGGGTGAATTTGTATCTACAAATCCGATCTGAACCATTAGCAACCCTCCTCCCCTGGTACATAATCATGGCGACCTAGTCTCTTTAGAGTACTGACAACTGACAATGGTGCCCCATCCAACATGATCTTTCCCTGTTCAAGAAAGACTAACCTATTACAATTAGCAAGTGCAAATGGTATGTCATGCGTGACAATTACTGCTGCGCCCCCTCTTTCAATAGCGGACCTGACAACATTCACAACATACTCTCTACCAATGTCATCCTGACCAATGAATGGCTCGTCAAAAAGATAGAGGTCTGGTTGATGTGCTGTCACTGATGCAATGTTGAGTCGTCGCTTTTGGCCATGACTTAGTGAAAATGGATTTTGGTCTTTAAGACGTTTAAGTTCCGCCCTCATCAATGCATCTTCACACGATGCGACAGCATTGCTGTCAAGCCCTCCACACACTCTGAATGCTAAGGTCTGCTCATTCCAAACAGTCTTCTCAAATATCTGATGATTGGGATTCTGAAAGACGAATGCCACTCTACGTGCTATACTTCTACTGTCGAGTCGTCTAATGTCCATCGTATCAAGAAGCACAGTTCCCTCTTCAGGTGTTACAAGTCCCCCAAACAGTGCAAGCATAGTTGTCTTGCCTGAACCGTTGTTGCCCATCAGTGCGATAGTATCTCCACGACACACATCGATAGTGACATTGTCTAATACTCTCTTTCCATCATAGGAAAACGACACACTGTGAAGTGATGCCAGGGGGCCGTCATTACTAGTCCTGATCTGATTAGATGTGTAGACCAATGTCCTTCTGCCTCTTGTCATCTCTTTGTAGCTATGGTTATCCACTGGACTGATACGTCCTCCTGAAAGAAGCAGTACACGGTCCACAATTGGAAGCAAAGCACTAACCTCATGTTCTATGCATAATATTCCCATCTCCTTCTTTAGTTCCACAAGTATGTGTTTGAGACGTTGAACTCCACTCGGATCAAGACTGGAAGTGGGCTCATCCAACACAAGATATGCTGGATGACATGCCAACATTGCAGCAATTATGACTCTCTGTTTCTCTCCACCGGACATTGCAAGTGTAGACCTTTCAATAAGATGTGTGGCTCCTACCATTTCAAGAGCCGACTCAACTTTCTGAATGATCTCCTCTGGCGGTTCTGCGAAATTCTCCGGTCCAAATGCAACCTCATCCAAGACCTTGAGTGTGCAGATCTGATCCTCGGGGTCTTGTTGTACCAGTCCCACGCTCTTTGCTATTCTTGGTAATGGCCATGTACCTGTGTCTTGACCGTCTATCTTTAAACAACCTGTCACGAATCCCTCTCCTGCTCTGGGTATAATTCCACAGAGATACTTTGCCAGTGTTGATTTACCAGAACCCGTGGGCCCCACAAGAAGGACTATCTCTCCACGACTAAGTTGCATACTGACTGAGTCGAGTATTTTATTCTCCCCATCATATGATATGGTGACATCACATGCCTCTAACATATCTCATACATCTAGTCCTGTATCTCATACCTGCGCTTTAGTATGGCCGATAAAAAATGTGGCTTTGACATGATCTTTAGCAAATGTAGTGACAATATTCTAGTCATAATGTATACCTTTTGTTCTAACCGAATGTGCAAGTTCCAGAAGTCTAGTGTCCTGGCGCCAGTGTGCCGTTTCTGCTAGTGCATCTGCAACTGAGTTGAGAAAGCTCCCTTCGATTGCACTTGTTCTCTTCTCTCCCATGCATCGAAGATATCTATCTAAGAGCACCCATACTAGTCGTCGTTTCCTGACATCAAACACGGGTGTAGTGTCAAGTATACTCGCACATATCCCGCCTATATCGACAATCCAATGTCCTGGATGTGCCTCCTCAAAGTCAAGTCCTATGATTCCCTCACTTGTGGCTATAAAGTTACGAAGACGCGGATCACCCTTGAGCACATTTGTAATACTATGAAAACGGAAGTACCAGTCTGCAAGAAGTTCCGCGATCTGAGGATCAAAAGTCCTGTTTACTGTTTCAACTAGTGTTTCACCGGGGATATATTGCATCAGGATTACGCCATCTTCGCTTCTAAGGAGTTGTGGTACCGCAAATCCCTTCTCATTACAGAGTCGAAGCAGTGCCATTTCTCTCTCAAACCCCTCTGTGACAAAGAGTTTTGCTATGATACTCTGCGACACATGCTCTGTTTCGCCATTAACTACAATATGCAAAACAATATTCTTCTTGCTCTCAAGTCGGTAGACTCTTGTCTTTTCAAACGGATACCCTATCTCTTCTAGCATGGTCCTGAGCGTCAAGAGTCTTGTGGAGTCCAGTCTCTTGCCATCTACGCCAAAAAACTCGGTATTGAACGTTTTCCAAAGATTCATCTTATGAGTGTCATTACTATACATCTCATTCTATTGTTTGACCCGTACGCTTTAAGACCTTGACCTGCGTAAAGTGATGTGCTATGACCGAACGTGTTTGTAGTCACACACGAAATTTGAATCGTTGTGGATGTACTTATCCTGGTTGTGAGCGCCAGGGTTATTGTTGTGACTGTCTCCACTATCACTGGCAGCATGGCGAACTCCCCGGTTGTCTCTTCCCGGAGGCCGCAGAAAAGACCTATGACCGCTCTCTGGAACATTTCATTAGAGTCTGGAGTGCTGAACTAAAGAAGCGGAAGAACTAGCAGAGGTGGCGGGCGCGGCAGGATTTGAACCTGCGACATCCAACTCTCTTCATGTTGCGTCATCGCAACATCCGAAGGCTGGCGCCTTATCCAAGCTAGACTACGCGCCCCATAGATGTGCTTGTATGTGGGCTCTTAAGGACTTCTATGTTTCAAAGCCTCCTGAGAACAGCCTTTTCATCTTCTTTTGATTGGGTCTTTCAATCACACCCCGGTCAGTGAATATGGCTGTCACTAGTTCCGGTGGGGTAATGTCGAATGCAGGATTGTATACTTTGGCTGTTGGAACTGTGACATATTCCCCATTAATAATTCGAACCTCATCGGGTGACCTCTCTTCTATCACAACATCTTCTATCTTTGTTTTCATGTCAATTGTAGATGTGGGTGCTGCCACGTAGAATGGAATCTTATGATATCTCGCAGTTATTGCCATCGTATATGTTCCGATCTTGTTTATCACATGTCCACTCTGTAGTATTCGATCCGCACCAACCACACAGCAATCGACTCGTCCCTGACGGAAGACAGTACCAATCATGCCATCAGTTATCAACGTGACGTCTATGTTGTCCTCCATCAACTCAAAGACTGTGAGTCTTGCACCCTGTTGTCTAGGTCTAGTCTCCGCTGCGTAGACCTTAATATTCCCTCTATATCTCTCGTGTGCCACTCGGATGACTGCACCAACCGTTCCTATATGCACAGTGGCAAGTGAACCCGCATTGCAAATGGTCTGAATAGTGTATCCTGGTCGTATGAAACGAAGTGCATTCTCACCAATTCTCCTACACATTTCAATGTCCTCCTCTGCCACAGTCTTCGCCTCCTTGATAAGTTGATGGATGATGTCTTCCACACTTGCTTGTGACTGTCTTGTGACTCTCAACATCCTATTTATTGCCCATGACAGATTGACCGCAGTAGGACGTACATTGAGTGTTGATGCAGCCCTCTCAAGAAATGATATGAGTTCTGTCTTGCTCTTTGCTCCGCTCTCGATTGCTGCAAGCGCCATTCCCATTGCAGCTGCAGCCCCAATTGCTGGGGCTCCGCGTATCTCCATCGTGGATATGGCCTGTGCAATCCTCTTGTGCGAGTTAGTCACAATATGTTCTTTCACTAATGGGAGCTTTGTCTGATCAATGAATCTCACAGTCTGCTGTTCATCAATCCATTCAATCGTCCTGAACATGAGTTAATGCCTCCACATGCCTCTGAAGTATCCGGTTGAGCATGATAATAATCTTCTCTGCTGAGTTTACAACTGCAGTTGTGAGTCCCTCTCCAAATGCTATGTTCTCTGGCTGAATACCAATCAATATTGTCTGCCCATGGGTTTCTTGTTCTAGATACAGCATCAGAAATGAAAGTGGTAGTGCATGAGTTGTCAGTGCAACACCACTTATGTGTTCCTTTGTGACCAGGCGAACACTGCCAGGTGGCAGACCCATGTCGGCTGCATCTATCAGTATTATACGTTCACTGCCGAACTCTGCGATTGGTCTTGCGAATGCCTCTGGTACTGAACCAACATTCTCTATCATCACAAAAGATCTGTCTGCCTCTAATCTACTCACAATATACAGTCCTACGCCATCATCACTGCGTAGATCATTACCAATCCCAAGTATTGCAATTCTTCTGGCGGATGCAATAAATCTCGTGATTTCATCTTCTAGTGATGTTGAACTCAAGTGTGTTCTTCTCCATGCGTTAGTTTTACAAGAGGTCGTTGGTGATCACAATGAGTTGAATCTTCTCCGACATCACTTTTGCATGAGTTTATATATACTGGTCCTCAAATTACGCAACCGAGGTCAATTAACACCATACATATGGCCTCAAGGACTGACTACCCAGTGCCGTTACCTGGGCAGACAGAGACTCTAGTACAACTCTGTCTAACTAATAATGAACGGTTTTTCACAGTAATGTTATGAGCTTTCCCCAAGGCGAGTTAGATTGCCAACAAACGAACAAGATGACCATCTCGACCGTGTGGCTCCTGATGATGAAGAAGTGGAGATTGTCGAGGAATCAGAAGAAGAGATTGAGCCAGTTGAAACTATATTCATCAATGGACATGGCTTTGTCGCCAAAGAAGATGCCGACAAGATCTCGCAACAGAGCTTCTATGGTAATCGATTGGATGATGGCCGCCTTGAACTCGAACCAGTAGAAATATTGCATCTTCTTGAGAGGAAGAGAATTGCTCTACTCTCTCCTGAGGGCGTGGTTCTCACGCAGAGCGATGTTGTGAGTGCATTGTTGTCACAGGACCCGAATCTCTGGACACGTTATCTTGTGTTTAGAGACCTGCGAAGTCGTGGTTATGCAGTACGTCAGGGTTTTGGGAGTGGAATTGGATTCCGCGTGTACGCAAGAGGTGACAAACCAGGGCAGGCAACAGCAAATCAGTTCATCTATGTACTTGGAGATGGACAGCCCATCTCTCTCCAAGAACTTGCTCTGGTCACTGAGATTGCGGCAGGAAACAGAAAAAAACTGGTCTTTGCACTTGTGGACCAGATTGGCGAGGTCAACTTCTACAAAGTGGCTCAGGCGTCGCTCAATAACAGGACAGGTGATTGACACATGCGGCGACGATGGTATGATGATGACTATGATAATGCAGTAGACTATGAACAGGAGATTCGTCTGCTGGAGTCCTTCTTTGATGAGAACACAATGAGTGTACACTTGATTGAAAACACCCCACCAAGGGCCAAAAAGGGTGCTCCTGGCGACTGGTCACTAGTTGAACTCTCAGAGCGATTGCTCACCCATGATGAGCTTGATACTCTAGCACGTGCAATTATCGAAGCCACACGAAATGACCATCAGTCGTTTATAGAGATAGAGACCGAAGGTGCAGTCGTTATCCAACTTCGGAACTTCAGAATTGTAATTGCACAGCCTCCATTCGCTGACAAGTATGAGATATCTGCTGTTCGTCCAATCAAGAAGTTATCAATTGAGGACTATGATCTAAGTCCCAAACTGATGAAGCGTCTTGAGAGTCGGGCCGAGGGTATACTCATATCCGGATCCCCCGGTTCTGGAAAGAGTACATTCGCTGCAGCATTGGCCGAGTTCTATCATCACAGAGGTAATGTTGTCAAGACACTTGAGCAACCGAGAGATCTTCAGGTCGTTGATGATATAGTACAGTATTCGCCTCTAGACGGCAGTATGGAGAAGGCCGCGGACATCCTACTTCTAGTTCGACCTGACTATGTAGTCTATGATGAACTGAGAAAGGATGCTGATTTTCAGGCCTACGCCGATCTACGTTCGGCAGGTGTTGGTATGGTGGGCGTAGTCCATGCAGGCTCTCCAATCGATGCACTACAGCGACTAATACATGGTGGACGAGTTGAACTGGGGCAGGTGCCAAGTACAGTGGACACGGTGATCCAGATTGAGGCTGGACGAGTTGCGGGTGTTGTTTCTCTATCACTCAAAGTCCGTCTTCCTACTGGCATGAATAGCAGTCAGAGAGACCTTGCACGACCTGTGGTCGAAGTACGTGATTTTGAGCGCGGCGTACTTGAGTATGAGATGTTTACTTTTGGTGGGGAGAAGGTTGTAGTGCCAGTTCATGCATCAGAGCCAACCTATACTAGAGAGTGGCGAGAGCGTGAACCACGCGTTACAATTGGTGAGGGTGTTCCAATCTCGGTCAACTATTCGGGGAAGAAGGTCACAATATATACCGGCAGGAAATATGCCCGAAAGCGTATAGATGTGTTTGCAGATGACGAATATCTATTGACTACCGTTATAGGCCGAAATGGTGAGGCATCAATACGCACAAAGACCTCCCAAGGTGGTGCACTTATTGACGCAATGGAAGCAGGTGCAAAGATTACAGCACGTGTTGCGGAGTGATTCGGAATCTTTAACAACTGTTGACCGGACGGAGCTGTCACGGCTGGGGCCCGTTGCCAAGTATGGATAAGGCGCTTGCCTCCTAAGCAAGTCACCGCCGGTTCAAATCCGGCCGGGCCCGCTCTATGCTCTCTTATTTAGAACATAACTTCCCTCTTCAGTACCAACGTGTACCTCATCGGTCATTCCCACAAAGAGTCCTGTCTCAATGACTCCCGGAATCATTTTTAGTTGTTCTGCAACTTGTACTGGTTCATCAATTGGCGTGGGGAATCTGAGATCAAGAATAAAGTTTCCATTGTCCGTTACCACTGGCCCCAATTTTCCCTGACTCTCTCTCAGTATTGGTCTGATTCCCATTTCAACAACCCGTCTTGTCACAAATCCTAATGCAAAGGGTGCGACCTCAATTGGTAATGCTGACTTGGTAGCAAGACGCTCTACTAGTTTCGACTCGTCCACAATTATGACTAGCCTCTTAGATGCTGATGCAACAACCTTTTCCTGAAACATTGCACCCCCTCCTCCCTTGATCAGATTTAATGACCTATCAACCTCGTCTGCACCATCAACTGTCAACAAGAGTTCTGGATGAATATCAAGATTAGTTAATGAAATTCCATATTGAATGGCAAGTTGATATGCCTGGTATGATGTTGGAACCACAGACACGTGCGTTCTCCCTTTTTCAATCAGTTGCCCCAGTTCTTTTGCAAAGATTGCTACAGTTGAACCACTGCCAAGTCCTATCGCTCCAGTTTCCGGAATGATGGCAAGCGCACTCCTTGCTGCATTAGTCTTCGACTTTGACATATTTTCTCATCTCCAGTCTGTCAATCAAGGGGACTATATAGTGGGTTCAAAAAGCCTTTCCCAGTCTGTATTTTGGTTCTCTCTACACTATAATGTATTACTCACAATTATCACTTGTCTGCTTCTCTATATCCTCTCACAAAGAGGATGATTGTCTTGGCCTCTCTTCTCGATAGAATAGAATCAACATCCGAGGTACCTATCCCCACGGACCCGTTTGAAAGAATAGCTGGTCAAGACCATGCAGTCCGATTGGTACGAACTGCAGTGATGCAGAAACGTCATATACTCTTGTGTGGTGCACCTGGTACTGGCAAGTCTCTACTCGCAAAGGCTGCATGTACTCTTCTCTCACCACCTCGGCATGAGATACGTATTCGTCATAATCCTGAACAACCCGACCGGCCCATTGTGCATATTGTCAATATATCCTCCACGAGTCCCACTATCAGCAGTAATCCCCCTGATGAAGTCCATTATATACGACCGGAGTCACTACCATTTGAGGTTGCGGTCAGGATGGGCTTTAGATGTCCTCTATGTGGTGCATTCTCAGATCCTCGTCAGTCCATCTGTGTTGATTGTGGCACATCCAAACGCTCAGAGTGGGATTTGGGTGCTGATGCATATCTCGATCTCTTTAGGATATTAGATCTCGTTACGGAGCGTGCGCTCAGGGAGGTCTTTTGTGAGAGTTCTCAATGGGGTGTTCCTGTGACATATCGTCGCGAAAATAACAATATGATCGCACTAATATTCCACGAACCCCCTGATGATGCTGTTCAGTCCGACATGCGGCTTACAACTGAAAATGAACGTGTGCTAGTTGGAATCACCTCACCAAGATTCATACATGTGAGTGGTTCAAGTCCTGTCGAACTTCTCGGCGACGTCAAGCATGATCCATACGGTAGTGCAGAAGTGCTGGGTACACCCAGCTATCTTAGAGTTGTGCCCGGCGCAATACATGAGGCACATGAAGGAATTCTATTTGTTGACGAGATTGCTGCACTGGGACCCTATCAAAAACATCTATTGACTGCCATGCAGGACAAACACTATCCTATCACTGCACACAATCCTCAGAGTTCAGGTGCCTCCGTCCGTGTTGATAACGTACCCTGTGATTTCATGCTGTTCGCATCTTGTAATCCGGAGGATCTCCCACTAATCATACCTCCTCTGAGGTCACGAATTAGAGGTTATGGCTATGAGATAATGTTGTCTTCATGGTTTGATAATACTCCTGCAAATATGGACTTGCTCATTAAATTCATGGCACAGACTGTCATCGAGGATGGCCGTATCCCCCATCTCTCATCAGATGCGGTACGTATAGTTCTACAGTCTGCAGAAGAGATGGCGTTCCGACTTGACGGACAGAGAAATGCGCTTACTCTTAGGCTCAGAGAATTGGGTGGACTCGTACGTATTGCTGGTGATCTTGCGGTTCAAGATAGTTCTGAGTATATTCTCCCCTGTCATGTTCTGCAGGCACGTAAATTAGCTAGTCAAATGGATAGTTCATCATCCGGCAGTGTGAGGAACCCGCATATCTGCGATTCTACAGAGTCCCATGGTGCTTACGGAAGCTATTTCTTCTAGTCTATTTTTTGTCATGTTCAAGGTGGACAGTTGAAGATCTTGAAGCGGGATCTAAAAGAGGGCTGTGTCACAGTTTCTATTGAGACCCTGGATGATCTGTGGCATCTATACAATATCGTTATGCCGGGTGATCAAGTCACTTCAAGAACAATTCGACGAGTTCGTGTTGGTGATGACGATAGTCGTAAACACGAGAGTGTGCGACGGCCCATGAACCTTGTACTCCGAGTGGACGATGTGGCATTCCATTCCTTCTCCAATCGTGTTAGAGTCAAGGGTGCCATCCTCTCAGGTCCTGAGGATCTAGTCAGTATCGGCTCTTTCCATACATTCAATATTGAGATCGGAACAATAATCACAATCTGCAAGGGTCACTGGCCTGAATACCTTCTAAAGCGTCTTGGAGAGGCAGAGCGATCTCAGGCCCGACCTGTCACATTATTAATAACAATTGATGACAGCTCCTGTGAAGTCTTTCTTATTGCAGACTATGGCATTCAGGAGGCCGTGACTATCAGGGCAAGTGTGTCCCGGAAACGTGGTGATCCGCGCGAATATGATACAACAATGACTGATTTCTTTGCTGATGTGCTTATTGCAATACGTGCTCAACTGGAACAACGTTCCATTGGACTGATAGTCATTGCAGGACCTGGCTTTGTGAAAGAACGATTCAGGGACTATCTTGTTGGAGCTAGTATCAAAAATCTGCCCAATGTAATTGCAGAGGGGACCTCTACAATAGGCATACCTGCTGCAAAAGAGATCCTCTATCGTGGTGTGATATCCACTGCTATCACTGAATTAAAGATCGAGCAAGAGACCCGTCTTATGGAGGAACTGATTACTCATATCGCCAAGGGTGATGGCCTTGGTACTTATGGTGAACATGAAGTTGAGACCGCCGCTGAATATGGTGCGATTGCACATCTTCTCATCACTGATATACGCCTTAGACAGGGTGATGACCAACAACGAAGACGCCTTGATGAACTCATTCATAAGACTGAACAGACACATGGGACCTTTCATGTGGTCTCTGTTGAACATCCTGCAGGTGACCAACTTCAGAGTCTTGGTGGCATCGCAGCTCTATTGCGATTTAGAATTGAACACAGTTGATAAACAAACATTCCTATCGTCCTCATCTCTTACTGTTTCTCTTTGCAATGGTACGTCTTATTGCAGGGTCTCGGCCCTTGAGCAACTCTGTCACTCCCTCAAATGACTCCTCATCAGAAAGCACACGACTCAGGTATACTCCTGTTCTACCTATCATGTCCCTTCGCATCAACACACGAATTCTCTCTCTTGCTATATCCATACTGACCCCCAGTCTCTTTACCACATTATGCTCGTATCCAATCACTCCGCTCTCAATATGGCCATATTGCGTGGGTTCTATGAGTAGCAGTCTCTTGTCTACACCCAGGATCCGTTCACCCACACGAAGCTGGTCGATACTCAAAAGTCCTCCCCACTTGTAGAACTCTCTCTCGCGTGTCATCATCTTACATACTGGGAATGATATGACCGTTCTCTCATCAAGATGTATATACCCCTTGATGACTGAACTGGGCGTGGCCTGAATGAGTTCCCTTCTTACTCCTTGTCCCACAGCAATCTCAATCTTGTAACTCGGTACTAGATCGAGTATCACAATGTCAATATCTGATGTCTTACTTGTATCTCCTCTTGCAATTGAACCATGCACATACGACTGTATCCCCACCATCTGTTCTAGTGCCATCATCACCTCAAGTGCCTTTTTCCTCAACTGTTCTAGTGTGTTCCAATGTGCAGTACCATAGTAGACTGTTCGTGGTTCATGAAGAATCTCTGGTTTCTTTGCCATCACTCTCCCTCTTTGACCGAATCTCATCAATCATCATACATGCCTTACAGAGTTGTGAAGTCGTAGTAGGTGCACCACATCTGATGCATGTCTGATTTTTAATTGTTCTAATGCCACTTCTGACTGTGTGGGAGATGGTCTCTGCAGAACGTACTATTCCAAGCAGTGTGCCGGGTCTCTTATGTTCCATCTGATTGAGAAACATTCTCAGATCATTTCTATATGCCTCGTCTGCATAGGGACACGGGGCATCATGATATGGTAGTTCTCTGCAGTGTGCATATGCAACAATATCCCGCTCTGTCAGTTCGCGAAGCGGTTTAATTCTTGGTATGAATCCTTCAAAGGAATTCTCCCGTAGTCTTGTGGTCCTCACTATTCTGAGACCGTCACCTCTAAGTATGTTCATGAGTACTGTCTGTGCCTCATCATCAAGATTATGTCCTGTGGCAACAACATCTACTTTCAATTCTAGTGCAACTTCATTCAAGGCTCTTCTCCTTAGTACACCGCAGTATGAGCAGGCACCCATGGCTGTATCTTCTCGATGTCTGACAATCTTATCTAGTGTATAGCCAAACATCTTTTGAAAGGTCCGTATCTCCAGTTTGAGATCCAGTCTTGCTGCTAATGTACGTGCTGCATCCAACGCTCTATCTCTATATCCTGCAATTCCCTCATCTATTGTGACGGGTATGATCTCGCTGCGCGGAAACTCCCTCTCTATTTTGTATAACACATCGAGAAGTGTAGCACTGTCCTTGCCCCCCGAGATTCCAACTAATATTCTATCGTCTTCTCGCAGCATCCTATCTCTGTTTATAGTCTTCTTCACACGATGAATTGTTGTGAGAACAAGACAGGCCTTGCACAATCGCTCTGCGGAATATCTCCGAAGATATACCGCTGGTTGGCCACATCTTGAACACAGGGGCACCATGATATTGTGAGGTGTGTCTCGTCGTATACTATTAAATATGATTGTAAATACTCGTGAATGTCAACTTAAGGATGGAAAGAGCAACTCACATATGCCCTTGATGGCAGGACTGAATCAAGTCGTTTGTTGCCTGTCATCATATGACACATCCGAGAGGTGTACTTAAGTTGACATTCACATACTCACACAATCAATGGACTTCTTTGCACAAATTCTATCGCTGGTTAGAATATGCTCTTGCCCGTCATGTAAGTGAGAACGATATTACCAATCACTATTACAAGTGCTATAATGCGGATTGGCCACATGATCTTATTGATGGTCTTCTTGTCCTCTATCCTTAGACTAAGTCCATTATAGAGAAGTTTGTCTCCATCTAAAATAGGTATTGGTAGAAGGTTAAAGATTGCAACCGAGAACAGAATGATGTAGCACCATAAAAAGATCTGTTGTGTATGGAATGCAAACATAGTACCGTCTGGTAACCATTCCAATCCTTGTTTAGGTGCCCAATGGTCTGCACCATAGATACCTATGTATCCCTTGTTTGTATCAGATTGTGATTGTGCAAGAATCACTGAAAAATTACCGCGGCTAGTCCCTATCAAGAGACTTGAGCCCGCGTGTGTATTACTCATAAAGATGCCTAGGTCCCTCCAGCTACTTATTTTGGTGTCATTTAACGCAGTTATTACATCACCCACTTGTAACACCCCCTCTGCAGGTGATCCCTCTGCAATCTGATATACATAGGTGCCTGCTGGATAGTACCCTATTGACATCAATGAATAGAAGTTTGCAATGAGAATAAGGAAGACTAATGCCCATATCATGTTTGAAAACGAACCCGCAGCAAGTACTCGCATTCTATCACTAGTTGAGGCCTTGTTCTTAGATACGGTCTCAGGGGGTGTGGTCTTCTCCTCAAATACAGTTTCATGGGATGTGTCCTTCTCCTCATATACGATTTCAGGTGGTGTTTTGTTCTCTTCAGGCACGGTCTCAGGATGTGTGATATTCTCTTCAAATACCGTTTCATCGGGTTCGACGAACCCTCCAAATAGCACAAGTAGAAACAGCAACCCTGCGCTTTTGATGGGAATATTGTCTCGTGCACACGCTAGGCCATGTGCAAACTCGTGTGTCAAGAGAGTCACTGCAAGTCCTATTATCATATATACCAGTGGCAATCCTGTAATTGTGACGCCCGGAATTATGGGCACTACTCCACCAGCACTGGCAGGCTGGACGAAGAATGCAATCAAATTACTAGTAAATAGTACGAACCCAAATACCATTCCAACAAATCCTACAACTATCCCTATATTGAAGAAATTACGTGGTATTCTTTTACCCCATCGTGTCAGTGATGCGTTCAGCCTCTGTGTCTTGATCATCACAAAGAATGGTGCACCCGCCTCTATTCCCCTCTGTCTGAGTCTATCCACTCCAATTGCGTTTGCCACCAAATAGATGACCAAGTATACTACAAGAATTATTGCAAATATTGTTGTTAGTTCCATCAAGAACGTCGCTCCATTATCTAGTTGCGAACAATTGCTGATATTTCATTTTTATAATGGTTGTGAAGTTGGCGTGTAGCAGGTACATTGTGATATCCTTTTTTGTGTGTACTGCATGTTCCTCCTGACTTGTTTCGTATTGAAATGCACTTCATCGGATAGATGTTATAGTTTTCACTTAAATTATACAAGACAGTTTATACATGTCTTGTCAGCTCAACCGTAACCCTCATAAAGTAAACCTTGCTTAAGTGCCAGGCTCCAAAGTGGAGATAATAATCGCAGTTCAAGGCAGGCGAGTTTTGATTGCCGTTCAAACTTGTAATCTCAGACCCACAGACTGGAAAATCTATTCAGTACGAGTTGGATGAAGCAAAGACCAACTATCTGATTGGAAAGCAGGTTGGTGACATTGTTGAGGGTGATGCACTTGGGCTCCCCGGATACAAGTTGAAAATAACCGGTGGTAGTGACATTGCAGGTTTTCCCATTCGTCCTGATGTGCACGGTGGTGGTAAGAAACGGGTACTCTTACATGGCCGACCGGGTTTTCGACCCAAGCGAAAAGGCATGGCTCGACGGAAGACAGTCCGCGGCCGGGATCTGACCTCCAGTATTGTGCAAGTCAATGTGAGGATAGAAACGGCAGGCAGTACACCACTGGAAAAATTGGTCATGAGTGGTGTATGATTCTCCCAGTACTCAACTGTTCTGTTCATGACCATAGGTTCTTATTTGATATAGACCGACCTACTCATATTAATACCAGTGTTCTGAGAATAAATACACTCGGAAGTGATATGTAGGTGCCAAGAAAATACGAAGGGCAGTCAGAGGTCAGCATTGGCACATTGGGACATGTGGATCATGGAAAGACCACTCTTGTCGAGGCC
>FWPU01009455.1_pt1 | contig 15374 bp, 15 predicted proteins | sample 2228361 | NCBI WGS metagenome assembly FWPU01 (sample SAMEA103939777, study PRJEB20133) | metagenome
GGAAGATGTCGGCCTGGACCGCGGGGTCCGGCTCCTCGGCGAACACCCGGTCCTCGATCTCGTAGGAGAGGTCCTCGTAGCGGTCGACGACGAACACGGGCAGGATCCGCCCGATCTCGGGCCGGACGACCGCCGCGCCGCCGCGGTTGCGGGCGCGCGCCTCCCCTACTATATTCAGAGCGCCGGGCGTCGTTCGACGTTCGAAGGAACCCGCGGGAGCGCCCCTTGTTCCGGACCGCATTCAGGCTGCCGTTCCGCCTCCTCGGCATTCCCCTCAAGCTCGACGTGACGTTCTTGATCGTACTTCCCATCGTGGCGTGGACGATCGGGCAGAACGTTCCCCTCTACATGCGGATCTTCGGCATCGACGCGCCGCCCGAGGCGCTCGGGGGCGGGGCCGCGCCGTACGCGCTCGGGTTCGTGGCGGCGATCGGGCTCTTCGCGAGCGTGGTCCTCCACGAGCTCGGGCACGCGGTCGCGGCGCGCCGCTACGGCGTGAAGGTGCGCGGCATCACGCTCTGGCTCCTCGGCGGGGTCGCGCAGTTCGACGAGATTCCGCGGCGCCCGGGCGCCGAGGCGGTGATCGCGATCGCGGGGCCGCTCGTGAGCTTTGCGCTGGCGGGGCTCGCGTTCGCCGTGCTCCCGGCGGTCCCGGAGGGAGCGCACGCCGTCGCGTTCGTGGCCGCGTACGTCGCGTATGCGAACCTCGCGGTCGCGATCTTTAACCTCCTCCCGGCGCTTCCCCTCGACGGCGGGCGGATCCTTCGCTCGCTTCTCGCGCTGCGCATGCCGCGCCTGCGCGCCACGCTCGTGAGCGCGCGCGTAAGCCGCGCCATCGCGATCGCGCTCGGGCTCCTCGGGTTCGTCACGCTCAACTTCTTCCTCATGCTGATTGCGTTTTTCGTCTACGTCGCGGTCTCCGCGGAGGCGCAGGGCGTCGCCCTGGCGGAGGCGCTCGGGGGCGTGGCGGCCCGCGACCTCATGACCCGGGAGGTGCGGACCGTCGCCCCCGAGACGCGCATCGCCGACCTCCTCCACAAGATGCTGCACGAGCGCTTCCTTTCCTACCCGGTGGTCGACGGCGAGGGAAAGGTGCTGGGCATGGTGACGCTCCACCACCTGCGGGGCGCCGACCCGCAGGCGCGCGCCGCGGACGTCATGACGCGCAAGGTGGCCGCGTTGCGCCCGGACGCCACCGCCTCTGATTCGTTCGATGCGCTCGGCCGGAGCGAGGCGGGACGCGCGGTGGTGCTCGACGAGGCGGGGCGGCTCGTCGGCCTGATCAGCAAGACGGACCTCGTGCGCGCGCTCCAGGTGCGGCTCGTCGAGGCGGAGATGGCGCCCGCGGCGGCGGCGAGCGGACGGGGGCCCCACCCTATACCATGGTGAGGCCGCCCGACACGCTCAGGGTCTGGCCGGTGATAAAGGACGCGCGCTCGGAGGCGAGGAAGACCACAGCCTCCGCGACCTCCTCCGGCCGAGCCATGCGGCGCAGCGGCGTGCTCCGTACGATCGCGTCGATGAGCTTCTCGTTGCCCGCCTGAATGATCTGCTGAATCAGCGGGGTGTCGGTGATGCCCGGGGAGACCACGTTCACGCGGACGTTGTGGCGAGCGACTTCGCGGGCGAGCGCCTTGCTGAACGCAATCACCGCCCCCTTGGCGGCCGCGTACACGGCCTCTCCCGAGGATCCCACGCGGCCCGCGTCCGAGCTGATGTTGACGACGGCGCCCCCGCCCTGCCCCACCATGTGGGGCAGGACCGCGTGGCACGTATGGAGGACTCCGCGGAAGTTGATGTCGATCACCCGGTTCCACAGGTCCTCCGTGCTCTCCAGGAAGGGCACGATGCGGTCCCACCCCGCGGCGTTGACCAGCACGTCCACCTGCCCCCAGGCGTCCAGCACTTCCTGCACCCCCCTGGCCACCTGGCCGCGGTCGGTGACGTCCACGTGCACCGCGCGCGCCTGGCGATCCCGGCGGCGCACCTCCTCGGCAACCTGGTCGGCCCCGGGCAAGTTGACGTCCGCCACCGCCACCCGTGCTCCCTGAGCCGCCAGCGCGAGGCAGGTGGCGCGCCCGATCCCGCTCGCCCCACCGGTCACCAGCGCTACCCGGTTGACAAACTCCATCGTGACCTCCGCGTCGCTTCGCGTTCGCTTCCGCCTCGCCGGCCGACACTCGGCCCGGGCGCGGGGCCCCGAGCTAGAGCCGGAAAAGCTCCACCGCGTTGTCCCGGACCACCTTGCGGTACACCTCCGGCTTGAGGTCGAGGGCCCGGAGCTGCTCCAGGCTCTGCTTCCAGGGGAGCCCGTTCGTCCCCCAGAGGCAGCGATCCTGCCCGAGACGGCTGTTCATGAACTGGACGAGCTCGGGCTTGAGATACTTCGGCATCCACGCGTCGATGCCGATCCAGACCGTCTCCCACTTGTAGCAAACGGAGATGAGCTCCTCGACCCAGGGCCAACCGGTGTGCGCTCCCACGACCTTGAGCGTGGGAAAATCGCACAGGATTCGGTCGAGATAGATCGGGCGCCCGTGCTCGGAAGGCATGCCCTCGAGCACATGTCCCACCTGCATGGACACGGGGATGTCGAGCTCCACGCACTTTGCGTAAAGCGGGTACATGCGCCGGTCGTGCAGGGGGATATCGAAGCCGTAGATGTGCACGTAGACCCCCCTGGCCCCGTGCTGCCGGACCGCCCGCTCGATCTCCCCGAGGCTCTCCGAGATCCGGAAGGGATTGTACCCCGCGAGCCCCACGAACCGGTCGGGGTGGCGCATCGTGTACTGAAGAACCTCTTCCAGTCGGGTGTCCATGGACATCCGGTGATTGCGGTGTGACCACATCTTGCACTGGGCAATGAGGACCTTCTCCACCCCGGCTTCGTCCATGGCCGCGAGCATGGCTTCGATGCTCGGGAAGCTCGGCAGGCTTCCGCCCAATGCCCGCTCCATCCGGCAGACCAGCTCCCCCTCCTTCGCCTGGTTCCACCGGGCGATGAACTCCGGGGTCGACACGTAGTACATGAAGTCGATGGCTTGCGCCTCTTTCATCTCGCGCACCTCCACTCGCCCCGGCGCGCTCAGGCTCCGACCGGCGCCACGACGCGGCGCAGGCGCTTCTGTGCGAGCTGCGCCGCGCCCAGGGCCGCGGCGTAGACTCCGTCCTCGCCGGGGGGGACCAGAATGCACGCGCCGAGGTCTTCCTCCAAGGAGCGGCGCATGAGGGGGATCCGCACGAGGCCACCCGTGAGCACAAGGGGGGGTTCCCCGCGCAGTCGCTTGACCAGCTGGCCCGCCCGTCCCGCCAGAGCGACGATGGCTCCCGCGCAGACGTCCTCGGCGCTGCGGCCCGCCACCAGGTGGTTGATGACCTCGCTCTCCGCGAACACCGCGCACACGCTGCTTACCACCGCGGGGTCTTTCGCCGCCTCCGCCAGCCGGGGGATGTCCGCGGCGGCGTACCCCAGGTAACGCACCGTCTTTTCCAGAAACGCGCCGCTGCCTGCCGCGCACTTGTCGTTGAGCCGGAAGGCCCGCACTCGGCCCCGCTCGTCCACCCGGATGGCCTTCACGTTCTGCCCCCCGACGTCCAGAATCGTCCGGGCGTGGGGGTAGAGTCGGTGAATTGCCCAGGCCTGCGCCGTGAGGTCCGTCACCGCCAGGTCCCGGAATGGGATCATGTGCCGGCCGTAGCCCGTGGCCGCCACATAGCTCACGTCCCCCCGGCGCACTCCGGCCGTCTCCAGGGCCGCGGCAAGCCCGCGCTCCGCGGCCCTGGCGAAGTTGAAGCCCGTGGGGACGACGCTGCGACCGAGGAGCCTTTCTTCCTCGCGCAGCACGACCTTCGTGTACGCCGCGCCTGCGTCGACGCCAGCAACTACCATGGCGACGCGCTCCTTGCGGGCGCCGCCGCCTCGCCCCGAGCGCCGAGAAGCACGTGGTCCAGGGCGAAGAGGGCTGCCCCGATGGCTCCGCAGAAGTGGGACTCCTCGCTCACGTTCACCGGGACCCCGCTCCCTACCCGGATCAGGTGGACCATGGCGACGTTCCGAGACACCCCGCCGGTGAAGGTGAGATCGGGCTCGATCCCCACCCGGCGCAGCAGCGAAAGGCTCCGAGAAGCGATGGACACGTGGACCCCCATGAGAATGTCCTCGACCTTCCGGCCCCGCGCGAGCCAGCCCAAGATCTCCGACTCCGCAAACACGGTGCAGGTGGTAGTGATGCTCACCGGATTGCGTGCCGTGAGCGCGAGCGGGCCGAGCTCTCCGAGCGGGATCTCCAGCGCCGCGGAGGCCGCGCCCAGAAAGCGGCCCGTGCCCGCGGAGCATTTGTCGTTCATGCAGAAGTCCAGCACCTCGCCCCCCGGGCCCACGCGAATGGCCTTCGTGTCCTGTCCACCGATGTCGAGCACCGTTCGGGTCCCGGGAAAGAGGAGGCGCGCCCCGCGGGCATGGCAGCTGATCTCCGTCACCCGCGTATCGCCGAACTCAACCTTGAAGCGGCCGTACCCCGTCCCCACGGTGTACCCCACGTCTTCCTCCGAAAGCCCCGCGTCGCGTAGAGCGTGCTCGAAGGCGGCCCGCGCGGCCTCGTTGAGCCGCGCCCCCGTGTCCACCAGGGCCCGCCCCAGGATCTTTCGCTCGGGACTCAGGATCGCCGCCTTAGTCTGGGTGGAGCCCACGTCCACCCCTGCCACGGCCTTCTTCGCACCCCACACGGCTCCGCTCACCTCCCGGCCGCCTTTTGCGCCGCAAGCGCCTCAAAGAAGGCGTCCACGCGGTTCTTGATCTGCGCGTCCGACCACAGCCGCGGATCCACAAGGTCCGACTGAATGAAGAGCCCCGGGACGTGCCGCTGCATCCGCATCCACTCGCGCACGTCGGGGAGCCCCGTGCTCGTGGTCCGGCAGCTCTTTACTCCGTGGAAGCAGATCCCGTCCACCTTCCAATCCCGCACGACCGCTTCCAGCCAGTCCTGCGGGTCGAACATGGCCCCCGTCCACCCCCAGTAGGCGGCTCGCACCAACTGCTCGGCGAAACTCTCCAGGGGCCGGCTCAGATCGTACCCGAAGCCCGGGACGAATCCCCCGCCCGCAAACACCATGTAGGTGCTGTGGACGAACACCCCGCCCCAGGCGCTAAAAAGCTCGACGAACCGGCGGAAGTGGCTGTAGCAGGCAGTCCCCACCAGGACAAGGCGGAAGCGCTCGTCGGGCACCGCGGCCATGCCCAGGCGGACCCGCTCCCGCAGCTCCTCCAGGGCGAGCTCGAAGTACCGGGTACCCTCCGGTGCGCCCCGATAAAGGTTGGCGATTCCCTGGTAGGTGACCCCCTCCAGCGGTGCGTTGAAGGGCGCGGGAACGTGCCGGTTGACGTCGCACACCGCCTGGTAGAGCTCCGCCATGCGGTTGGCCTCTCGCAGGCGCTCCCGAAACCGGTCCAGGTCGAACCGCTTGCCCGTCACCTGCTCGCAAAGTCCGACGAGCTCGTGAAGTTGGCCTCTCACGTAGCGGCAGTCGGCCTCGAAGGCCTCGCGGAAGGCTGCCGTCCCCTCCTCGGCGGACTGCCGCCCCCGCCACCCCGGCAGGTCCAGCGTGAACACGGGGCACCCGTAGTGGCGCTCCCAGAACTCCGCCCACTTGACGTACGTGTTGCAAAGGTTGTTCGCCACCACGAGCGCGGGCCGAGGAACGCGGCCGCAAGGGTGCTCTCCCTTCCTCAGGTGGAGCCCGATGTCCGCCTTCACATAGCCGCAGATATCCGGCGAGAAACCGTAGTCCTCCGCGAGCTGGATGTACGCCTGCGACTGCCCTCGAATGGCGGTCTGCAGCGAGGTGATCTCGGGCATGTCGATGACGAAGTCGAAGGCGAGCAGCAGCTCCGAGACCGGCGCCATGACGAACACGTACGCGGTGGGACGGTTCGCCTCCGCGGCCTCCGCCATCTGCCGCCACCAGATCTCCATGAGCCGGCGACCTTCCCGCCGGCTCACGCCCAGAATCTCCTGCGCCGACGCGCTCACTCGTCTCCTCGGCTCGGTCGAGCTCGGTCCGCCGATCGGACCCCGGTCCACCCGCTCCGTGCGGGCCATTCGTGTCAGTCGAACTGAAACAGCAAGGATTCCGCGAAGGTCTCCACCTCCATGCCCACCTGCTCGAACACCGTCATGGTTTCCTCGAACTCGATCACGAGGTGAGGAATCCCCGCGGCGTCGAGGGTCCGGCTGTAGTGCACCTGCTCTTCCAGCCCGGGCTCGCACATCTTGGCGGCGGCCACGATGGCGGCCTCGGCCCCCGACTCGCGCATGCGCCGGAGCAGCATCTCCGGCTTCGGCTTGCGCGGGTCGCGCTGTACGGGACTGTAGCTGCTGCGCTCGATGTAGCTCTGCGCCAGGTTCCACCAGGGATCGCCCTCCAGGGGCACCTCCTCGGCGATCCAGCGCAGCCCGATCATGAGGTCGTCGTCCACGACGTAGCAGGCGTCTTGTATCACCGCGAGCATGTCCAGAGGAGGCTGCTCGCAGAAGCCGCCTTCGAAGACGACCCGGACGCGGTCCTGCTTCTTGGCGGGCCGCTCGGGCAGGAGCTCCAGCACGCGCCGCAGGAGCCGGTTGTGCTCCTCCCGAGGCATGAGGCCCGCCGACCGCACGAGCAAGTAACTTTCCACCGCGCTCAAAAGCCATGGGGTCTCTCGCTTGATCCGATAGACCTCCCGCAGGAGGCGGCGGTTTTCGTTGAATACCGCAATGCTCTGCCGCAGCGCGTGGTCCGTGACCCGCCGGCCCGCGACCTCCTCCACGACTCGGCCGATGCGGCGGTACTCCTGGGCGAGGTAGGACACCGCGTGAGCGCTTCTGGTATTCTGGGGGTGGTAAAGGGTCTCTACACGAACCCCTGGGATGCTCCGCGCCCACACGGCGCAGCCGTTGCGGGCGGCGTCGCAGATGTTGGGCACCACCATGAGGCTCAAGAAGGTGAGCCGGCCGGACAGGGCGAGCTCGAGAGAGCTGCGGACGATCGAGCACACGAAGGCCGCAATGCGCGCGTCCGCCTGGCGAGCCTGCACCGTCCCGCCGCCCCCCGCGATCTTTACGGGGAGCAACCCCGCCGCGTGCGCCACCTCCTCCGGAAAGAAAACCTGGAAGTGGCCGGCCACCTTGCCCTCGGGATTGGCCGCGAGCCAGCGGCGCACCGCCGGAAAGGAGGGGTCCTCTACGATGGCCCTCAGGTCGTCGAAGGTCCGCTCGAGTTCCACGGCCACACCACCACGCTACCGTGCCGCCGAGCGCCCGCCAATGCGCCAAATGGGTCATCTTTTCTGGCCCGGTCGTGCCAAGGCAGTGGGAGGGAACAAGCCCTCGCTGAGGGCCAGGGCAACCGCCTCCGCCCGCGTGTGGGCTCCGAGCTTGCGCATGAGGTTCCGCACGTGGTTGCGCACCGTTGCAGGGGAAAGGTACAGCGCGCGGGCGCTGGCCCGCGTGTCCAGCCCCTGGGCGAGCAACCGCAGCACCTCCCGCTCGCGCTGGGTGAGAGGCCTCCCCGTCGCGGGAGCGGTCCCCATTCCCTCCCGCCGGGCGAGCAGGTCGACGAGCTCCTCCAGGCGCCGCTGGTGCGTGACGTCGCGAAAGAGGTGCACCACCCACAGCTCCTCCTCTTCCGGGCCGAACCGGACCGCCAGCGTGCTCTGGTTCACCCACACGTGGCGCCCGTCGCGGCTGCGGTAGCACACGTCGCGGGGAGGGATGGGCTCCCCGGCGCGCGCCATGACGGACTCCGGGCAGCCCGGGCAGCACACGAGGTGCCCGGTGCGGTCGTGCCCGATCACGACCCGGTAGCACGGCCGGCCCACCACCTCTTTGGCCCGCCACCCGAGAAGCTTTTCGGCGGCCGCGTTCCAGAGCACCACCCGCTGGCGGCCGTCGACCACCATCGCGGCCTCGCCCGCATGGATCAGCGCTTCCCGGAGCGCCTGCGCGGCCTTCGAAGCCGCCCGGCCGCCGGGCGCGGTCCGCACCCGACTCCCGCCCATCGCCAGCGCCTCTTCTTACCGGTGTCGCCACGAGGGCCGGCGCTTTTCCAGAAACGCCCGTAGACCCTCGTGCGCGTCTTCCGTCCTCAAGAGCTCCTCGGCGTAGATGCGCTCGGCCTCTCGCAGCGCGTCGTGGAACGCGCGCCGGAAGGGCGCGGCGCTCGCGCGCTTGGCGACTCGCAGCACCGCGGCGCTCTGGCTCAGAAGCTGCTCGACGCGCCGGCGCACGGCTCCTTCGAGAGCCTCCGCGGGCACCACTTCCGTCACCAACCCGAGCGCGTGCGCCTCTTGTGCCGTGAGCGTTTCCCCCGTGAGAAGCGGCCCGAGTCCGGGACGGCCGAACAAGGCGAGGAACGAGGCCGCGGCCACCGGCGGGAAGACGCCGACTCGGACCTCAGGTTGCCCGAAGGTCGCGGTTTCCGAGGCGACCACGAAGTCGCACAGCGCCACGAGCTCGCACCCCCCGCCCAGGGCGGCCCCGCCGACGGCGGCCACCGTGGGGACGTCGCCGTCCACCAGGACGCGGCAGAGGCTGTGGAAGGCGTCGAGCATCTCTTGCGCGCGCTCCGCGGCGTGCTCGGCCACGTCCACGCCCGCGCAGAAGGATCGGCCCTCCGACGCCAGCGTTACCACTCGGGCCGAAGGATCCTGAAAGGCTCCGCGCAACGCCCGCTCCATCTCACGCATGATCGCGATCGTGAGAACGTTGTGGGGAGGGCGTTTCAGCGTGATCCACCACGCGCCCTCCTCCCGCCGGATCTGAACCGTTTCTTGCTGGCTCACCGTCCCCTCCCCTGATCTTCCGCATTCAGGGCGAACCCCACTGCCCGACCGATCCTACCGCTCGCCAGCGAGAAGGATCAAGCGTTCGCGCCTCGCGTCCGTGTCGTTTGGGTTGCGACGCACGAAGTCAGGACGCAACAGATTTGTTGCGCGAAACTCTTCCGCGTAACAATCGTTACTACAAAGTGTTCAGGCGGAGGCACGCGGCTTGCTTTGGGACCGCCGGAGGAAACGCCCATGCGTTCCGCGAAACCGCTTGTCCCGCTCCCCGCGCTCGCGCTTGCTGCGGGGCTCTTCGGATCGATCGCGCCCGCTCGCGGGGCCGAGCGCGTTCTCTTCGACTTCGAGAACACGCGGCTCTCGTCGATTCAGAAAAACGACGTGATCCTCCTCCCGGCGCGCATGAACGGGCGCGCCGTGCGCATGATCACGGGCTTCAGCCAGTGGCCGGGCATCACGCTGCGCCCCTCCGGGGCCGCGAGCTGGGACCTGCGAGCGTTCGACTGGATCGCCGTCGACCTCCGCAACGACGGCTTCTTTCCGGTCACCATGTACTTGCGCATCGACATGCCGGGAGGAAACGGGGCCACGAACAGCGTAACGGGCGGGGTCCGGCTTCCCCCCTGGTCAGCGCGGACGCTCCAGGTCTGGTTCCGGCGCCAGGCGCCGCCCGGCTACCCGGTGGCGGACTTCATCGGCATGCGCGGGCTGCCGGGCGGCTTCCTTCCGGACGCCGCGACCGTGGACCCGCGCCGCATTACGGAGCTCACGATCTTCGCCCACGATCCGGGCGGCCCGCGCAACGTGGTGGTGGACGACGTCCGCGCGGGAGGCTTCTTCCAGTACCCCGCGTGGGCCGAGACGATGCGGACGGTGCCGCCGTTTGTGGATCGCTACGGGCAGATGGCGCTCAAGACCTGGCCCGGCAAGGTGACGTCCGACGCCGACCTCGCGGCTGCGCGGATCGCCGAGGAGCAGGACCTTGCGGCGCACCCCGGCCCCGCGCACCGCAGCCGCTTCGGCGGCTGGACAATCGGCCCGCGCCTCCGCGCGACGGGCCGCTTCCGCACCGAAAAGGTCGCGGGTAAGTGGTATCTCGTTGATCCCGAGGGGTACCTCTTCTTCTCGCTCGGGCTCACGTGCGTCGGGCCCGACGAGTCGACGCCGATCACCGACCGCGAGCGCTTCTTCGAGTGGATCCCGCCCGGGGGCGACCCGCTCGCCTACCGCTGGTGGAGCGATCCGGCGCCGAGCGGCTATTACGCCAGTAAGCGCTACGAGAACATGGACTTCGCCCGCGCGAACCTCCACCGCAAGTTCGGGGCGCGCTGGGCGCCGGTCTTCCAGGACTTCACGCACCGGCGCCTGAGGAGCTGGGGCTTCAACACGCTCGGGGCCTGGTCGAACGGCGACCTCTGCATGAACCGGCGCACCCCGTACACCGTCTCAATCGGCAACTCCGCGCGCCGGCTCGCGAACGGCTTCCCCGACGTCTTCGACCCGGCGTTCGCGACGTCGCTCCAGCAGCGCATGCAAGCCGAGGTCGGCCGCAGCGCGAGCGACCCTTACTGTCTCGGATACTTCATCGACAACGAGATTCCGTTCACCTGGGACGACTGGGGACTCGGGCTCGTCACCCTCACCTGCCCGCCCGACCAGCCGGCGAAGCGGGCGTTCGTGAGCGACCTCAAGGCGAAATATCAAGACAGGATCGACCGGCTCAATCGCGCCTGGCGGACGAGCTACGCGAGTTGGGACGACCTGCTCGCGAGCCGCACCCCGCCCGACCGCAGGCGCGCGGAGGAGGATCTCGCGGCCTTCGGAGCAAAGATCGCGGAGGTCTACTTCTCGACGTGTCGCGCCGCGGTAAAGGCCGTGGCGCCGGACGCCCTCTATCTCGGCTGCCGCTTCCAGGATCGATCGCCCGCCGCGCGGCGCGCCGCCGCGCGCTACTGCGACGTCGTGAGCATCAACCACTACGCGCGCGAGGCCGCGACGCTCTCGCTCGGCGATGGAATCGACGCCCCCATTCTCGTCGGCGAATTCCACTTCGGCGCGCTCGACCGCGGGCCGTTCCACGCGACCGGCCTTCCGACCACCGACCAGCGCGAGCGCGCGGCCTCCTTTGCGAGCTACGTTCGCGGCGCGCTTCGAAACCCCGCGGTGGTCGGCTGCCACTGGTTCCAGTTCCGCGACCAGCCCGTGGCCGGCCGCTTCGACGGCGAGAACCAGCAGATTGGCTTCGTCGACATCTGCGACAACCCCTACCCGGAGATGGTCGCGGCCGCGCGCGAGGTCTCCGAGCGGATGTACGTGACCCGCTATTTCGGCATCCCGTAGAGAAGCGCGGGTGCGGCGCGATCTTGCGCGCGCCCGCCCCCGGGCGCGGACGCGCTGTCGTGTCCCACCCTATTTGACCGCACCGTCCCACGTTTTTTGACCGCGCAGGGGGGCGCGGGCTCGTCGCGCGCTCGGCTGGCGCGTGGTTCCGCTGGCCTGCGTGGGCTACGCAGGCGTCGGCATGAAGCAGACCTCCCCCAGCGGCCGCGGTTCATAACGCGGATGCGGACGACGGCGCCTTCGACGGTGCGGCCCTCGCGGCGAAGCCGATCGAGAAGGACGAGGAAGTTCTTCGCCGACGTGAACAAGAGGAGCAGGCGGTATGGCTGGCGCTCGATCTCGAGGTCGACGAGGATCTGCGGCGTACCGCTGTTGCGGTCCGGGCAGGACGCGCACTCGCGGTCGCGTAGCGGGCGAGGAGCGCGCGGAGGAGGTCTTCGGTGGGCCGCGGCGGCATCTCAGAGGCCCTCCCAGGCGTCGCGAGCCTCGGCGGCGGCGTCCTTGTCGACGGTCGCGCCGTCCTTCGCGCGATCGAGGGCGATGCGCGCGTAGCTTTCGACGAGGGCCGGGACGCCGCGCCCGCGCTCGAAGATAAGCGCCGTGGTCTCGGGCGAGAGGCGCTCGAGGGAGCGCGGATCGAGGCGGCGCGCGAGGAAGGGCCGGCACTCGTCTGCGCGCAGGCCCGTGAGCTCGACCTTGACCGACAGGCGGCGCTTGAGGGCGAAGAGTTCGGGCGCTTCGAGCCGCTCGCGGAGCTCGGGAGGACCGGCGAGGACGACGGAAAAGAGCGGGCCGCGGGGCCGCTGGGGCGACGGCGCCTTTTGCTGAGCGTTCTTCTTCTTCACGAGGGATCCTCCTTCGGTTGCTGGCGGACGATGCGGCGCTCGAGCGCCGCGAGAATGGTTGCGAGCGGCCGCCCGACGCCGAGCCGCTCTGCGGCGCGGGCGAGCTCGGCCTCGAGCGGGGCGCGGGCGAGCGGCCCCGCCCGGCGGTAGAAGCGGTGCACGAGATCCGCCTCGGCCTCGTCGGCGGGGACGCGGCGGCCTCCGCCGCCTGCGAGATCCGCAACGAGCGCCCGGAGCTTTCGATCGAGCTCCCGCGCCTCTTCGAGCCGTGCCTCGCGTTTCGTGCGGGGCGGCTTTGAAGCGTCGACCCGCTCGAAATCCCGGTGCAGCACCAGCTCGTCTTCCAGGTTCGCGACCACCGTCATGACGATCCTCCTCTCTCCATCGGACCGATCAATCACACATTGGGGACTCGAGAACGGGGCCGGCCTCGCCGCGCCGCACGAAACGCCGCCTCCCAGGAGCGACACGTGTCGCACGTGGCGGGCCGGGGCGCGCGCGGGTACCTTCCAGGCCCTGCGAGCCGCCGGCCGGCCCGGCGAACGCCGCCTCAAGGGACAGGGCGCGTCGCGGCGCCGCGCGCGCCCGGAGTCGCTCGCGCGCGCGTCAGCCCGCGCGCGGCGGCTCCGCGATTCGCGGGAGGATCGCGCCCGCGCTGCCGCGAAGGACCTCATCGGCGAGGTCGTCGTAGGGCGTGGGGTCGCGGTTGACGATGATCACGTGCGCCCCAGATGCGGCGGCGGCCGGAACGAGCGAGGCGGCGGGGTGGACCACGAGCGAGGAGCCGACCACGAGGAAGACGTCGCACGATTCCGCGAGGGCAAACGCGCGCCGCGTCTCGGCGGCGGGCATGGGCTCGCCGAAGGAGATCGTGCGCGGCTTGAGGATGCCGCCGCAGCGGTCGCAGCGCGGGTCGAGATCCCCCGCGAGCAGCCGCGCGTGGATGTCCTCGCGGGGCCATTCGGCCCGGCAGCGCAGGCAGCCCACCCGCAGGGCGGTGCCGTGGAGCTCGATCACGTCGCGCGAACCGGCGCGCCGGTGGAGGTCGTCGATGTTCTGCGTGACGACCGCCTGGATGCGCCCGCGCCGCTCGAGGTCCGCGAGCGCGAAGTGCGCCGGGTTCGGCCGCGCGGCCACGAGCGCGGGGTAGAGCTCGAGCCCCCACTGCCAGTACTTCCGGCGCGCCTCGGCGCGCGCGATGAAGTTCTGATAGGAGAATTCCTCCGGGTCGTAGCGGCTCCAGATCCCGCCCGGGGAGCGGAAGTCCGGGATCCCCGACTCGGTCGAGATCCCGGCGCCCGTGAGCGCGAGCCCGCGGCGCGCCGCATCGAGAATCGCGGCCGCGCGCGCGATCGCGGCGGGATCGGGGGCGAGCTCGTCCGCGCGCTCGGCCATCGCGCCCCGCCTCACGCCACGTATGTGAGCCAGTGCTCGAAGCGCAAATCCTCCCCGGTCACGACGCGGCGGAAGAGCTGCTGGAGCTCCCGCGTGATCGGGCCGGGCTTTCCGTCGCCGATCGTGCGGCGGTCGATCTCGCGCACGGGGGTGATCTCCGCGGCGGTCCCGGTGAACCACACCTCGTCGGCGCAGTAGAAGCGGTCGCGCGAAAGGCGCGTCTCTCGCACGGAGATCCCCTCCGCGCGCAGGATCTGGATCGCGGTGTCGCGGGTGATCCCGTCGAGCGCGGAGGAGAGCGGCGGCGTCTCGACCTCGCGCCCGTAGGCGAGAAAGATGTTTTCCCCCGACCCCTCGATCACATAGCCCTGCTCGTCGAGGAGGATCGCCTCGTCGAAGCCGTCGCGCACCGCCTCCACGCGCGCGAGCTGGCTGTTCACGTAGTTCCCGGTGCACTTCGCCTTGGTCATGAGCGTGTTCGGGTGGATCCGGAGGTAGCTCGACACGCGGGCGCGGATCCCGTTCTTCACGCCCTCGTCGCCGAGATAGCTTCCCCACTTCCACGTGATGACGGCGCAGCGGACGGGGGAGCCGATGTTGTTGAGCCCAAGCTTCCCCGCGCCGAAGTAGATGAGCGGGCGGATGTAGCATTCCGGCTGCCCGTTCGCCTTGACGAGATCAACGCACGCGCGCGTGAAGCGCTCGATCGGAATGGGGACCTCCATGCCGAGGATCTTGGCCGAGCGGTAGAGCCGGACCATGTGGTCGTCCAGCCGGAAGCACGCCGGCCCGCGCCGCGTCTGGTAGCAGCGGATCCCCTCGAACACGGCGAGCCCGTAGTGAAGCGAGTGGGTCATGATGTGCACCGTGGCGTCGCGCCAGGGGACCATTTCGCCGTCCATCCACACGTAGCGGGCAAGCTCGGGCGCCTCGGACGCGCGTCCGGAGACGGGGGTTGCGGCGGGGGCGCTCGGGGGGGCAGGTGGCATGCGGGTCAGGCCTCCTCTCGACGAAACCATTCGACGTAGCGGCGCACGCCCTCGGCGATCGGCGTGGCAGGCCGATAGCCGAGGCGCTCGCGCGCCTTGGTGATGTCCGCGCACGTGACGGGAAGGTCCCCGGGCTGCGGCGGCGCGCGCTCGATCCGCGCCCTTTTCCCGAGGGCGCGCTCGAGCAGCTCGATCAGCTCCAGCACCGACGTGGTCGCCGACTCGCCGAGGTTGTAGATCTCGTAGCCGCGGCAGCGGTCCATGGCGGCGCGCACGCCCTGGATCGTGTCGTCGACGTACGTGAAGTCGCGGCGCGCGGACCCGTCCCCGTACACGACGACCGGCTCGCCGCGCGCGATCGCGCGGGTAAAGCGCGCGATTGCGAGATCGGGGCGCTGCCGCGGCCCGTACACGGTGAAGAAGCGCAGCACCGCGGAGGAGATCCCGAAGAGGCGCTCGTAGGTGGCGAGGTGGAGCTCGCACGCGCGCTTGGTCGCCGCGTACGGGGAGATCGGGCGGTCCACGCGCTGCGTCTCGCGGAAGGGGATCTCCGCCGTCTCGCCGTAGACGGACGACGAGGAGGCGAACACCATCTCCTTCGGGCCGTGGCGGCGCATGGCCTCGAGCAGCACGAGCGTGCCGCGCACGTTCACGTCCTCGTAGAGGAGCGGGCGCTCGACCGAGGGGCGCACCCCGGCGCGCGCGGCGATGTGGACGACCGTGTCGAAGCGCCCCTCGCGGAAGAGTCGATCGACGAGCGGCTCGTCGCGTATGTCGCCCTCGACCAGGCGGCAGGCGGGATGGCGCGCGCACGCCTCGATGTTGCGGCGCTTGGCGCGCGGGTCGTAGAAGTCGTCGAAGTTGTCGAGCACGGTCACCTCGAACCCGCCCTCGGCGAGCAGCCGCTCCACGAGGTGCGATCCGATGAACCCCGCTCCGCCGGTCACGAGCGCGCGCCTCACGGGCCGATCCTCCGCTCGCGCGCGA
>FWPU01009456.1_pt1 | contig 15372 bp, 12 predicted proteins | sample 2228361 | NCBI WGS metagenome assembly FWPU01 (sample SAMEA103939777, study PRJEB20133) | metagenome
GGGGCTAACGCCGTGCGGCTCCCTGGGTGGCACGGCCAGAGCGAAGCGATGGCCGTGGCCTATGCCACGCCCTTCGCTTGCGCTCAGGGCGTGGCACCCATGTAGGGTGGGTGCTCTGCACCCACGCGCAAACTGAGCCGCACGGCGTAAGCCCCCGGTGGCAGTAAATGGGGAGGCGTGGGTGCAGAGCACCCACCCTACGCGTGGGCGCCAACAGCGCGGAAGCTTTCCAGCGCGGGGCCAAGACGCTCCCACGCCGCTTTCAGGGCGCGCAAGGCCAGGGGCAGTTCGTCGAGGCGTTCGGGCGTTGCCAGCGCGGCTTCCAGCCGGGCAAGCGCCTCGGTGGCCTCTTTGGCGGCAAAGTTGGCGATCTCTCCCTTGAGCGTGTGGGCGGCACGCCGGGCTGCCGCCACATCCCGCTCCTCCACCGCAAGGCAAAGCCCAGCGAATTGCGCCGCGCTGTGCTGAAGGAACTGGCGGATCATTTCTTTGAGGAGTTCCAGGTCCCCGCCAGCATGGAGCAAGGCAGCCTGGGGGTCGAAGGTTTCTGCCGGGCAGACTGGAAACTTTCGCACCGGGGTTTCGGATGGGATGGAAGGCGGGGATTCTTCGACCGGGGTGTCCGGTTCCGGGGACACGGCCGGGGGGACGACAGGGGGTGGGGCGCCGGAAGGGATTTCAGGCCCCGGCCCCGTCGCTTCGTCCAGGGCTGCCAGCAGGTCGTGGGGATGGAGCGGCTTGGCGATGTAACCATCCATGCCCGCCTCCAGACACCGCTGGCGGTCACCCACCATGGCATGGGCGGTCATGGCGATGATGGGCACATGGCGCCGCTGGGGGTCCTCTTGTTCTTTGCGGCGGATGGCGCGCGTGGCTTCCAGGCCGTCGAGTTCCGGCATCTGCACGTCCATCAGCACAGCATCGCAGGTGCAGCGGTCGAGGATTTCGAGGACCTCGCGGCCGTCCTGGGCCACGAGGACTTCGTGCCCGGCCTTTTCGAGGATGCGGCGGGCGAGGGTCTGGTTGATGGGGTTATCCTCGGCCAGCAGCACGCGCAGCCGTCGCCGCGGAAGGTAGAGGGGTGGGGGTTTTTCGGTGCGAGCCGGTTCGGGCAATTGGGCGCGGCGGGCCAGGGCCGTGCACACCGCATTGAACAGGTCGGACTGGGCGACGGGCTTCATGAGGTACGCCTGGATGCCCAACTCGCGGCAGCGGGCGATATCGCCGGGTTGCCCGGCCGAGGTCAGCATCACCAGCGCGGTACCCGTCAGGTCGGGCCGGCCCTGGATCCGGCGGGCGAGCTCGAAACCATCGACCTGGGGCATGTGCGCGTCCAACAGGGCCAGGGGAAAAGGCTCGCCGCTTTGGGCCGCCTGCTCCAGGGTGGCCAGGGCCGCCTCCGCCCCGGCGGCCGAGGTCGGCACCATGCCCCACTGAAGGACCATCTCTTCCAAAACGAACCGATTGGTAGGGTGATCGTCCACGATCAGCACCGGCAGGTGATCGAGGCGCACCGGGCTTTCGAGGTGCCGGCCGGGCTGCGCTTGCAGCGAGCGTCCAAATCGGGCCGTAAACCGGAACGTGCTGCCGCGACCTGGTTCGCTTTGCACGGCCATCCGGCCACCCATCAAGGCCACCAAGCGCGAAGAGATCGCCAGTCCCAGGCCCGTGCCCCCGTACTTGCGGGTCATGCCTGTCTCGACCTGCGAAAAGGCGTGGAAGATCAGGGCCTGCTTGTCGGGCGGGATGCCGATGCCGGTATCGCGGACCAAAAACCGCAGCGTCACTTCGCCATCGGTCTGCGATTCGCAGGCCACCTGCACCACCACTTCGCCCTCGTCGGTGAACTTGATGGCGTTGCCCACCAGATTGATGAGTACCTGCCGGAGCCGGCCGGGATCGCCCACCAGGGCATCGGGCACGTCGGCCGGAATGTGGCATGCCAACTCCAACCCCTTTTGTTGCGCCCGCAGCCCCAGGGCCTTCATGGTATCGCCCACCAGGTCGCGGAGGCTGAAGTCCACCCGCTCCAGTTCCAGCTTGCGGGCCTCGATCTTCGAGAAATCGAGGATGTCGTTGATCACCGCCAGGAGGGCATCGGCCGAGGCCTTCACCATCTCCAGGTATTCCCGCTGTTCCGGGGCCAGCGGCGTATCCAAGGCCAGCTCGGTCAGGCCGATGATCCCGTTCATGGGGGTGCGGATTTCGTGGCTCATATTGGCCAGGAACTCGCTCTTGGCCCGGTTGGCGGCCTCCGCCTCTTCCTTGGCCTTTTTCAGTGCCTCTTCGGCCTCCTGGATGGGCGTGATATCGCGGCTGATGCCCAGCACCCCCACGATGTTCCCGTTCCGATCGCGATACGGGATCTTGCTGGTCAGCAGCCAGCGGACCTCGCCGGCGGGGGTCACCGTCTTCTCGCGGCGATTGACGAGGGGGGAACCGGTGCTCATCACCGCCTGCTCGTCGGCAAAATAGCCGGTGGCCAGTTCCGGCGAGAAAAAGTCGAAATCGGTCTTGCCGATCACGTCTTCCAGGCGCTCAGCCCCCAGCACGCCCAGGTGCGGGGCATTGGTGGTCACGAAGCGGCTTTGCCGGTCTTTGATGAAGATGTAGTCGGGCAGGTTGTCGATCAACGTCCGCAGCAGATTGCGTTCCTGGGCCAAGGCGTCGTCGAAATGACGATGCCGGGCCACTTCCCGCCGCAGCCGCACCAACCGCACGAGGACCCCGGCCAAGGCCGCCAGGCACACGCCGGCGACCGCCAGAGCGGCCAGCGCGATGATCAAACAATCGCCGGGCATCAGCACACCGACCAGGCCGCACCCCCCAATCGGCCCCACTTCCGGACACTCAATTCTGGCACTTTGATGGGCCGGGGGCAAGCTGCGCGGCTTCACGCCCCCCACCCGCCTTGCGGCCGACACCGCTCCGGCTCCCGCCTTGCCGGACCCCAAGAGGGCCAGAGTTACGCAGCCGGAGGGTTTCGGGCGGGTCAAGCCCCCAGGCCCGCCTCCGGCCAACCGGGGCAGCGCGCTAAGGTGGGCCAAACGCACCGCCCAGAATCGCCGTCCGCCGCAGCCCCTTGGGGCCAGGTGGTCGGGCCGTTCAGCCCCCGTTTTCCGGCCGCCAGTCGGTTGGCGCAAGGAGGCCGCCGGAGTCGCCGGTTGCCGGCTCAGCAAAGCCTAGCACGCGGCGGAGTTCGGCGGGACTGGTCAGCCCCTGGCCTACCGCTGCGTAACCCCGCTGCCAGCGGGTAATCATCCCGGCGGCCACGGCCAGCCGTTCCAGGGTGGCGGCATCGCTGCGGGAGAGGATGGCGCGGCCCAGTTCGCTCCGCTGGGGGACGAGCAGTTCGGCCAGCACCATCCGCCCGCAATAGCCCGTCCCGCTGCATTGGGAACAGCCCACCGGCACGCGCACGCGCTCCACGGGCAGGCCCAAGCGGGCCGCCGGGTCCTCGGTCCAGCGCCCGCACTGGCAGAGCCGGCGGAGCAGCCGCTGGCCAAGGATCGCCAGCACTCCGCTCCGCAACACGTAAGGTTCGATGCCCATCTCGGAGAGCCGGCTGATGGCCTCGGCCGCGCTGCCCGCATGGAAAGTCGTCAGCACCAGGTGGCCCGTCAGCGAGGCCTGGAAGACGGCCTCCGCGGTGTCCCGGTCGCGGATCTCTCCGACGAGGATCACTTCCGGGTCCTGGCGGAGCAAGAACCGCAACCCGGTGGCCAGGTCCAGTCCTACGCGGGGGTTGACCTGCGACTGGGCCACCCCGGGCACAGGTACTTCCACGGGGTCTTCCAGCGACACCAGGCTTCGCGTGCCGGCCGACTGCATGGCCAACTCCCGCAGGCAGGCATATACGGTGGTCGTCTTGCCGCTGCCGGCCGGCCCGGTCGCCAGAATCGCCCCCGACGTCTCGCCCAGCAGGCGGCGCAACGGTTCCAGCACGTCGGGCGGAAACCCCAGATCGTCCAGGTACAGGTAGCGCTGTGGCCCGGCGAAATACCGCACCACCGCCTTTTCGCCATAGATGGTGGGGAACGTGCTCACCCGCATCTCGATGTGCCAGTCGGGCGTTCGGATCCGCCCTTCCTGCGGCACATCGGTCCGGTACGTCAACAGTTCGGCGCATACCTTCAGCCGGGCTAGCAAGTTGCCGGCCACCGCCACCGGAAAGACAAAGCCGCGATGCAACACCCCGTCGATCCGCAACCGGAGCTCCAGCCCTTCGGCGGTCGGTTGCAAGTGGAGGTCGCTGGCCCCCAGTTGCCGGCCCGCTGCCAACACCCGGTCGATTGCTTCGACCGCGTATTGCTCCGAGCCGGGCTGGAGACCTTCGAGCAGTTGCGCAATACGGGATTCGAGACCCTCGGCCACGGGCGTTTTGCGACTCGTATGGCGTTCGGGCGGAATGGGCGGGGGCTTAGGCCTTCAGCCCACTCAGGTCGAGTTCCAGCGAGCGGTTTTCGCGTAACAGCTCGTCCATCGAAAGTTCGCAGCGGCGGGCGGCCGCCTCGCGCCCCAGCACGGCCACCAGCACGTCCTCGGCCGCCTGGGCGGCACTCGGGTTCTGGCACCGGCCTTCGACGATGTTCTGGTAAAAGGTGGCGATGTTGCGGATGGCCCCCTGGTCGTAAAGGCTATCCACCCTTCCGCCGCCATAGTGTTTCGGCCCACCACGAAGGTACGACCTGCCGCGATAGCTCAACACGGCCGTGGCCTCCTCGCCGAAGGCTTCCAGTAGCAGCGCCCAATCCAACTGATTGCGGAGCGACTGGCAGCGGTGGGTCCACAGCACGCCGTCGTCGAATTCGTAGGTCACCAGATACACTTCGCGGAAGTCGTCGCGGGGATGGGGGCGGCAGATTTTGGCCCGGCCGATGGCCCGCACCGGCCGCTTCCCCACCAACCACAGCAAGGCATTGATGATATGGATCGAGTTCTCGGTGATCACGTCGCCCGACAGGGCGATGAGGCTCAGCCAGCGGCTTCGCAAGCGATCCTCCAGCGACGCGACCGGCGGCTCGGCCCAGGGGGGCGAGATGCCCAGGCTATCGAGATGGGCCAGCCGGCCCAGCCCCCCCTCGTGCACCCGCTGAACCACCTCGCGGAGGATCGGGTCGGTCGGCATCTGGTAGTCCACCAGCACGCACTGCTTTTTCTGTGTGGCTGCTTTGCCGGCGGCCGCCACCTGCAACGCCCCGGGCACATCGATGGCCACCGGCTTGGCCGCAAACACGTGGCACCCCGCCGCCACCGCCGCCTGGATGTGTTCGGGATGGAACCGCGGGATGTTGACCACCGCCACGGCCTCGACCCCGCTGGCCAATAGCCGCTCCGCTGCGCGCAGGCCCGCAAATCGCCGCGCAGCCGGCACGCCGAACTTCTCGCCAGCGGCCTGGGCCCGGTCGGCGAAATAGTCGGCCACCGCGTGCAACGTATAGCCGCCGTGCTGCTGGAACAGATTGGCCAGCCACGGGCCCCGCCCGCCGCACCCGATCAAGCCCAGCTTGATCTTCCGCCCCGGTTCTTTGCTCTGCCCCGCCGAGAGGCCGGCAGCCGGCGAGGCTCGACTGCCGGTATCTGCGGCGGCCGGCTGGCCCGCCTCGCCGGCTGCCAGCCCCGCAGCGGAAGCCCCCGCCGCCAGCATTCCCCCCAGAAACCCGCGCCGCGAAAACGCATCGGATCCACACACCGCTTTGGTTCCCTGTTCAAAACTGCCAAGCGATCGAAGGTCTCGGGCCCACGAGCCCAATACACTCCCCTCCGCACCAAGCTCCTTCAAGCCGTTCCGCCCGGTACGCACTGGAACGCCGCAGCCCATCTTAGTGCACGCAGTAGGTATGTCAATCGGCCCCGCCGGGGCACACCAACTGCCGCCGGGGCGCGCCACGCCTGTCCTGCCGACCGACCGGAAGCGTAAAGGACATAAGCTCGATGCTTAAGGCCCCGCTCTGGCCAGGACGCACGGCGGCCGGCCCAAGGCACCCCGCGGCGCTCGTCGCTCTTTGCACGCCAGACAGCTTGGCTCCTCGGATACCCCTCTCGCGAGTGGTCACAGGCCCTCCACTGTAACGCGGCGCAAGTGGAAAGAAATCTGCAAGAATATTGGTTGCTACCCCTTGATTTCTCGGCGGCCCGCGCCTGATAATGGTGGCGTCTTGGCGGGTCATGCGGCTTTATCCGCAGGCTTCCGCGCCGGTATCTACCGTTTTTCCTATCGAACTAGGAGACACACTCATGCAACGGGGGAGAGCGTTACGTAAGGTTGCCTTCACCCTGGTGGAACTGTTAGTGGTGATCGCGATCATCGGAATCCTCATTGCCCTATTGCTGCCGGCCGTGCAAGCCGCTCGCGAGGCCGCGCGCCGCAGCCAGTGCAGCAACCATCTGAAGCAGCTCGGCCTGGCACACCACAACTACGCGGACAAGTACCAGCAGTTCGCGCCAGGCAATCGCAACTGCGACCCGGCCAACCCGGGTACCGGCACTTGCTCGGGCGGGTACGGCTACGTTTGGCAAGCGGGTGCCCATCGCAAGGGCTCGCTGCTGGTTAAGCTGCTCCCGTTCTTGGAACAGACCGCCCTTTACGGCCAACTCGATTTCCGTGGGGACGTGGTGGCCCAGTTGGCCAGCCTCGGCTACGGCGCACGCGAGCTCCCCACCCTGCGATGCCCCAGCGATACCTGGCGCAACCCCAGTACGGGCCAAACCAACTACGCCCCCAGCATCGGCAATCAGAGAATGTCAGCGCAATGGAACGGATGCACCGCCTACCCGGGCAACAATCTGGGCAATGGTCCCGCGGGTCATGGGAACACCGAGGATGGCAACCAGGTCTCCGGCTGCTTCTCCCGCTACTCCTATGCCGCCCGCTTTCAGGACATCCTCGACGGAACGTCGAACACGATCATGATGGGCGAGATCCGGCCGTGGTGCGGCGACCACCACCGCGGCGGGTGGATGAACCCCAATGCCCTCTGGACCGCCACCACCGCCCCCATCAACTTCCCCACCTGCCCGGGCGAGCCGCCGGGAAGCTCGACCTCGCGAAACTGCAACGACTATCGCATCTGGCAGACCTCGCAGGGGTTCAAGTCGCTGCACCCCGGCGGTGCGCAGTTCGTGCTGGCCGATGGGTCGGTCCGGTTCCTGTCGGAAACTATCGACTACATGACGTACCAGCGCCTAGGGGATCGCCGCGACCGGCAACCTGTAGGCCAGTTCTAACGCTATTCGGGAGGAGGAAACTATATGCGTAGCCTCGGCTTGTTCGCAGCAGGCCTGGCCATCGCCGCCTTCGTGGGATGTTCGGGGGCTACCGGGCCGCAGACGGGCCGCGTCTCCGGCCGCGTCACCCTCAACGGGAAGCCCCTGGCCGGGGCCAACGTCAACTTCGATCTCCTCGAAGGCAAGTCGCCCCGCGTGGCCACCGGCGTGACCGACGCCGAGGGCCGCTATCAGCTAAGCACCTTCGGCCAGAACGATGGCGCCGTGCTCGGAAAACACAAGGTGTGGATTACGATGCCCCAAGCGGGCGAGGCCATCGACCCCAACAACCCCACGGCCGACTACGCCAAGATGATGTCGGGCGCGGCCGTGGAAGCCAAGCCCGATACCGGCGGCATCCCCGCCAAGTACACCAGCAAAGAAACCTCGGACATCATCCGCGAGGTCAAGGCGGGCTCCAACGAGATCAACATCGACCTCTAGAGCCGCACGGCGTAAGGCCCACCGGTAACATCCCAGCCGGGGGCGTAAGCCCCCAGCGGTGCTGGTCCCTTCCAACTTCGCCAGACGTCGTGCGCGATGCTTTCATCCCACGCCCTGGCGGCCCCGGCTCTCGGCCCAGCTCGTACCTTGTACCCCCTCGCCGTGTTTGGCATGATAGGGGCGCGGCCAGGGTGGCCATCTCCCTACGTGACATCTACAGGAGTCAAGCGATGGGCCAAATCTTCGTCGGCATGAACTTGGAGGCGATCCGTCGGCATGAGAAGCCGTTCGAGTGGGGCGTGCAAAAAGCGGCCGAACTGGGCTTCAAATACATCGAGCCCATGGTCCACTGGGGTCGCGAGCTGATGAGCGAGGCCGGCTATTACCACACTGTCTCGATGTGGGACGACCCCTGGCGGATTCGCAGTGCGGCCGAGAAATACGGCCTGAAGCTCTCGGGGCTCCAGGCCCACGGTCCGCTGTGCCGGCCCGACATGCACGGCGACTATCTCAAACAGGCCATTCGTTTCGCGGCCGAGTGCGGTGCACCGGTCGTCAATACCGACGAAGGCATCAAGGCCCCTTGGACCACCGAGGAAGAGGATCACGTCCTGATGCGTTACACCCTCCAGGAGGCGGCCTTCGTGGCCGAGCGGCGGGGTATCAAGATCGGCCTGGAGTGCCACGCCCAGTATTCCAAGACCCCCGAGGGGCTGGACCGCATCTACCATCTCGTCAAGTCGCCGGCCATCGGCATCAACTTGGACACGGGCAATGCCTACCTGGCGGGCCAGGACCCGTACGCCTGGCTGGAGCGGGTGTGCGATCGGCTGGTCCACGTCCACGCCAAAGACATCTCGGTGGCGCATTCGGAAGCGGAACGGGGCAAGGTAACTGGCACGCCCGTGGGCTGCGCCTGCGGCGACGGCGTCATCGATTGGGCCCGCGTGATCAGCATCCTCCGCAAATGCCCCCGGGACATCGTGCTTTCGGTCGAATGCGGCTCGCTGGACGAAGCGGCCCGCAGCCTCAAGCATCTCAGCGCCCTGCTCGCGTAACCGCGCTTGGGGACTGCGCTTGCCAGTTCGATCGTTGTTACCCACGCGATGGGTCAGCCGGCGGCAGTGGCACGAGCTGGCAGATCGCCTCGGTCAGGAAGTCGGCCAGCCGGTCCGAGGCAATCAGCGCGTTTTCTTTCAAGCGGTAGAAGTCCTTGATGCTGCCCGGCCGATTCCAGACCGCGGCCAGCGCGGCTCCCCAGCGGGCCGCAGGGGTCTTCTGCCGGAGCAGGCCGGCCACCTCCCGCGGCAATTGGTCCTCCACCGCGTCGCTGACCACCCGCAGGACGTGGCAAGGGATGTTTTGGGCGCGGCAGACCTCGGCCACGGCAAAACTCTCCATATCCACCGCCAAAGCCCCCAGGCGCTGGCCCAAAGCCCGCTTGTCGGCAGGGCTGCGCACCGGCTCGTCCACGCTCACCAGCCGACTCCCATGGACCCGGCCTCGCACGCGCATGGGGCCCAGGTCCAGGGGGAAAGGCAGTTCGATGGTGCGACCTTGGGCATCGACGATTTCGCTGGCCACAAACAGGTCATGGCGCCGCAGGCCCGGGTCCAGCCCCCCGCAAAACCCGGCGCACAGCACGAAGGCGGGGCGATGGGCCTGGAGGATGGCCCTCGCCGCACGGCCGGCCGACTGCCGCCCCGCCCCCGAAATGCCCACCGCCACCCGGCGGCCCTCGAGCCGCCCCAGGTGGACCACAAAGCCGGCGGCCCGAAGGGTCGCGCGGTCCGCCATCCGATCCTCCAACCCGCCCGCCTCCTCGCTCAGGGCGAACAGCACCGCGGCATGGCAGGGGTGGCTTGCGGCTTGTGCCTTTTGAGCCGCTGATCTGGCTGCCTGGGCGATCTCCTTTTCCGCTGCCTCGGCCACTGTCTGGCGGAGACGGTCGGCGGCCAGGCTCTGGATCATGCTCCGCAAAAACCACGGCAACGACATGGCCTTAGCTCGGCAGGCAGGCCGGGCCCAGGGGCTCGAACCACTTGTAGGTCAAAATGAACTCTTGATGCCCCAGGCGTTCCGAGGCGGTCGGCGCCCCGGCCGCCACCTCCAGCACCCGCTGGTAAATCTGCTGGCTTACCTCGTCCAAGGTGGCCCGCCCCTCCAGCACGGCCCCGGCGTCGATATCCATGTCATCGCCGAGGCGGCGGAACGTCTCGGGGTTGGCGCAGATCTTGATGACCGGCGCAATCGCCGAGCCCACCACCGAACCGCGACCGGTGGTAAACAAAACCACGTGGCAGCCGCAGGCGATCAGCTCCACGATTTCGGCGTTGTCCGAGATATTGGGGAAGCCGAAGCGCACCTCGCCGTCGGGCACCACATCGAGCAAGTACAGGCCGCCGCGAGGCGGGACATCCCCCGGCTTGATCAGTCCCACGATGGCCGACCGGCCGCTCTTGGAATAGGCCCCCAGCGATTTCTCTTCGATGGTGGTCAATCCCCCTTCGGCATTTCCCACGGCGAAGCTGCTGTGGCCCAGGGTGCGATAGTAGCGCGCGGCCTTTTCCACGCAGGCCACGATCGCCTGGCCCAAGGCGGGCGTGGCGGCCCGCTGGGCCATGAAATGCTCGCACCCGATCAGCTCCCCCGTCTCCTCGAAAATGCAGGCCGCACCCTGCTCGACCAACAGGTCGAACGCCCGGCCAGCCGCCGGATTGGCCGTCAGCCCGCTGGTAGCGTCCGACCCGCCGCAAATCGTGCCCACCACCAGGTCGGCCACCGACAGGGCCGCCCGCGGCACTCCGCGGAGAATATCCAGCGTGCGGCGGACCCAGGCCCGGCCACGCTCGATGCTCGCCACGGTGCCCCCCGCCTCTTGAATGACCACGGTGGCCACCGGCCGGCCCGACCTCCGCACCGCCTCCTCCAGACCCCGCCGGTCGAAGCTCTCGCACCCCAGCGACACCAAAAGCACCGCCCCCGTGTTCGGATGTGTGCACACCTGCCGCAGGATCCGCGCGGCATATTCGTTGGGAAAACACCCAGGAAACCCGACCAAATGCACCCCCTCCTCTCGAAACGGCAACACGATCTCCCGCGCCACGTGGTGCGCACACTCCACCAGGTAGGCCACCGCCACGTAGTTGCGAATCCCCTTGCGCCCATCGGCCCGCGCATAGCCCTGCATACCGGTCGGCTCCTTGTTGAAACTATTGTAGTCCAGACCGCCCTGGCCCGTCACGGGCTCCCATGCTCCACGCCGCGGAACCAAAACCGATAGCCCCATGCTCGGCGCATGGCCCAGAATCCCACCCCCCCCAAGCCCCCCAAGCGATCCCTTACGGGCGCATGCTGTCAGGGCGGCGCGTGGCGGGACGGTCAGCTTGTATGGCCCGCGCACCAGCGATGGGCGGTCCAAGCGGCAATTGCCGAAAGCTTCGGCTGGAAAACGGTCGCCCAGTCTCCGGCTACCCCTCGACATACGCCTTGCCGCTGCATAGGCTGAAAGCGCTTGAGGAATGCGCATTGGGCCGGTGCGGCATTCCGGCCGGGTTTGGTCCCACGGAGCATCTTGGATGGCTGAAAACCTGCCAAATGGTTGGGAGGCGACCACGCGGCGAATCGCCAGCCAAGTGGCGCAGAAGGTATTCCCAGGGACCCAACTCGCCCGGGACCTTGATGGCGAGGCTCCGACCCACATCTGGGAACGCCGGAATAGTTTTGACCCTTCCAGGCCTTTCGAACCATGGTGCTACCGGGTGCTTTTCAACCTGGCTATGAACCTGTTGCGTAACCGGCGACGGCGCCGACCCATTGACGGATTGACGGGTGCGTCGCGGTCGGAAAGACCCGACGCAACCGCGGAGGTCGAGGATCGCACATGGGAAAGTACGCAAAGACACGTAGAAAACCAGTTGGACCAGGCGGCCGGCTTTGGTACCGAGCAACTCCGGTGGTTGGAGACGCTTCCGGCACGCCGCCGGGTCATTGCCCTGGCGGTGGCGGGCTTGTGGCCGGCCGTTCCCACCGATTGCTGGGAAAGATGGCTGGGCGAAGCGGGCATCGAGCCCCCCTTTCCCCCACCCGAGTGCCAGCCGGCCAATGGATTGCACGCTAACGTGCGCCTGGTCGCCCAGTGCCTGGGGCAAACGGAAAGTGCGGTAAGGCAACATTTTTACCGGTCCCTGCAAGGGCTGAAGTCATATGGCGGCGATCAACCCTGAGGAGGGCAAGCCTCTGACGGCGATTGTCTGGGACGAGTTGCCGGACCCTCGCGACCCGCATGCCCCGCGCGGCGCCCGCACCCAAATCCGGTTCGAACGCCGTTGCTGGCAGCACATTCTCGAGAAGCATGTGCTGCCCGGCCGGGAACCTTGGGCCGACATTTTTTCGGATGAACTCCTTCGGCGCCTCGTTCGGTTGGAAGATACCGGTACGTTATCCGATCCGGTCGTGGCCGATACGATCCAGCGACTTGGACAGCAGGTTCGCGAGGCGTTGCAGCGGCCCCTGGTGTTGCTTTACGAGGTACGCCGGTTGGGCGACGCCGGCCGCGCACCCCCCGATCGGTGGCTGCTGGTCTTGCCAGCGGGGGCAGTTGCGTTCGTCCATCAATCAAAGGGCCGCAACCGCCTGGCCACTTGTTACTTTCCTGCCTATGCGAGCGTAATCAAGGATAGAGGCTTTCGATGGCGCCATTTGGTTAGCCATCTGGTGTGGCAGTACGGCGTCGTCGAGACACGCTGCAATGCGCTCGTCCTGCCAACGGAAGACACCGTGAAACCGGCACCGTCCAAAGGCCCTGTCAAGGAGTTGCGTTCGGCGATCCGGTTCGTCACGCCAACGACCTGGGGTTTTTGCCCGGAACTGGCGGGGTGCCCCTGGCGGGGGCGGTTGGCCCCCTGGCCCGCCGCCGAGGCGCCAAGCGCAGGGTCTCGCAGGCGTCTCAAGCCGCGCCGCCCCCGGCCCCCAGAGCAAGAAGAGAACTCCACCCTATGACAGCAAGCGGAGGCCAACCCATGGACTGGCAGTACGAGCTGCAACGGGCGCTGGAGGACCCGGCGCTGGCAGCCTTCGATGGCCCAAGCGCCCCGGGGGCCGAGGCCGCCGCAGCCGCATATCGCGTGGCTTTATGCCTCGGCTATTGCCGGCTGTTGGGCCTCGCCTTGCCCGACGATCTCGACGGCACCTTGCCCGCCCCCGAAGCCATCGCGGCAGCCCAAGAATTGACCCGCCATCTGGCCGTATGGGTCCAAGAAGCCGGCGATTTGCCCTCCCGCTGGGATACCGCTGCCCCCGGAGTCGAGGACCACTACTGCGCCGATCTGCTGAAGGCCCGCATGGACGCGTGGGCCGCATACCTGGCCATAACCGAGGCCTACGACGATTGCCTGGTCCAAGACGAGCCAGCCGCCCAAGACCTTGGCCAGGCATTGGACCGGCTCGTGGATGCCCTGGACCGCTTCGACCAGACCCTCCAACAACCCGAAATCCTCGCTCTTTTGTCCACCCTGGCCGGAACTCCCTTACTGGACAATTGGAGACAATCGCTGGGCGTGCCGGATGGCCGGTTTCTCCCCTGGTGGCTGGACGGCACATTGGAACAGGAGGACCGGCGGATCGAGGCCGAATGCCTGGCCGTTATGCAGGAATTGCAGGCGTGCGGCCGCACGGCCCTTCGTCCCCCAATCGTTCCTTCCGGCGTGCCGGGGCATTGCGGGGCAGCAATCCGGGAAGTCCAGGTTTTGCAAGCCCTGGCTGCCGAGCCCAACGACGCCAGGCCGCCCATCGTCGCCCTCTTCAAGTGGGCCTCGCCCGACGGCCGTTGGATCGCCCGGCTGTCCTGCCCGCAGTGCGTGGAAGTCGGCGCCTGCCTGCCGCTGGAGTTCTTCAGCCCCGACGGCCAGCCGGCCCGAGAACTCGCTGGCTCTCCGGTGCGCCTGGCCGGCTACCCCGAAACCATCGATCCGCACGGCGTCGCGCGATTCGACGTCCAGAAGTTGCAAACGCTCGTCGGCGAATCCCAACAGCCGCTCACTCTCGAAGTGGGCCAGGCACACGAACCATGGCTGGCAATCCCGTCCGCGTGAACCAGGCGTGGATCCGCCAATTCTGTGGCGGCGCGGTCGAGCACCTCCAGCCGTCGCAGGCCTACGAGGTCGCCGCGCGACTGAAGAACCTGGCCGTCTGGTGGTTGCGGCCCGAGGTTCTCCAGATGGCGGCCGACCACGCCCGTCAAATCGCTCTTTCGGCCGCTGCTTGGCAGTGGCAGCGCTGCCCGCAACTGCCCGCCGGTCCCGGCGCTTGTTGGATTGGACTTGTCAACAGATACCCCGATGAACTGGGGCTGCTCCGGCCAGCCTACGCCATGCCGCTCCGCTGGGCACGCCGGCCCGACCACGACGCCCGCTTGCCGGCAGGTCTGGCCGCCCTGGCCGACCAGGTCCGCAGCGAACTCAACCACCGGGGCGAAGTTTCCATACCTTGGGGCCTGGAGCCGGCCGCCGATCCGCTTCTTTCCGGGCTGGACCTCAACATGCTGGAAGGCCAGTGGGATTCGGCCTGGGCCCCGCTGGCCGCCGGCCTCCTGGTGGCCGCCTGGGAAGGAACGCCTGACCCAACCCTTTGGGCCAGCGGCGCGTGGTTCACCGGTCAGGGCTTCCAAACCGTCGACGGCCTGGAGGCCAAACTCGAATTGGCACACAGCTTTCACGCCCGAATCTTCTTCGTCCCCGAACCCCAGGCCGAGCCCCTGCGTGCCTGGGCCAAACACCAACACCTGCCGGTCGAAGTCCGCACCCTCCCTTGCCGAATCGCCGACCCCCGCCAGGCCCTGGCCGAATACCTCCAGCACCACCAGATGCCCGTCGGGCCGGGACCCCACCTGAATGCCAAGCGGACCGCCCACTTCCTGCGGATTGACGATGAGCCAATCGCCACGCAGTTTTACAGCCGATACGTGATGCCCGATGTCGTCGAACAACTCCGCCACCGTATCCCGGCCCACTTGACCCAAGGCACCAAGAAGCTGTTGACGATCGTCAGCCAAGGGTTCCACCTCAGCCGGCTGGCGGTCCAGGTGATCCGCCCCGCCGCGTGCCTGCTGTTGCACGATGGCCAACTGGCCGAGACCGCCCAAGAGCAAAAGGCCTTGATCGAGCAGGAGGCCCCCGATTGCCGGGCAGACACCCGCCTGGTGGAGGCCGCCACGCGCCAGCAGTGGCTTGCCGCCTTTCAGCAGGCCATCGAACAGTACGCCGGCTGCCATCGGCCAGAAGAGCTGGTCTTTGACCTGACCGCTGGCAAGCGGATCATGAACCTGGCTTTGTACGACGCGGCGCCGCCGGGCAGTTACCTGGTGTGCATCCAGGCCGAGTTTAGCGAGCGCCGGCGTCCCATCCCCTATACCGAACAAATCGATGTCTGGCGCAGCCCGCTTTGAACCGTCCTTTGATCACCAACCGCGTTCGGGCACACCGGCCATGACCTGCGACCTGATCGAACCGTTCCGCGTGGTTTTTACACCGGGTAGGCCCGGCCGTGGAGCACGCCCTTGCGCCGGTCCGCTAACGGGGCGTATGTACAAGACGCCTTGTTGGCTTCAGGATATGTGGACTGTGGGGACACATCAGGCGCACAGCCCCAGCCCATGAGGAGGCC
>FWPU01009457.1_pt1 | contig 15371 bp, 13 predicted proteins | sample 2228361 | NCBI WGS metagenome assembly FWPU01 (sample SAMEA103939777, study PRJEB20133) | metagenome
GATGTGGCCGGGCTGTTAGCGCCGCCCCAAAGCCTGATGCGGCCGGGCATCATGTGGCGGGTGCTGCGAGAGAATCTCAGGGGCCGCCCAACCCGCGCTTCCACCTGACGCCGCTCCGCTGCGCTTTGCGGCGCAGGTGAAGCGCAGGCCGTTAGCCGGCCACACCTGTTGAGGAAAGCGCCGGGCTGGGGTCCGGCGCGAGCCAAGCGTGTCAGCTAACTGGTTGCGAACTTGCGGGAATGGGCTTGATGGCCGCTCAGAGCACCTGAGCGAGCACCTGTAGCAATTCCTTGTCTTGCTCCGGCAGCACCGTCCGGGGGTCCAGCACCAGGGCGTCGTCCTCGATGCGGGCCACCACCGGCGGATCGCACTGCCGCAGCTGGCGCGCCAGCGCGTCCGGCGAGGGCACACGCAGGGCCAGCAGGCGCGTCGGCAGAGTCTCGCCGGGTAGCGACCCGCCGCCAACCGTCGAAGCCCCATCCACCACCTGTGCAATGACGCGCCCGGCCAACCCCTCCGACCACGCCCGCGCACGCTTCTCCAGCCCCTCCACCGGTGCCGCGATCATGCGCCACACGGGGACCTCAGTCGTCGCCTCGCCCTTGAGGTAGTGGAGCAGTGTGGCCTGGAGCCCGGCCAGGGTGGTCTTGTCCACCCGCAAGGCCCGGGTGAGGGGGAAGCGCCGCAGCCGGGCGATGAGCTCCCTCCGGCCGACGATGACGCCGGCCTGCGGCCCGCCCAGCAACTTGTCGCCGCTGAAGCTCACCAGGTCGGCGCCGGCAGCGATGCTCTCCTGGGGCATGGGCTCGTGAGTCAGCCCGAACTCCGCCGTGTCCAGCAGGCTCCCGCTCCCCAGGTCGTCCAGCACCAGCAGCCCACGCTCACGCGCCAGCCCCACCAGCTCCTCCAGCGATGTCTCGTGGATGAAGCCAACCTGCCGGAAGTTGCTGAAGTGCACCCGCATCAGAGCCGCCGTCTCCTCGGTGATCGCCCCGGCGTAGTCCTCGATGTAGGTGCGGTTGGTGGTCCCCACCTCCACCAGCCGGGCCCCGCTCTGGCGCATCACGTCCGGGATGCGGAAGCCGCCGCCGATCTCCACAAGCTGCCCCCGGGAGATGATCACCTCCCGGTCCCGGGCCAGGGCGCTGAGCATGAGGAGCACGGCCGCGGCGTTGTTGTTCACCACCAGGGCGGCCTCGGCGCCGGTCAGCCGGGTGAGGAGGGCCTCAGCGTGGCCGTATCGAGAGCCACGCCGGCCGGCCTCCAGGTCGTACTCCAGGTTGGAGTAGCCCCGGCCGACGGCGGCCATGGCCTCCAGGGTAGCCCTGCTAAGAGGTGCCCGCCCCAGGTTGGTGTGGATGATGACGCCGGTGGCGTTGATCACGGGCCGAAGGGTGGGGGTGACAGCCTGGGTGACATACGCAGCTACTGTCGCCACCAGCTCGTGGGGTGCAGGCGCTGAGGCGCCGGCCAGGATGGCCTGCCGGGCGTCGTCCAGAGCTGTCCGGGCCGCTTCCACCACCACCTGATGGCCATGCTGGGCTTCCAGCTCCGCCAGTTCATGGGACTGGAGTAGCCGGTCCACGCTGGGCAGTTGACGCAGTTGAGCTTGCGTTTGATCGCTCATGAGTTCACTTCTGCTCGCGGGCGCTTTGATGGTATTCTAGCACAAGTCGTCGCATTTGTCACGCTAAAGTACAAACCCTTCTCCCCCGCCCGCAGGGGAGAAGAGGGTTATGAAACGGGTATGGCGGCTTCGCCGCAGGCCATACACCCGTCTCCCCTTCTTCTTGAAAAGTGCTGGTCGGTTTGACTCCGGAGGGCGGTGTGGGTATAATGCCAATACTTCCGAGGGTATGCAGCCGGCAGTGCCGGCCAGGCTATGGGCCGGGCCGCGGGCATCGGGAGTGCGAACATGGATCTCGGGATCTACCATCAAGCCAACTTCCTGCCGAGAGTAGACCCGGCCTTGTGCCATGCGTGCCAACGCTGTAAGGCCCGCCGGCTGTGTCCCGTCGGGGCCCTGGTCCAGCTTGACCCCGGAGAGCCCCCGTTCGTGGACAGTGCACGCTGCTATGGATGCCGGACTTGCCTGCCGGCTTGCCCCTTCGGGGCCATCCGCGTCGTTACCCCTTGACCCCATGGCAGAAAGGACTGTGCTCCCGTGCCTCAAGTACGTGTCAAATGGGTTGAAAAACGCCAGTTTGTGGGCACCGACAGCAGCAAGCACTCCGTGGTGATGTCGTCCCAGGACGAGGAGAACGCCACCGGGTGCAAGCCATCGGAATTGCTGCTCATCGCCCTGGGCGGCTGCACCGGCTACGACGTGGTGAGCATCCTGGAGAAGAAGCGGCAGCAACTTACCGGACTGGAGATCTACGTCACCAGCCAGCAGGACCCCAATCCCCCCTGGGCCCATCGCCACATCCACGTGGAGTACGTGGTGCGCGGCCGTGACCTCTCCGAGAAGGCCGTGGCCCAGGCCATCAAGCTGTCCACCGAGAAGTACTGCTCGGTGGAGGCGACGGTGCGAGGGGTGGCCGAAATCACCACCAGCTACCGTGTAATCCAAGAGGAGTGATGGCGAAGGTGCAACACTCCTGGTTGCGTTGGTGAAGAAAGCCTTGAAAACGGGGCGGGGACGCCCCTTTGTAGCAGTGGAAAAGTTTAAGGAACTTATGGTGACCTGCTTAGATTAAGGTGCACCACGCCTCAAACAGTGGGTTGCACCTTGGACTCGCAGAGAGAGGGGATGAGGATGTCCCACCTACTGAAGCCATTTCACTTCTCCCGGGCCGGCTTGCGCGGCCTGGTGCCCTCGGCCACCCTCTCCCTGAACGAGCGCGTGAGCGAGATGCGGGTCGCCGGGCGGGAAGTTTATCACCTGGGATTCGGCGAGTCCCGCTTTCCGGTCCACCCCAAGATCGCCGAGGCGTTCACGGCCCACGTGCAGTCCCGCAGCTACCTGCCCACGCTGGGCATCCCCGAGTTGCGGGAGGCCATTGCCGGCTTCTACCAAGCCAAGTTCCAGATGGAGGTGTCGCCCGGGCAGGTGGTCATCGGGCCGGGCAGCAAATCGCTCCTCTACGCGCTGCTCCTGGCCCTAGGTGACGAGGTGATCCTGCTGCAACCCTCGTGGGTCACCTACGCCCCTCAGGCCCACCTGGTGGGCAAGCCCGTGGTGTGGGTGCCCACCCGGCGCGAAGAGGGCTACCAGCCTCAGGTTGACGACCTGCGGCGCAAGCTGGACGAGGCCCGGGCCAACTGGGGCAACCCCGAGGTGCTGATCCTCAACAGTCCCCACAACCCCACGGGCACCATGCTGCTCCCGGAGAGGGTGCAGGAGCTGGCCGACTTCGCCCGCGAGCAGGAGCTGATGGTGCTGAGCGACGAGATCTATGCCCTGGTCGCCCACTGCCGGGTCCCCCACGTTTCCATCGCCCGGCACTATCCGCAAGGGACGGTGGTGCTGGGCGGGCTGAGCAAGCACCTGTCCCTGGGCGGGTGGCGGTTCGGGCTGGCCATCCTCCCTCCCGGCCCGGCCGGCGAAGCCCTGGCGGAGGCGGTGCGGGCCATCGCCGGCAGCATCTGGTCCTGCGTGACCGCGCCGGTGCAGTACGCGGCCCTGGTGGCCTACAGCAACGACCCGGACGTGGACGCCTACGTGGACCTGTGCGCGCGCATGCACACCGCCCGCACCCGCTACCTGTACGCGAAGCTGGTGGAAGCCGGGATCCCATGTGCGGAGCCGGCCGGCGGCTTCTACGTCTTCCCGTCCTTCGAGGGGTGGCGTGAGCCGCTGGCCCGGCGCGGCGTGCGCACTTGCCAGGAGCTGGCCATGTACCTGCTGGAGCGCTACGAGATCGCCACCCTGCCGGGTGCCGCCTTCGGAAACCCACCCGAAGCCCTTTGTCTGCGCCTCTCCTCCAGCTACGTTGACGCGGCGACCGACGAGCAGGCCGCCAACCTGGTGGAGGCGTTCAAAGCAGACCCAGACCCCGAACGGTTCATCGAGAAGCACCACCCGCGCCTGCGCGAAGCGGTGAGCCGGCTGGCCGCCTTCGTGGCCGAGCTGGAGCGGGGCTAGGTGAAGCCCAGGGCGTTCAAGATGGTGACTCGAAGAGGCTGGAAGCCATCAAAGCCGGCAAGTTCAAGGACGAGCTCGTCCCCATCGAGGTGCCCCAGCGCAAGGGTCCGCCCAAGATCGTGGACACCGACGAGCACCCCTCGCTACAAGATCGTGGATGGCCAATACATGCTGAACACCAGCATGGAAGCCCTCTCGCGCCTGTCGCCCGTTTTCCGCAAAGGGGGCACGGTGACGGCCGGCAACTCCAGCAGCATGAACGACGGGGCCGCCGCCTTGCTGCTGATGACCCCGGAAAAGGCCAAGGAGCTGGGGTTGAAGCTTTAACCTCTCTGATACCTTCAGTAGACCGATGATCTACCTGTTTGTGGTATGCTGAGAGCACGTGAAGCGGGTGATGGGGGATGGAAACGGGGGCCTCAGTCGTTGATGAAGCATATCCTGATTGTGGATGACGACGAAACGTTGCGCCACGTGCTTAAGCGCAAGTTGGAGCAGGAGGGTTATTCGGTCGTCCTGGCAGCAAATGGGTTCGAAGCCCTGGTTCAGGTTCAGAACCACCGGCCAGACCTCATCTTGCTGGATCTGTTGATGCCGTCCATGGACGGAACTGAAGTGCTGATGCGCTTGCGTGGGGACTTGGACACGGCGGACATCCCGGTGATCGTGATCAGTGCTCTCGAACGTGGCCCCGCGCAGAAGTGGGGCAAGGCTTTGGGGGCTGTGGAGTTTATCCCCAAGCCTTTTAGTCTGCGCAAGATGGTCGCGCGTATCAATGCTGTGCTGAGCAGCCGCAATCCATGACCTGTGGCTGGCCGAGGCACAGGGCCGGGACCGGCAAATGACCAACGATCTGGAGGATCAGTCGTTGATGAGGACGCGCATTGGTCGGCTGAACCGAGGACATGCAAGGCTCCTCGCTGTGGTGGGGTTGGTCATAGCGTTGCTTCGGGTGGCGCTGCTGGCCGATGCCTACCCCGTGGCCGCGTCACCGGCAGGCGGCATCCGTGGCGTGGTGTTCTTCGACGCCGATGGCGATGGCGTGCAAGGGCTCGGCGAGCGTGGGCTGGCCGGCGTAACTGTCTCACTGGCCGGCCCTGGGCTGGACCAAACCGCCACTACCGACGCGAGCGGGGCCTATGCCTTCCTTGGGCTGGCCCAGGGCATCTACACGGTCACGGAGGCCGATCCCGCCGGCTATCTGAGCACCACCAGCAACCTGGCCGTCATCACCCTGGCACAGAATGAGCTACGCGAGGGGGTCTCTTTTGGGGGATGCATTGCCCGTGACGCTGACCGGGGTGGTGTTTGAGGACCGGGAACCGGACGGGCAACAGGCTTTCTGGGAGCCGGGTGTGCCGGGGGCTGAGGTCGCCCTGCACTTTGATGCGGACCGAGATGGGGTGCAAGACCCAGACGCGCCGCCGGTAGCCACCACGACCAGTCTCGATGATGGCGGGTATGTGATGCGCGACCTGCTGCCGGCTTGGTACGTGGTGGTGGTAGACCCGCCGCAGGGCTACGTGAACACCACGCCCAACGTTCTGCCCGTGAGCGTGATTAGTGGCGAGGCGAGCGGAGCGGAGGCGCCTGCAGTGGGCATGGTGCCGGAGGCACCTACGGTCATCACGCTGATGGCGTTTGAAGGGCGATCCGGCAGCGCTGCACAGCGGGACGGAACCCTAGCTTGGGCGTTTGCAGGTTTGGGCATGATGCTGGGTGGGCTCGTCTTCTGGCATCGTTGGCGCTAGCCCGAGTCAATAGCATAGGTCACCTCCTGAGAATGGGCGGAAGCTGCAGCTTCCCTTTTCTCGTCCTTTCCCAATGCAGACGCTCCCGGCCGTGGTCTCAGCGTTTCCCTGTGTGGGGCGAAGGTGCTATAATTCGACCGAAACGCGTAGGGAGGATAGTCCATGGGGCGAGCCGATATGTTCGTGGTGGTCAACCCGGTGGCAGCCGGCGGGCGCACCGTGCGGCTATGGCCTAGCATCCAGTCGGCTCTGCGGCAGCACGACCTCAGCTTCGAGTTTGCCTTCACGTCTGCTCCAGGCGAGGGCATCGAGCTGGCGCGACGGGCTGCGCTGGAGGGATATCGGGTCGTGGTGGCCCTGGGCGGCGACGGCACCATCAATGAGGTGGCCAATGGGCTGATGCTGGCCGGGGATGGGGAACGGGCCGGCGCGGAGATGGGGCTGATCATGGCCGGGCGAGGCTGCGACTTCGCCCGCACGGTGGGGGTGCCCGCCGACTACCAGGAGGCCTGCGCCCGGCTGGCCCAGCCGCGCCGGATGACCATTGACGTGGGTCTGGTGCACTATCACGAGGGGGAGCGAGCTGGTCAGCGTTACTTCGTCAACGTGGGCGGTGGTGGGTTCGACGGTGAGGTTGCCGCGCGCGCCAACTGCGTCCCACGCTTCCTCGGGGGGACCGTCCCCTACCTCACCAGCCTGGTCCTCACCCTGTTCCTCTACCGGAACAAGGACGTGCAACTAACCCTGGACGACGAGCCGCCGCGCACCGTGCGCGTCTACTCCGTCATCGTGGCCAACTGCCAGTACTTCGGCGGTGGGATGCGTATCGCGCCGGACGCCGATCCCAATGACGGGCTATTCGATGTGGTGATCCTGGGAAACCTGGGGAAGATCGAATTCCTGCGCACCACGCCCACGGTGTACGAGGGGACCCACGTTCAGCACCCCAAGGTGTCGGTCTTCCGCGCCCGGGAGGTTGACGTCCAATCCGAAGACCCGCTGCTCCTCCAGGTCGAGGGCGAGGTGTGTGGCCACACCCCGCTGCACTTCGCGTTGCTACCCCAGGCCCTGACCCTCCGCGTGTGAGGCCACCGCTCACGGATTAAGGGGACACGGATTACACGGATACCACGAGAATTGAGAGGCACTAATCGGGACTTTGAAGACTTGCTCCAGGAGGTTCCATCAGCATGGCGACCAGTTGCTCCGGCAGCCTGTCTCGATTGGCCCAGGTCACCTCGATGAGGCGGACGCCCGGGCGGCGCTTCAACCTGTCGGCCCACGGGTTGGGGCGCAGCATGATGGTGGCCAGCACCGGCTGTCCGCTCTCCACCGCTCGCAGCACCGCCCCTTTGAACGCCTCCGAGTACAGCTCCATCGGGCCAATCTCGTCAATCACCACCAGCCCGCCGGCCTCCACTGCTCGCTCAATGGCCGGCACCGCCACCCGATCAATGGCCCTCACGTCCACACCATACTTGCTCACCCGGGGCGGGCCAGGGAGGTCCACGTGGGCCATCATCGCCTCCTGGCCATCGAGAGTGATCAGCTTGAACCCCTTGCGCGCCCGGCCCTCGCGGATCTCGGCGGTGTAGAAGCCGCCCGCCGGGACGCCCAGCCGCTCCACCATGGCGCGGATCACCGTGGTCTTGCCCACGCCAGGTCGCCCGGTGAGCAGTATCACCGGCCCGCTCACGCCACCGCCTCCCGGGGCACGCGGGCCAGGATGGCCGCCACCACCTCATAGTTGATGGTGCCCAAGCGCCGGGCCACCTCCTCGGCGGTGATCTCCTCCTCACCCTGCCGCCCGATGAGCACTACCTCGTCGCCCTGGCGGACGCCCGGGATGTGGGTCACGTTGATCATGGTCTGATCCATGCACACCCGGCCAACGATTGGCGCCCGCTGCCCCCGCACCAGCACCTCACCCCAATGGTGAGGGGCGCGGCGGAAGCCGTCGGCGTAGCCCACGGGGATGACGGCGATGCGCTCCGGCCCTTCGGTACGATAGGTGGCACCGTAGCCCACGTAGCTCCCCGGCGGCAGCTCCTTCACCTGGGCGATCTGGGTCTTCCAGGTGAGTGCGGGGCGGAAGTCCGGCGGACAGCGCACCTGAGGTGACGGGTCCAGCCCGTAGACGGCGATGCCCGGCCTGACCAGGGTGTGACGCGCATAGAGGTCGAGGATCGGAGACCCTGATCTCCGATCGCCAATCTCTCTTCTCAGTAGAGCCGCGCTGTTGGCCGCGTGCACCAACGGTATCTCGATGCCGGCCGCTGCCAGCTCATCCAGCACCCGGTTGAAGGTGATGAGCTGCTGCCGGGTGTACTCCTCTTCCCACTCGCTGGTGCCGTCGGCGACGGACAGGTGGGTGAAGATGCCCTCCACCACCAGCCCGGGCAGTTCTTTCAGCGCGCGGACGAAATCCAGGACCTGGTCGGGGAAGATCCCCAGCCGGCCCATGCCGGTGTCCACCTTGACGTGCACCCGCGCTTCGCGGTGGAGCGCCTGGGCGGCGTGGGACAGCGCCCGCGCCACGTCCAGGTCGAACACCGTGGTCGTCAGGTTGTACCGCAGGGCGTCGCGGGCCTGCCAGGCAGGGGTGTAGCCCAGGATGAGGATGGGGGCGTCAATGCCGGCCTGCCGCAGCGTCACCCCTTCGCTGAAGCAGGCCGCCCCCAGCCAAGTGGCGCCGTTGAGCAGGGCAGTGTGGGCCACCTGAACCGCGCCGTGGCCATAGGCATCAGCCTTGAGGGTGACCATGAGCTGAGCATTGCCGGCCATCTCCTTCAGCCGCCGCACGTTGTGGGCGATGGCCCCCAGGTCAATCTCCAGCCAGGTGGGGCGATCAGGCCGCACCACGGAGATTTGCTGCCAGGCAGCATCCTGGCGCACCAACACGTCGGGGGCCCGGGCCGGCTCGGCCATGAGCAACCCCACCACCTGCTCCATGCGGGTGGCCAGGGAACCCTTCACCAGCACCACGTCGCCCGGCCCCAGCCGGTCCAGCACCGCCCGGGCCGCGTCCTCTGCCGTGTAGGTGATCACCACCTGGTCGGCGTTCATCCCGGCCGCCCGGGCCGCCTCGGCGATGCGCCGCGCCCGGGTTCCCTTGGTCACCAGCAGGTCGACCATCCCGGCGGCCCTGCGGCCGACCCGCGCGTGCCCGGCCGCCTCGTAATCGCCTAGCTCCAACATGTCGCCCAGGACGGCGATTTTCCGCCGTCCCTCGATGGCCACCAGGGTCTCCAGCGCCGCCTCGACCGCGGCCGGGCTGGCGCTGTAGGAGTCGTCCAGGAGTAGGCTCCCGCGACGGCCGGGCAGAGGGTTGAGGCGGCCGGGGACGCGGGGCAGGTTGGCCAACCCCTCGACGATCTCGTCCAGCTCGACCTCGTGGGCCAATCCGACGGCGATGGCCGCCAAGGCCGCGTAGACCTGGTGGCGGCCGAGGAGGGGGAGTCGGATCTCCCGCCGGCCGGCCGGCGTGTCCACGACGAACCGCAGCCCCTCGCGGGTGATGATGAGCTGAGCGGCGTGGATGTCGGGCAGGGGCTGGCCCGGCCGGGGGTCTGCGGCGCCGAAGGTGACGACTCGGGCAGTCGTTCGGCCGGCCATGGCGCGCACCCGGGGGTCGTCGGCGTTGAGCACGGCCAGCCCATCAGGCGGCAGGGCGGCTACAAGGTCCCCCTTCTCGCGGGCGATGGTGTCCAGGTCACGGAAGGTTTCCAGGTGCGCCGGCTCGACGGTGGTGACCACGGCTATCCGTGGGGGGGCGATGTGGGCTAGCCGGGCGATCTCACCGAAGCTGTCAGCGGCCATCTCCAGCACGGCGACGCGGTGCTCAGGCAGGAGTTCGCCCAGGGCGATGGGCAAGCCGTAGAGGCCGTTGTAGTTGGCACGGTTCTTGAACACGGGGTGACGGGTGCTGAGGACGGCGGCGATGGCCTCTTTGGTGGTGGTCTTGCCGACGCTACCCGTGACGCCGATGATCTCCAGCCCTCGCTTGGCCAGGACGTAGCGCGCCCAATCCTGGATGGCCTGGCGGGTGTCCGGCACTACCACGCACGTAGCCCCGAAGCGGGTCACTTCCACCGGCCGCTGGCACAGGACGCCGGTGGCGCCGCCCTGGCAGGCGTGCTCGATGTAGTCGTGGCCGTCGGCGCGCTCGGTCTTGACGGCCAGGAAGAGCTGGCCGGGCTGGACCAGCCGGGAATCAAAGCAGAAGGAGTCGAAAGTGGTAGCGCCGACCGGGCCGTGGAGCCGGCCGCCGGTGGCAGTTAAAAGGTCGTCCAAGAGTATCACAGCTGCCGACCCTTCAGGACGCGGGAGCAAAGCAATAGCCGAGCCCTCGGAACGGTCTCATGGCAGCACCTCCTGGGGGACTACGGACCACTCAAAGCTCGGCCAACCAGAACACGGTACGCCGGTTTGTCTTCTCAAAGGTGATGTCGAAGAGGTCGAAGAAACCTTCCCGGCCCAAGACAAGGGGACGTTGCCCCTGGCGAAGACCACAGGGAGGCGAATCATCACGTTGGCATCAGGGACGATAACGTTCTACCTCCTGAATCCGCCCCTGAACCGGGCACTCCTTGCGTTGCCATATGCCGCGCAGCGTGATCGGGTCACTGTCTTAGAACCTATCCGGAAAAGCCTGCTATCCGACGGCGTCCTCGCCGTCGGACGGGGCGAGGACGCCCCTCCTGAGCGGTTTCCGGATAGGCACTTGGAACCTATGCGGAAACCCCGCTATCCGACGGCGTCCTCGCCGTCGGACGGGGCAAGGACGCCCCTCCAAAGCGGTTTCCGGATAGGCACTTACCAGCGCAGACCCAGTTGCCCGCATAGTTCCTGAGGAGCCATCGAGAGATCAGCGCCGCTATCCAGTGGAAAGTCCCGCTCTATAAAAAAGGAGTCCCTGAAGTTCCCCAAAGTTCCCTGGCGTTTCTCTTCTGGAACTCTGAGGAACTCTGGGTCTACCTTCAACCCGGCCAAGTGATTGCTTCACCCCAGCGGCCCCTTCTTTTTCGCGTGGGCTTCCAGGGAGAGTTGGATGACGCGGTCAATCAGCGCCATGGGGCTGAGGCCGACCTCGGCGGCGCCGTGGAAAATGGCCGTGGAGGGGGTCATGCCGGGCAACGTATTGGGCTCGGTGATGATCACCCGGTCGCCCACCACGAACCCGTCAATGCGGGCATAGACCTTGATGCCCAGCGCTTTGTAGGCTTTGAGGGCAGCCTCCTGGACCCGGCATAGGGTGTCCTCCGGCAGGCGCGCCGGGGTGATGTTCTCCCCTTCGCCGGGCAGGAACTTCTCCTCGATGGTCAGGAAGTCGCCCCGTTTGGGCGTCTCGGTGGGTGGGAAGACCAGAGGGTCATCATTGCCCAGGACACCGATGGTGACCTCCACGCCCTCCAGGAGTTCCTCCACCAGCACCTCGCGATCCCACTCCAGGGCCTGGTTGATGGCCGGGGCCAGTTGCTCCGGCTGGCGCACCACGCCGATGCCGGTGCTGCACCCTTCGCGGGTGGGCTTGACCACGCAGGGGTAGCCCAGCTCCGCCTCGATCTCGGCGGTGACGGCAGCTGGGTCGGCCTGCCAGCGGTCCTCGTGGACAACCAGGTGTTTGGGCACCTCCACGCCGGCCTGGGTCAGGATCTTGCGCTGCACCGCTTTGTGCATCCCCAGCGCCGAGGCCAAAACGCCCGAGCCGCAGTAGGGAATCCCTAGCAGCTCGAGCAGTCCCTGAAGACAGCCATCCTCGCCGTACTTGCCATGCAGCCCGATGTAGGCGAAGTCAATGCGCTCCTTCAGGTCCTCGTACCGCAGCCGCTTGGCCTCATCGAGGCGTGCCTCGATGTCGGCAGTGGTGTTTTGCACCAGCAGGGGTAGCGAGATCTCCCAGAATCGCCCCTGGCTATCGAGAAAGATGGGCACGCCCTCGTACTTGGAGGGATCGAGGTTGTAGTAGATGTTCCGTCCGCTTTCCAGCGAAATCTCCTTTTCGGAGGACATTCCGCCGAGGATGACACCAACGCGCAGTCGTTTTGCGGCTGTTTGTTGTCCCGAGGCAGGCTTGTCGGGAGTGTACTTCTCGGGCGGGTTCATAACGCCTCACAACGGTCCACGCTTCTTGCCGTGTGCTTCCAAGGCCAGTTCGATGATGCGCGTGACGAGCATCATGGGGGTCATGCCGGCTTCCGCAGCCTGGTGAAACATGAAAGATGAAGGTGCCATGCCGGAGGTGGAGTTGGGGTCGGTGAGCAGCACGCGACCGTCCTTCAACAGGAAGCCGTCCATGCGCCCGTAGCCGGTGAAGCCCAGGGCCTTGTACGTTCGGGCAACCACGTCTTGAATGCGGCGGATGGTCTGCGGTGGCACCCTGGCCGGCGTGATCTTCTGCGACCGGCCGGGCATGTATTTGTCATCGTAGGTCATGTACGGGTTGCGAGTGACGATCTCCGTCGGCAAGAGCACCTGCAGGTCATCATCGTTGCCCAGCACGATGCAGGAGAACTCCATCCCCTCTAGCTTCTCCTCAATGAGGGCTGCGTTGTCCCAGCGGAAGGCGTTCTCCATGGCCTCGGGAAGCTGGTCCTGGGTCTCCACCACCGTCACCCCGATGCTAGAGCCCTCCCGGGTGGGCTTGACCACGCAGGGGAAACCCGTGGTCTCGTGTATGCGCGCTGTCGCACCCTGGGGATCGGCTCGCCACTCGTCCTCGGTGACCACCAGCTCTCGCGCCACCTCCAGGCCGTGGGCCTTGAGGAGCTGGTGGGCCATGGGCTTGTCCATGCTCAAGGCGCAGGCCAGCACGCCGGAACCGGTGTATGGGATGCTCAGCAACTCCAGCACCCCTTGAATACAGCCATCATCGCCGTACTTGCCGTGGAGGGCGATGAAAGCCACGTCGATCATCTCTTTGAGGTCTTCGTAGGGCACATATCGGGCTTCGCGCTCAAGCCGGGCGGTGATGTCCTTGCACGTGTTCTGGATGATGAGCTTGTCGGGGATGTGCCACAGCCGGCCCTCTCGGTCCATGAACAATGCGACTGCCTGATACCGCGAACGGTCCACATTGAAATAGACCTGCCGGCCACTGGCCAGAGAAGCTTCGCGCTCCGAAGAGATTCCACCAAAGATCACGCCTACACGCAGCATTCGCCCTCCGTCACCGTTGTCCGTTGGTATTATACCAACGCTGAGTGAAAAGGGCAAAAACCCCTTGCACTGACCAGGTCGCTGTGGTATACTCGAAAGTGTTCTACAACGATCTGGGAGGTGCGCGATGTCTGCCGTGGGAACCCGCCCCTGGATTGGCCAAGTCATCCTGTCCCTTGCCCTGGCACTGATTTTCTCAGTTCTGCCCCTGATCGCCGCCCTCACGGTGGACAAGTCGAGCTACGCCCTCGCCGTGCTCACCGCCTGGTACCCTCTGATCCCGCCGCTGGTGATCCTGCTGATAGCCGGCTTCGCCTATCGTCACGAAGCGAACTGGGTGCGCTTGTTTGGCCGGGCGTGGATCGCGGTGGGCTTCTGGTTCGGCTTGCAGTACTCCCTCTCGCTACTGTTCGGCGGCTCCATCCTGCTCAAGCTGCTCGCGTTGCCCGCGACGCTGGCGGGAGGCAAGGGCTTTCTGCCCGGAACGCTGCTGTTCCTGATCGGTGGAGCGCTGCTCCCCGTAGCCGGCGGACGCGCACAAGACCGCCTCCCCATCCGGCCCATGGACGGGTGGATGGCCGGCATCCTGCTGGTTCTGGTGCTGGTGGGTCTGGCCGGGTTCGTCCTGATGACCATCAACCCGCCGGGCGCCATCTCGCCAGCGGAGGAGCTGATCCCCACCGAAGACCAAATCTTCCAGTGGATCCGCGAGGTCTACGACCTGGGCGTGCGCCGGCCGGGGTCCGTCGGCACCAAGCGCTCCATCGTGTACGTGCAGAACCGGTTGCGCGAGCTGGGCTTTGAGGACGTTCAGGTGGAGCGCTCCAGCTTCGACTACTGGGAGCCGGTACGCTGGGGCTTAACTTTACACCCAGACACCCGCGATGCCGTGGATTTGCCTTGCTTCTACGTGCCCTACAGCGGCCCTACTCCGCCGGGTGGCGTGACCGCCCAGTTGCTGTACGTCGGGGACATTGAAGAGCCGCAGCTTGAGGGGGTGGATGTGGCCGGCAAAGCACTCCTCGTGGACATCCCGCCCACGGAGATCAGCTGGGACCAGATGAAGCTGTTCAGCTTCATGGCCTTCGATCCCCAGAGGACGGCGCTCGGGTGGTCGCACCCGTACCCCATCGGCTGGATGCTGAAGTACCTGACCTTCTACGAGCAGGTGGCTGAGATGGATCCGGCGGCCATCATCGGCATTATGGAGGGCTATCCGGAACTGGGGCATTTCACCTACTACGCGCCGTACGACGGTCAGCTACGCCCCATCCCCAGCCTCTACGTGCGCGAGCCCGAGGGAGAGCAGCTCAAGGCGGCGGTCGCCGGCGGCCCCGCCACCGTGCGCGTGAAACTGGAGGCGAAAGTCGAGGAGGGTGGCGGTGAGAGCGCCAACGTGTACGGGGTGCTGCCGGGTCTGAGCCCCACCACGCTCATCATCCACTCCCATCACGACTCGCCGTGGCGCAGCGGCGTGGAGGACAGCTCCGGCGTGGGCATGGTGCTGGCCCTGGCCAAGTACTACGCCCAGGTGCCGGTCGAGCAGCGGCCACGCACCATGGTTTTCCTCTTCACGGGAGGTCACTTTGTCGGCGGGAAGCCCAACCTTGACTTCATCGCCAGGCACAAAGACGACATCCTGGCGCGGACGTTGTTCGACATCGTCATCGAACACATCGCCGATGACTACAACCCGCCGCTCTCGCCCACCGGGATGGTCGAGCCCCGGGGGACGTTCATCAGCGAGAACCCGGTGGCGGTCAGCCTGTACGCGGGGGCGGTCGCCAGGCACGGCATCTACCGCACGTTGCTGTTCCCGACTGGGACGCCGCTAGGCGTGCCTACGGATGGCGGACAGTATCACCAGGCTGGGGTGCCCGTGGTTAGCCTGATCAGCGGCCCCACGTGGTTGTTCGATGACAATGACACGCTGGACCGGGTGGCGCGCGATCAGCTTGTGCCGCTGACCCGGATGTACGTGGATTTCATTGGCCGGCTCAACGCACTGCCGGACTGGGTGCTGCGGTTCAACCTGAACATCGCCGCCATCGGGCTGACGGCCGTGGTTTTAAGCCCGCTGACTGTCTGGGCGCTGAGCAAACCAAAGTAAAAGCCACTAAAAGCCTATCCGAAAAACCAAGCTACCCGACGGCGTCCTCGCCGTCGGGCGGGGCGAGGACGCCCCGCTTTAGCGTTTTCTGGATAGGCACTAAGCCTATTTTCCGCACCTTAAAAACGAGATAGAAGGCTGAACTGGACAGAGCGCTCCTTTTGTGGTAACGTATGGTAGTGACAGACCACATACGCAAGGAGCGCTCCACATGAAGACTACCACAAAATCTCGTCGTTGGCAAGTTCTGGTTGGGCTACTTTGG
>FWPU01009458.1_pt1 | contig 15365 bp, 11 predicted proteins | sample 2228361 | NCBI WGS metagenome assembly FWPU01 (sample SAMEA103939777, study PRJEB20133) | metagenome
CGCGCCCGCCGGGCGCTGGACACCGCGCTGGCGCTGCTGGCCCTGGGCTGCGGCGCGTACTACGTGGCGTCCATCGAGCGCCTGCGGACCCGGATGGCGTTCGTGGACGACCCGCTGCCGGGCGACGTCGCCGCCGGCGGGCTGTTCCTGCTCCTGCTGCTGGAGGCCACCCGCCGGCACACCGGGCCCGCGCTCCCGGTGCTGGCCGTGGCCTTCATCGCCTATGCCTTCGCCGGGCCCTGGCTGCCCGGGTTCCTCGCCCACGGGGGCGTGACGTTCCTCAGGCTCCTGGACCAGCAGATGCTGACCACCGACGGCGTCTTCGGCATCCCGACGCTGGTGTCGGCCACGTTCATCTTCCTGTTCGTGGTCTTCGGCGCGGTGATGGCGGCCGGGGGGCTGCTGACCTTCTTCACCGACCTGGCCCTGGCCGTGGCCGGCTCCACCCGCGGCGGCGCGGCCAAGGTGGCCGTCATCTCCAGCGGGCTGTTCGGCACCGTCAACGGCAGCGCCATCGCCAACGCCGTCACCACCGGCGCCTTCACGATCCCGCTCATGGTCCGCGGCGGCTACCGCCCGCCGTTCGCGGCCGGGGTGGAGGCGTGCGCCTCCATGGGCGGACAGCTCATCCCGCCCGTGATGGGGGCCGCCGCCTTCATCATGGCCGAGACCCTCGGCGTGCCCTACACCACGGTCGCGCTGTCGGCCGCCATTCCCGGCGTCCTCTACTTCGTCGCCGTCGGCGTGATGGTGCACCTGGAGGCGGCGCGGCTGGGCATCCCCGTGCTGTCGCGCGCCGAGCTGCCGCGCCTGGGCGCCGTCCTGCGCCGCGACCTCCACCTGCTGACCGGGCCGGCGGTCCTGCTCTACTTCCTGGTCGAGGGGCGCTCGCCGCTCTTCGCGGGGTTCTGGGGCCTGCTGGCCGCCGTGGTGGCGAGCTGGCTCCGCCGGGCGACGCGCATCGGGCCGCGCCAGGCCCTGACCGTGCTGGTGGACGGCGCCCGCAACGCCATGCCGGTGGCCCTGGCCTGCGCCACCGTGGGCATCATCGTGGGCGTGGTCTCCATCACCGGCCTGGGCCTGAAGCTGGCCACCGGCATCCTGGGCATCTCGCAGGGCAACATGCTGCTGACCCTGATGCTCACCATGGTCGCCACGCTGGTGCTGGGGACCGGGCTGCCCACCTCGGCCACCTACATCGTCACGTCCATCATGGCCGCCCCGGCCCTGACCGCGCTCGGGATCCCGGCGCTGGTCGCCCACATGTTCGTCTTCTACTTCGGCATCCTGGCCGACCTCACGCCGCCCACCGCCATCTCGGCCTACGCCACCTCCTCCATCGCCGGCGCCGACGTCTGGCAGACGCAGTGGAAGGCGTTCATGCTGGCGCTGGCGGGCTTCGTCATCCCCTACAGCTTCGCCTACGACCCGGCGCTGCTGCTGGTGGACGCCGGGCTGGCCGCCATCGCGTTCCGCACCGCGGCGGCCACCACGGGCATCGTCATGCTGGCCGCCGGGCTCATCGGCTACCTGCGGGGGCCGACGCCGCCCTGGCAGCGGGCCGTGCTCCTGGCAGGCGCCTTCCTGCTGATCTTCCCCGGGCTGGTGGGGGACCTGCTGGGGGCGGCGGGCCTCGTCGTCGTGCTGCTGGCCCAGCGCCTGAGGGGCGCCCGGGCGGGGGAGCGCGCCCGGTGAGGCGGCGGCCGGCGATGCGGTAATCTCCGCCGGGAGGAGGTCAGGCCGATGCCCTTCATGGACCTGCGGGAGTGGCTCGAGCGCCTGGACAAGGAAGGCGAGCTGCGGCGGATCACGGCCGAGGTGCACTGGGACCGCGAGCTGGGCGCCATCGCCCGCCGGGTGCTGGAGCGGAAGGGGCCGGCGCTGCTGTTCGAGAACATCACCGGCTACCAGCGCGGGCGGTGCACGAAGCTCTTCACCGGCGGGCTCGGCGATCGCCGGCGGCTGGCCCTGGCCCTCGGCTTTCCCCGCGACGTGCCCAACCGGGACCTGGTGCAGCACGTGATGCGGAAGAACAGGGAGGGCATCCCGCCGGTCGTCGTCCGGACCGGCCCCGTCAAGGACGTGATCGTGCGCGGGGCCGACATCGACCAGACGGAGTTCCCGGTCCCCCGGTGGCACTACCGCGAGGGCGGCCGCTACATCCACACCTTCTCGGGCATCGTCACCCGCGACCCCGAGACCCGCCAGATGAACGTCGGCATCTATCGCGGCATGATCGGCCGCCGGGACACCACGCCCATGCTGCTGATCAAGGGCGGCCAGCACTGGGGGCAGCACTTCCTGAAGTACGCCCGGCGCGGGGAGCCGATGCCGGTGGCCTGCGTGATCGGCTGGGACCCCATCATGCCCTTCCTGGCCGGCTCCCCGCTGCCGGCCGGCGTGTGCGAGTGGGACGTGATGGGCGCCTACCGGGGCGAGCCGGCCGAGCTGGTGCGCTGCGAGACGGTGGACCTGGAGGTACCGGCCACGGCCGAGATCGTCATCGAGGGCGTGATCCACGACGACCCGGCCACGTGGGAGCCGGAGGGGCCGTTCGGCGAGTTCACCGGCTACGTCTCCGACCTGCCCACGCCCCGGCCGACCATGAAGATCACCTGCATCACCCACCGCCGCGACCCGATCTTCCGCGGCTGCCTGGAGGGCACGCTGCCGGGCTCGTACAGCGAGAACAGCGTCATGTCCTCGGTGCAGCGGGCGGCCATCGCCTGGAACATCCTGGCCGGCGCCGGCATCCCGGGCGTGCGCGACGTCTGGGTGCCGCCCATCACCAACGGCGTGAACATCCACGTGCAGATCACCAAGCACTACCAGGGCCAGCCCAAGCAGATCGCCGCCGCGCTCTGGGGGTCGAGCGCCGCCCAGTTCCGCTACAAGCACGTGGTGGTGGTGGAGGACGACATCGACCCGTCCTCCTACGAGCAGGTGGACTGGGCCTTCGCCCACCGCGTGAACGCCGGCGAGGGGGGCATCGTCGTCTTCCCGGGCAGCTTCGGCTCGCCCATCGACCCCTCCACGCCGCTCGAGGACCGCGACGTGGCGCAGCTCGGCAGCGGGCTGTGGAACCGGGTCCTGATCGACGCCACCCGCAACTGGAAGTTCCCCCGCCGGCCCGAATGGGACAACGAGCGCTTCCCGCCCACCGTCCGGCCCGCGCCAGAGGACGAGCAGCGCGTGGAGGCCCGCTGGCGGGAGCTGGGCCTGGGCGATCTCTAGCCGGGGGACGCCTCCCTGATCACGCCTCGGCGGGGGCGCTGACGGCGGCGCGGAGCATCAGCGACAGGGGGATGGTCACCAGGACCATCGCGCTCACCACCGTGAGCGTGGCCGGCACGCCCGCGGCGTCGCCCAGCAGCCCGTACAGGGCCGGCGAGGCCGACGAGGCGCCGATGGACAGGGTGTAGTAGAGGCCGTAGGCCCGCGAGCGGCGCTCGGCCAGGACCAGGTCCGCCACCGTCCCGTAGAGCACCGAGGACGTGCCGTTGAGGGCGACGCCCAGCGGCAGCAGCGCCGCGAAGGCGACCGGCAGCGGCGACACGACGACGAGCAGGATGAGACCGGCGGTGGCGGCCTCGGTGAGCACGACCGTGCGGATCACGCCCACCCGCTCGGCGGCCAGCCCGCACAGGAACTTGCCGGCGGCGCCCCCCACGAAGAGCAGGGCCAGCGCGGTGCCGATGCCGGCCACCGTCGCCCCCTTGGCCAGCAGGGCGAAGGGCAGGAACGTGACGAAGCCGGTGCGGGTGGCGTTGTCGATCATCCCGATGGCGGCCAGGGCGCCGAAGCCGCGCGGGTCGCGGATGCCCCAGCCGGAGACCGGCGCCCGGCGCTCGCCCGCCCAGAGCCGCTCGGGCTCCCCCGCCTGCAGCCGGCGCAGGACGACCAGCAGCGCGAGCGCCGCCGCGATGCCCAGCCCGCCGTAGAGGGCGCCGGTGACCCGCCAGCCGATGGCGACGGCCCCCAGGGCCACCGCGGCCGAGACGCCGGCCTTGCCCACGTCGCCCGAGAAGTTGTAGGTGCCGAGCGCGGCGCGCCGGCCGCCGGCCTCGAAGGCCTTGGAGATGAGCGAGGAGGAGAGGGGGTGCTGCACGCCGGAGCCCAGCCCGGCGGCGAGCAGGAGGAAGAGCAGCGGCAGGAAGCCGCCGGCCGTGCCGGCCAGCACGAACCCCAGCCCGGTGATCGCCGTGCCGGCGACCAGGAGGCGCCGCTCGCCGCAGCGCTCGGCCAGCAGGCCGGCCGGCACCTGGAACACGGCCATCCCGCCGGTGTAGGTCGTGCGGATGATGCCGACCTGGGCCAGGGTGAGCCCGAACTCCGAGGCCCAGAGCGGCAGCAGCACGTAGAGGAGGTCGGAGAAGCCGTCGTGCAGGAAGTGCAGGGCCGACGTGCAGACCAGGACCGCGCGGGCCCGCGGGCTCACGGCTCGATCATCCTCCAGGGCGTGCCGGGGCCGCAAGCGGCCGGGCTGCGCCCCGGCCCGGGCCGGAGTATCGTGGGGGCGATATAATCCCGCATCCAGCGGGTGGGGGCCCGAGCGACAGCAGACAGGACCGCCGGAGAGGAGCCGACGATGACACGATTCGTGGTGGCGGCGGTGGTGGCCGGTCTCGTGGTCGGGCTGCTGGTGGGGTACCTCTGGTGGGGCCGCAACGTGCAGCGCATGCAGGCTGACCTGGCCTCGCTCCAGGGCCAGCAGGCGGCGGCCGAGGTGGCCCGGGAGCGGCTGAAGGCGACCGAGGCGGAGCTCCAGGCCGAGCGGGAGCGGCGGGCGCAGCTCGAGCTGGCGATCAGCCGCGGTCAGAAGTAGGGCGCGGATGCCGATCAGCATCACTCGCGTCTACACGCGCACCGGCGACCGCGGCGAGACGGCCCTGGTCGGCGGCAAGCGGGTGCCGAAGGACTCCCCGCGGATCGAGGCCTACGGGACCATCGACGAGCTGAACGCGGTCATCGGGCTGGCCCGCACCTTCAACGAGGAGCGCCTGGCCGAGAGCGAGCACCGGCGCTGGCTGGACGAGGTCCTGCGCCGCCTCCAGAACGAGCTGTTCGACCTGGGCAGCGAGCTGGCCACGCCGCCCGACGCCGAGTACGAGGGGATGTTCAAGGTCGGCGAGGCCGAGGTCACCGCGCTGGAGCGGCTGATGGACCAGTGCCAGCGCGACCTGGCGCCGCTGAAGTCGTTCACGCTCCCCGGCGGCGGCCGCGTCAACGCCTTCCTGCATCACGCCCGCACCGTCTGCCGCCGGGCCGAGCGCGACGTCCTGCGGCTCAGCCGGGTCGAGCCCGTCAACGAGTGGGTGCTGAAGTACGTCAACCGGCTCGGCGACGCGCTGTTCGTCCTCGGCCGCTGGGTGGCCCGGCACACGGGCGAGCAGGAGTACCTCTGGGAGCGCGGCCTGCGCGGCCACGCCCGCCCCCGGGGCCCCGCGTAGCGGTCAGGCTCACGATCCCTCCCGGCGATCCGGAGGGCGCGAGGGTCCGGCCAGCAGGTCCGGGACGGCATCCGGGCGGCCCAGCCGCAGCGACTCGAGCACCCGGTCGCGGGCGGACCGTCCCCACGACGGCCACCACCGGGCGCCGCTCGGCCACCAGCGCCACGCGCTCGGAGGCCAGCCGCGTGGCCGAGGCCACGGCCATGACGACGCGCCGGCGGGCCAGCAGGCGCTGCAGCATCTCGAGCGCGACCTCGTCGGCCAGGTCGCGAGCGGGCACGCCGATCACGGCGGCCTCGGCGCCGGCCGGCGAGGCCGGCGGCGCGGGCCCGGCGTCGTCCCACTGCTCCAGCACGTCGCGCAGCCGCCGGATCACGTCCTGCTCCTCGGCGGCGCTGATCACCCCGGCCGCCCGGTCCCGGCGCGCGTGCTGGAGCACGCGCACCCGCACCGTGTCGTAGGCCTCCTCCGGCGACCGGCGCGCCGCCTCCTCGACGACCTCCAGCGCCTCGTCCGTGTCGTCGGCGATGAGGCGCTGGTAGCAGGCCAGGTCCGGCGAGACCACCGGCGTGTCGCCCATCAGCACGGCGAAGAAGTTGAGCTCGGGGACGTACTTGCCCAGGACGACCAGGCAGACGGTGAGGGGCGTGGCCAGCACCAGCCCGATGGGGCCCCAGAGCGCGGTCCAGAAGGCGATCGCGACCAGCAGCGCCACCTGGGAGAGGCCCACGCTGCCGGCGTAGAGGACCGTCTCCAGCACCAGGTTGGTCAGCAGCTCCAGCGCGGCCACCAGCGCCAGCACCAGCAGCGGCCGCGTCCAGCCCGGGAAGACGGCCAGGCCCAGCACGACGGGCAGCAGGGCGCCGATCCACGGCCCGACGTAGGGGATGAAGCGGAACACCGCGGCCAGGAACCCGAACAGCAGCGCGTAGGGCAGCCCGATCAGCAGGAGCCCCGCGGCCACCAGGACGCCGAAGGTGGCGTTGATGAGGGTCTGGACGACCAGGTACCCGCCGAGGGAGCCGGACAGCGCCCAGAGCTGCGCCGCTGGATCCTGCCGGACCTCGCCCGGCACCGGGGCGCGCTCGCGGTCGGCCGGCCGTGTCCCCTCGACGGCCCTGGTGGCCTCCTCGACGGTCTCCTTGAGATCCTCGATCGCGCCGCCCCGGCCCAGGCGGCGAACGTCGGCGATCTTGGCCTGGATGTTCTCGCGGTAACGGGGCAGCTCGCTGACCAGGACCAGGGCCTGGCTGCCGATCACCCAGGCCGCGGTGCCGAGGGTCCCGCAGGCGAGCACGCCGACCAGGAGGACCGCGGCCACCGGCGGCAGGAGGAGGCGCTGCAGGAGCTTCACGAGCGGCGCCATGAGCAGCGCCAGCAGGAGGGCCAGGGCGACCGGGATCAGCACGGTCCGCCCCAGGTACAGCGCCGCCACGATGCCGGCGCCCACCACGACGGCGGAGGCGGCGCTCGGGCGGGCGGGACGGGTCGCCGCGGGCTCCATGCCGGAGGCGGACGAGGGCAAGAACGATGCCCCCGACTTCGTCCCCGCGCCCGCCGCCTTGACGGGCCGGGGGCTGTTCAGTATTTTTGAAGCGACGTTAAGTGGCGATGAATCCCGCACGGCCCCCCGGGGGCCTGGAGTCTCCATGAGAGTCCGGGTGTCGCTCACGGTCAACGGCGAGCAGCGGGAGGTCCTGGTCCCCGCCCACAAGACCCTGCTCGAGGTGCTGCGCGAGGACCTCGGCCTCACCGGCACCAAGCACGGCTGCGAGCTCGGCGAGTGCGGCACCTGCACCGTCCTGGTGGACGGCGTGCCGATCCTGTCCTGCCTGGCGCTGCCCGTGGAGCTGGAGGGCCGCGCCATCACGACCGTCGAGGGCATGGCCCGGGGCGGGCAGCTGCATCCCCTGCAGCAGGCGTTCGCCGAGCTGGGCGCCGCCCAGTGCGGGTACTGCACGCCGGGTATCCTCCTGACCGCGCAGGCCCTGCTGGAGCGCGGCGCGCCGCCCACCCGCCAGGAGATCCGGGAGGCCCTGGCCGGCAATCTCTGCCGCTGCACCGGTTACACCAAGATCCTCGACGCCGTCGAGCTGGCGGCCCTGCGGATGGCCGCCGCCGGCGGCCCTGGAGCGGCGCCGTGAGCGTCGAGAAGCAGCGCTTCAGCGTCATCGGCCAGCCCCTGCCCAAGATCGACGCCTGGGCCAAGGTGACCGGCGAGACGCGGTACGCCGACGACCTGGTCCTGCCCCGGATGGCGTTCGGCAAGCTGCTCCGCTCCCCCCACCCGCACGCGCTCATCAGGCGCATCGACGTCACGCGGGCCCGGGCCCTGCCCGGGGTCTACGCCGTCATCACCGGCGCCGACCTGCCCCGCGTGAAGTTCGGGATCCTCCCCGTCTCCCAGGACGAGGAGGCGCTCTGCACCGAGAAGGTGCGGATGGTCGGCGACGCGGTGGCGGCGGTGGCGGCCGTGGACGAGGAGACGGCCGAGCGGGCCTGCCGGCTCATCGAGGTGGACTACGAGCCCCTGCCCGCCCTCATGTCCATCGAGGAGTCGCTGGCGCACCCCGAGGTGCGCATCCACGAGTACGGCGACGGTCCCAACGTGCACAAGAACGTCTCGCTGCAGTTCGGGGACCTGGAGGCCGCCTTCGCCCGGGCCGATCTGGTGCGCGAGGACGTCTTCTACTACGAGGGCAACACGCACCTGCCCCTGGAGCAGCACGCCGCGGTGGCCCAGTGGGGGCCGGACGGCAAGCTGACGCTCTGGTCCTCGACGCAGACGCCGCACTACGTGCACCGCCTCCTGGCCGTGATCCTCGGGGTGCCGGCCGCGCACATCCGCGTGATCGCGGCCCCGGTGGGCGGCGGCTTCGGCGGCAAGCTCGACCCCTTCGCCCACGAGATCGCCGCCTGCCGCCTCTCCCAGCTCACGGGCCGGCCGGTGAAGATCGCCCTCACCCGCGAGGAGGTGTTCTACGTCCACCGCGGGCGGCACCCGGTGCTGATGTGGATCAGGACGGGGTTCACGCGGCAGGGCGACATCACGGGCTGCCATCTCCGGACGTGGCTGGACGGGGGCGCCTACGGCTCCTACGGCGTGGCCTCGACCTTCTACACCGGCGTCGTCAACCCGGTCACCTACAAGATGCCGGTCTACAAGTTCGAGGCTGCCCGCATCTTCACCAACAAGCCGCCCTGCGGGCCCAAGCGCGGCCACGGCACCCCGCAGCCGCGCTTCGCGCTCGAGGTGCAGATCGACAAGGCGGCCGAGCAGCTGGGGCTGGACCCGGTCGAGATGCGCCGGCGCATCGTGGCCGAGCCCTTCACGCGCACGGCCAACCACCTCACGATCACCACCATCGGGCTGGGCGAGTGCATCGACAAGGTCGTGGCGGCGTCGGGGTGGCGGCAGAAGTGGGCCGGCTGGCCCGGCGGCCGCCGGCGCTCCTCCGGGCCCCGGCGCCGGGGCGTGGGGTTCGCCTGCTCGGCCTACCTCACCGGGGCCGGCACCGCGATCTACTGGAACAGCATGCCCCACTCGGGCGTCGTCCTGCGCGCCGACCGCAGCGGCGCGGTGACGATCCAGTGCGGGGCCACCGACATCGGGCAGGGGTCGGACTCGATCCTGGCCTACCTGCCGGCCGAGGTCCTGGGGCTGTCGCCCCGCGACATCCACGTGCACCCGGCCGACACCAGCCTCACCCCGGTGGACCTGGGCTCCTACTCGTCGCGGGTGACGCTCATGTGCGGGATGGCGGCCATCCAGGCGGCCGAGCGGCTCAAGGCGGTCGTCGCCCGCGCGGTGGCCGCGAAGCTCGAGTGCCCGCCGGAGGCGCTGGCCTTCCGCGACGGCCGCGTGGGGCGGCCGGAGGACTGGGAGCGCGCGCTGACCTTCGCCCAGGCCGTGGAGCTGGCGGAGGCCCGGCACGGCGTGCTGGCCTTTCCCGGCTCCTACGCGCCGCCGAAGCGGGCCGGCAAGTACAAGGGCGGCGGCGTGGGCCCCTCGCCCTGCTACTCCTACACCGCGTGCGTGGTGGAGCTCAGCGTGGACGAGGAGACCGGCGAGATCACCGTGCACGACGTGTGGATCGCCCACGACGTGGGCCGGGCCCTGAACCCGCTGCTGGTGGAGGGGCAGGTCGAGGGCTCCGTCTACATGGGCCTGGGCGAGGCGCTCATGGAGGCGCAGGTGTTCCGCAAGGGCCTGCACAAGACCCCCTCCATGCTGGACTACAAGAGCCCGACCGCGCTGGAGACGCCGGAGATCCACACCATCCTGGTGGAGACCGACGACCCGGAGGGGCCGTTCGGCGCCAAGGAGGCGGGCCAGGGACCGCTGCTGCCGGTGCTGCCGGCCATCGCCAACGCGGTGTACGACGCCGTCGGGGTCCGCGTGGACGAGGTGCCGATCACGCCCGAGAAGATCCTCAAAGGGCTGGAGGCGCGGCGGCGGGGCCAGCCGGCCCGCGTGGGCCCCGAGCGCATCCCCGTCTTCCACTTCCGCGACCCCATCGTGGTGGAGTCCGCCTTCGGGCTGCCGGCCGAGAACATCGCCGTCCGTCCCTTCGCCGACGGCCCGGCCGGAGGCGCCCGGCCATGATGCGGCTGCCGCCGTTCACCTACCTGGCGCCCCGGACGGTCCCGGACGCCGCCCGCCTGCTGGCCGAGCACGGCCGCCACGCGATGCTGGTCGCCGGCGGGACCGACCTCTACCCCAACATGAAGCGCCGGCAGTTCGAGCCCGCGGTGCTGGTGGGCCTGGCCGGGGTGCGGGACCTGCGCGGCATCGAGGAGCGCGCCGGCGGCGGCCTGCGGCTGGGCGCCACCACGACCCTCACCACCGTGGCGCACCACCCCGAGATCGGGCGCCGCTACCAGGCGCTGGCGACGGCGGCCGGCCTGGTGTCCTCGCCCCAGCTGCGCAACGCCGGCACCATCGGCGGCAACGTCTGCGTGGACACCCGCTGCAACTACTACAACCAGTCCTACGAGTGGCGCCGGGCCATCGGCTTCTGCATGAAGAAGGACGGCGACGTGTGCCTGGTGGCTCCCGGCAGCCCGCGCTGCTGGGCGGTCTCCTCCTCGGACACCGCGCCCGTGCTCCTGACGCTGGACGCCCGGGTGCGGCTGGTGAGCGCCCGCGGGGAGCGCACGATTCCCATCACCGAGCTCTACCGGGACGACGGCATCGAGTACCTGAGCCGGCAGCCCGACGAGATCCTGACCGACATCCTCCTGCCGCCGGCCGACGGCTGGCAGTCGCGCTACCTGAAGCTCCGGCGCCGGGGCTCGTTCGATTTCCCGGTCCTGGGCGTGGCGGTGGCGGCCCGCCTGGAGGGCGACGTGGTGCGGGAGGCCCGCATCGCGCTCGGAGCGGTGGCCTCGCGGCCGCGCCTGGCGACCGAGGCCGCCCGGGCGCTGGCCGGCCAGCGGCTGACGGCCGAGGTCATCGCCCGGGTGGCCGACCTGGCCGCCGGGCCCTCCCGGCCGCTGGACAACACCGACTACGCGCACGTCCACCGCAAGCGGATGACGCGCGTCTTCGTGGCCCGCGCGCTCGCCTCCATCGCCGGGCGGCCGGAGGCGGCGGCCGGAGCGCCGGCGTGAGCACGGCGCTGGGCGGCCGGATCCGCGCGCTGCGGCAGGAGCGGGCGCTGCAGCAGCGGCAGCTGGCCGAGAAGGCCGACCTCACGCCGAGCATGGTCTCGCAGATCGAGTCCGGCCGGCTCACGCCCTCGCTGAACACGCTGCGCAAGCTGGCCGACGCGCTGGGCGTTCCCATGGGCGCCCTCTTCGACGGCCAGCCGGCCGGCTCCTGCGTCGTCACCCGCAAGAAGGACTATCCTGTCGTCTCGTTCGACGGGAGCACCGAGACGTGGGCGGTGCTGGGCGCGGGGCTCTTCCAGGGGAAGATCCGCGCCGTGGTCTCGACCCTGGGGCCCCGCTCCCGGGGCGTCACGACGGACAAGGTCATCATCAAGCCCGGCCAGCTCAAGCTGTTCTACGTGCTGGAGGGCCGGGTCGCCTTGCACTATAACGGCGAGCGCCACGTTCTCGACGCCGGCGACAGCGCCCTGCTGGACGGGGGCACGCCGCACGGCTGGGAGAACCTGGGGACCGGCAAGGCCCGGGCGCTCTGGGTGATCCTGGGATGAGCACCATGGACAGGCCGGTCGTCGACTTCCGCACCGATCCCTCGCGGTACCGGCACTGGCGCCTGGCCTTCGACGGCCCCGTCGCCACCCTGACGATGGACGTCGCCGAGGACGGCGGCCTGCGGCCGGGCTACGAGCTGAAGCTGAACTCCTACGACCTGGGCGTGGACATCGAGCTGTACGACGCCGTCCAGCGCCTGCGCTTCGAGCACCCCGAGGTGGGCGCCGTCATCGTCACCTCCGGCAAGGAGCGCGTGTTCTGCGCCGGCGCCAACATCCGCATGCTCGGCCAGTCCTCCCACGGCTGGAAGGTGAACTTCTGCAAGTTCACCAACGAGACCCGCAACGCCATCGAGGAGGCCTCGGCCGAGTCCCGGCAGGTCTACCTGTGCGCGGTCAACGGGCCCTGCGCCGGCGGCGGCTACGAGCTGGCCCTGGCCTGCGAGCGCATCGTGATGGCCGACGACGGCAACACCTCGGTGGCGCTGCCCGAGGTGCCGCTGCTGGCGGTGCTGCCCGGCACCGGCGGCCTGACCCGGCTGGTGGACAAGCGCCGGGTGCGGCGCGACCGGGCCGACGTGTTCTGCACGCTGGAGGAGGGGATCAAGGGCCAGCGGGCGCTGGAGTGGGGGCTGGTGGACGAGCTGGTGCCCCGCTCCCGCCTGGAGGCGACGGTGCGCGAGCGGGCGCGGGAGTACGCGGCTCGCTCCGACCGCCCGCGCGACGCGCGCGGCATCGCGCTGACGCCCCTGGCCCGCACGGTGGAGGGCGACCGGATCGAGTACCGGCACGTCACCGGCCGGCTGGAGCGCGAGCGCGGGCGCGCCGAGATCACCGTCCGCGGTCCGGCGGCGCCGCCGCCCGGCGACGCGGCGGGCGTGGCGGCCCTGGGCGACGGGTTCTGGCCGCTGGCGGTGGCCCGCGAGCTGGACGACCTGATCCTGCACCTCCGGACCAACGAGGAGGAGATCGGCCTGTGGGTGCTGCGGACGGCGGGCGAGGCCGACCTGGTCGAGGCCCACGACCGCCTGCTCCAGGACCACGCCGGCCACTGGCTGGTCCGCGAGATCCGCCTCTACCTCAGGCGCGTCTTCAAGCGCCTGGACGTCTCCTCCCGCTCCATCTTCGCGCTCATCGAGCCGGGCTCCTGCTTCGCCGGCACGCTGCTCGAGCTGGCCCTGGCCGCCGACCGCTCCTACATGCTGCTCGGCGGGCGGGAGGGCGACCCGCGGCCGCCGGCCGCGGTGCGGCTGACCGGGCTCAACTTCGGCGCCTACCCGACGGCCAGCGGGCTGACGCGCCTGGCCGCCCGCTTCCTGGGCGAGCCCGCGCGGGTGGACGACCTCAAGGGGCGGATCGGCCAGGACCTGGACGCCGAGGCCGCGGCGGCGGCCGGCCTGGTCACGTTCACGCCGGACGACATCGACTGGGACGACGAGGTCCGCCTGGCGCTGGAGGAGCGGGCCGCCTTCTCGCCGGACGCGCTCACGGGGATGGAGGCCTCCCTGCGCTTCCCGGGCCCCGAGACGCTCGAGAGCAAGATCTTCGGGCGGCTGTCGGCGTGGCAGAACTGGATCTTCCAGCGGCCCAACGCCGTCGGCCCCCGCGGCGCCCTGCAGGTCTACGGGACCGGGCAGCGCAGCGACTTCGACCGGAGGAGAGTGTGATGGGCAGCGTGGACTACCTGGAGCGCATCCCGAACAACGTCAGCCTGCGCGAGAACCGGCGCCTGCTGCGCGCGCTGGAGGAGTGGCAGCCGCGCTTCCTGGACTGGTGGCGCGAGATGGGGCCGCTGGGCTTCCAGGCCGACCAGGTCTACCTGCGCACCGCGGTGAGCGTGGAGCCCGAGGGCTGGGCCGTCTTCGACTACGTCCGGATGCCGGAGTATCGCTGGGGCATCTTCCTGGCCCCCGCCGACTCCGACCGGCGCATCGCCTTCGGCGACCACCTGGGCCACCCCGCCTGGCAGGAGGTGCCGGGAGAGTACCGGGGCGCGCTGCGGCGGCTGATCGTCACCCAGGGCGACACCGAGCCCGCCTCGGTCGAGCAGCAGCGCCACCTGGGACGCACCTGTCCCTCGCTCTACGACCTGCGCAACCTCTTCCAGGTCAACGTCGAGGAGGGCCGCCACCTGTGGGCCATGGTCTACCTGCTCCACGCGTACTTCGGGCGCGACGGTCGCGAGGAGGCCGAGGCCCTGCTGCAGCGCCGCTCCGGCGACCGCGACCGGCCGCGGATCCTGGGCGCCTTCAACGAGCGGACGCCGGACTGGCTGTCGTTCTTCATGTTCACGTTCTTCACCGACCGGGACGGCAAGTACCAGCTGGCCAGCCTGCAGGAGTCGGGGTTCGACCCCCTGTCCCGGACCTGCCGGTTCATGCTCACCGAGGAGGCCCACCACATGTTCGTGGGCGAGACGGGGGTGGGCCGGGTGGTCCAGCGCACGTGCGAGCTGATGCGCCGGCACCGCACGGACGACGTCCGCCGGTACGGGGGCATCGACCTCGCCACGCTGCAGCGGTACATCAACTTCCACTACTCGGTGTCGCTGGACCTGTTCGGCTCCGAGATCTCCACCAACGCCGCCAACTACTACACCTACGGGCTCAAGGGCCGCTTCGAGGAGACGAAGAAGGCCGACGACCACCGGCTGCAGGACCAGTCCTACCCGGTGACCCTCCTGGAAGGGGACCGGATCGTGACGCGGGAGCTGCCGGCGCTGACCGCGCTGAACGAGCGGCTCCGGGACGATTACATCGCCGACTGCCAGCGCGGGGTGGACCGCTGGAACGCGATCATCAAGAAGCACGGCATCGACGTCGAGCTGCGGCTGCCGCACCGCGGCTTCCACCGGGCCATCGGCACCTTCGCCGAGGCGCGCATCGCCCCCGACGGCCGGGTCGTGAGCCAGGCCGAGTGGGACGCCCGGCGCCACGAGTGGCTGCCCAGCGAGCAGGACGCGGCCTTCGTGCAGAGCCTGATGCATCCGGTCGTCGAGCCGGGCCGCTTCGCCGGCTGGATCGCGCCGCCCGGCCGCGGCATCAACGGGCAGCCCCTGGACTTCCAGTACGTGAAGCTCACCCGCGCGCCGGAGGCCTGAGCATGGGCACCCCGATCGTCCCGCGCGCCCTGGGCCAGCCCCTCGGCATGTACTCCCACGGGATGGTGGCCCCGGCGGGCTCGCTGCTGGTGGTGGCCGGGCAGGTGGGCCTGACGCCCGGGGGAACCGTGGCGGCCGGCGACGTGGTCGCGCAGACCAAGCAGGCGCTGGCCAACGTGCAGGCGGTCCTGGAGGCCGGCGGCTGCACGATGCGCGACGTCGTCCGCTTCCAGACGTTCCTCACCCGGGCCGAGGACATCGCCGGCTTCATGAAGGCGCGCAGCGAGGCGTTCCCCGGGTACTTCCCGGACGGGGTGTACCCGCCGAACACGCTGCTGGTGGTCAGCCGGCTGGTGCGGCCCGAGCTGCTCGTCGAGATCGAGGCCCTGGCCGTTCGCCCGGCGCGCCTCCGGCGGGCAGCGGAACCCGCGGCGCGACCGGGGCGGGCGCGGGCCGGCCGGCGGCCGGGCGAGGGAATCTTTGAAGTGGCCCGGCCCCCGCCCGCGTTCTCTATATTAAGCGCAGGGGCGACCGGCCCGGCCCGCGCCGCCGAACCCGAAAGGGATTATGTCCGAGCTCATCTCCGCCAAGTGCCTCGGCTGCGGTCACGTGATCCGCGTCCCGGCCACCCTGGCCGGCAAGAAGGCCCGCTGC
>FWPU01009459.1_pt1 | contig 15364 bp, 13 predicted proteins | sample 2228361 | NCBI WGS metagenome assembly FWPU01 (sample SAMEA103939777, study PRJEB20133) | metagenome
AAAACGGGGGAGAAAGGGGGGTGGGTGGATAGTGGGGGCCGGTGGCCTTACCCTGCCCTATACCCCACTTGTGGGTAACGATTAGCCGATTCGGGGAGAGGAGGGGGGACAAAGGGGGGAGAAGAGAGGTCTTGGTGGGAGGGAGATGGGGGATAAGACCCTGGCCCATCAAATGCACCCCTGTCGAAATCAGTTGACAACGTGCGGGGTTCGTGCTAAACTAGAACTGGTTAAGTTCTGCACAAAGGGAGGTGGTGAAACCGACGGCTTGCTGGTTCTCTGCATCCTGTGAGGAAAGGGGGTGAAAAACAAGCCTGGTGGCTGATAGGCCAGGGCTCTATACGACGCTCAACGGAGAGTTTGGGCCACACGGTTCATGTGTTCATGCTCCATGAGGGAACAGGAGGCTAACGGCAATGAACAGCATCATTGTCCTCATCATTGCGCTCGTGGCTATCGCCCTGGGATACTTCTGGTATGCCAGAAGTATCAACCAACGAATCATTCAGCCTGATGATAAAAAGGCCACGCCAGCCAAGATGTACATGGACGGCGTGGATTTCACCCCGGCGAACCGCAATGTTCTCTTCGGCTACCAGTTCAAATCCATCGCTGCCTTAGGGCCCATCCTGGGGCCTATCGTGGCGGTGCAATGGGGCTGGCTTCCCGCCTTGCTGTGGATCGTCATCGGCACCTTCTTCATTGGTTGGGTGCAGGACTACTCCAGCATCATCATGGGCGTCCGGGAAGAGGGCCAGTCCTTCGGCGCTCTCAGTTACCGCCTCATCTCCCCTCGCTCCAGAGCAATCCTGCTCACCTTCATTTACTTCTACCTGTGGCTGATCATGGGCGCGTTCGGCACCCAGGTAGGCTTTGTCTTGCTGACCAATCCGGCTGTGCCGTTGGGGGTTATCCTGGTGATGCTCTTCGGCATCCTGGCCGGCCAGATGACCTACAAGTGGAAGCAAGACATCATCCTCACCACCGTCGTGACCGTCGTCCTCTCCTTGGTAGGCATCTGGCTGGGGACGCAAGGTTTCGCCAAGAATTTCTTCTCGGCGATTTACGGTACATCAGGCGGCGCCACCAGCCCGACCCTATTCCTCTCCATCACCCAGGCCAAGTTGATCGGTAGCCTGCTGGTGGTCGTCATCTGCTACTTCGGGGCCGTCCTTCCCATCTGGCGTTGGGCGCAACCGATCAACTACGTCGCCTTCTGGATCGTCCTTCTAGGTGTCATCGGCGGCCTGATCGGGCTCCTGATCTGGCATCCGGGGATGGGGAACTTCCCTGCCTTCACCACCTTCAACGTCACCGGCCTTGGTCCCCTGTGGCCCATCCTCTTCGTCACCATCGCCTGCGGCGCGATCTCGGGCTGGCATTCTCTGGTCTCCAGCTCCGGCACCGCCCGCCAGTTGGAGAAAGAAGGGGATGCCCTCTTCGTCGGCGGTGGGGCCATGTTCCTGGAGATGTTCTTCGCCACGATGGCCTTCCTGACCGCCACGGTGGCCTTCGGCTCCTTTGATGGCTACAAGGCTGCGGGCGGCGCGGCTGCCGTCTTCTCCAAGGGCCTGGCTGCGTTCATGAACAAGTGGGGGCTGGATAGCGCGCTGGGCGCGGGCTTCGGCACCGCCTATGGCTCGGTCTTCCTGACCTTGATGGCCTTGACCATCATGTATCTGGTGGTGCGCTTCATGCGCGTCGCCAGCGCCGAGGCCTTGGGCGACCGGTTCCCGGCCATCAGGAACGTCCACGTCGGCACGATCATCGCCCTTGCCCTCACGCTGATCCTGATCTGGCTGGTGCCCTTCTTGCAGATTTGGGTGGTCTTCGGCGCGGCCAACCAACTGATGGCTTCGCTGGCGCTCTTGCTGATCACCCTCTGGCTGATGTCCAAGGGCAAGAATTACCAATGGACCTTCTGGCCCTTCGTGTTCATGTTCGTCACCACCATCTTCGCGCTCCTCTACAAGGCGTATGAGGCTTTCTTCATCAACCTGCCCAAGGTGGAGGCCCTCGCCAAGTCCCAAGGCTTTACCCCCGGTCAGGTCACCATCGCCAACGTCATCATCGGCATCGTGGCCCTGATCCTGGTGGTCGCGGCCCTGTTCCTGGCCTATGACGCGCTGAACGCCATCCGTCGCTATCGCGCGGGGGCCCCGGCAGCGGCTAAGGCCTGAACCCGCCTGCGTGGATGCGATCAAGGCCTGAGAAGGAGAGTGGAAAGTAGGGGCGGGTCTCAGACCCGCCCCTCTGATGAGAGCAAGCCTGCGGCAAGAGAATCATCCGTAGAAGCGGAGATACCTGTCGTGAGACCTTTGTTGGAAGTGCCCCAAGGGGTGCGGTTTCGTTTGGGGGGATTGGTGGGCGAGCGCGTGATTGCCAACCAGGAGAACTGGCTGTTGCAGGCGCCGATTGCCAACCCGGCTATGTTGCAGATGTTTCGCGATCGCGACCGTACCCCCCGGCGTGCACTGATGCCCTGGTCAGGCGAGTTTCCGGGCAAGTATCTCACCTCGGCGGTAGGGGGCTACCGCCTGACGCGCGACAGGCGGCTGCGTCGTTTCCTGGCGGAGTTCGTGCGCGATCTGATCTCCGTGCAGGATGCCGATGGCTATCTGGGGCCGCACCCACGCAGCGAGCGTCTCACCGGCAAGCAACACGACGGCAAATGGCCGCTTTGGGACCTGTGGGGGCACTATCATTGCATCCTGGGGCTTTTGCACTGGTGGCAGGAGACCGGCGACCGATCGGCCCTAGAGGCGGCATGTAAGGCTGCGGATTTGCTCTGCCGGCATTTCCTCAATACAGGGGTGCGCGCCATCCAGACGGGCATGGAGGAGATGAACCTGGCGGTGAGCCACGGGCTTTGTCTCCTCTACGAGGTGACGGGCCGTGAGCGCTACCTGCGCCTGGCGCGAGAGATTGAGCGTGATTGGGAGACGCCCCCTGCGGGCGATTACCTGCGCACGGCCTTGCAAGGGTTGGAGTTTTACCAGACGCCGAAACCGCGCTGGGAAAGCTTGCATGACGTGCAGGCGATGGCCGAGTTGTATTTCATCACGGGCGACGAGCGCTATCGCCGGGCCGTGACGCACATCTGGCGGAGCATTCGGGATTACGACCGGCACAATACCGGGGCTTTCTCCACGGGCGAGCAGGCGGTCGGCAATCCGTATGGCCGAGGCTCTATTGAGACCTGCTGCACCATCGCCTGGCTTGCCCTCTCGCTGGATGTGTTGCGCATGACGGGCGATGCCGCCGTCGCCGACGAGATGGAATTGGCGACCTTCAACACCGTTTTGGGCGCGCAGCACCCTTCCGGACGCTGGTGGACCTTCAGCACGCCGATGGACGGCGTGCGCCTGGCATCGGCCCATGAGATCGTCTTCCAGGCGCATCAGGGCGCTCCCGAATTGAACTGCTGTTCCGTCAACGGCCCGCGCGGCCTCGGCATGATTTCTGAATGGGCGGTGATGAAGACCGACGATGGCGTGGCGGTCAACTTCTACGGCCCGGCCACCGTAGAGTTGCCGTTGGCAAGAGGCACGAGGTTGACTTTGGATCAGAAAACCACTTATCCGAGGGATGGCGAGATCACCCTCGCGCTCTTGCTCACGAAACCGGCCGAGTTCGCCTTGCGCCTGCGTATCCCTGCCTGGTCGCGCAAGACGGAAGCGACGGTGAACGGACGCGCCGTAGAGGACTTATCGCCGGGGTCATATTGGGTTATCCGGCGCGAATGGCAGAGCGGGGATACCATCAACCTGCAACTGGATATGTCGTTGCATCACTGGCTAGGGGAGCGGGAAGCCTCTGGCATGGTTTCCATTTATCGTGGCCCCATCCTGTTGGCGTATGACCAGAGGTTTAACACGATGGACCCAGACGACCTGCCCGCGTTGGACGGTCGGAACCTGAAGTACACCTTGGAAAAGTGTGAGGAATATCCTGCGCCGTGGCTGCTCCTGCGATTTGTCGCGGCGGATAGGCGCGACCTGTGCCTCTGCGATTTCGCCACGGCGGGCGCGAGGGGAACCCACTACCGCAGTTGGCTTCCTCTGAGTGAGGTAGAGGCACTTCCGAATGAGGCGCGCTCACCTTTTGCCGTGCGTTTGGGATAGATTTTGTTTTCTGCTCGGTGGGGAGGATCGCTTGTTTGCCTCTAAACCTGCCGGGAAAAAGGCCCCAAATCTCATAGCAACTTCGTGGCCGATGATGAGAGAACGGTTGCGCCGGATGGCCTATACCTTGGGCCAGATTTTCTACGGCATGACCGTCTATGACATGGTTTACGAACTGAACAAGGAGCGGGGCAATCTGGAGCGGCTCTTCGTCCTGGCCGTCTTCGGTGATGTGTTGGGCGTTCCCATCCTTCCTCCCTATTATGCCCTCCGCCTGTTGCCCTACGTGGTGCCTGCCATCGGCGGGTGGCGACATAGCATGTTGCGCGAACGAGACCTCACCGATCTCTTTGATCAGGAGATCGGTTAACATAGAACAAGGAGAACAAGATGCCGGAAGAAGAGAAAGAAAAGAAGCCGGGTTTTCTGGAGACGGCGAAGAGCGTGTTGTATGGGATGGCCGGTCACGACATGGCCCGCTTTGCCCTCAAGACGCGCGGCAGCATGGAGCATCTCTTTATCCTGATTACGATGGGAGACCTGTTAGGGATTCCGATCCTGCCTCCCTACTACTCCCTTCGCCTGCTCCCCTACGTGGTGCCCCAGATCAGCACCTGGAAGCGCCGGATGTTGCGCGAGAAGGACTTGACCGACGCCCTGGCATAATAGACAGAGGCCGGATTTCGCACACCAAGGAGGTACGGCATTGTCGCTACGACGCATCTTTGAAGACCATCCCGAACGCCGCTACATCATGTTCGGCGGAAAAGGCGGTTTGGGAAAAACCACGTTCTCGGCAGCGACGGCCTATTGGCTGGCAAAGCAGGGCCACAAGGTTTTGGTCTTTTCGGTGGACCCGCAGGCTTCGCTGTCCGACATCTTCCAGCGAGACATCTTTGGCAAGGGCGCGGTGGAGATCATCCCCAACCTCTACGCCCAGGAGATTGACGCCGACCAGCGCATCAAGGCATACCAGAACGAGATTCGCCAGAAGATTCTGGATATGTACGGCCTGGAGAAGGTGCCGGATGAGATTGAGAACTACATCCAGGCCACGGCTGCCGAGCCGGCGATGGAGGAAAGCGCCATCTTTGATGCGGTGGTGGATATCGTGGTCAGCGGCGACTACGATTATTACATCTACGACTTGGTGCCCTTGGGCCATGCCCTCTATTACCTGAGCATGGCGAAGGTCTATGACGAGTGGATTGATAAGATCACGGCCCTGCGCGCCGAGATGGAGGAATACGCGCGGGCGGCCGCGGTGATCCAGCGCAAGAAAGAGTTTGAAGAAGACGCCATCCTGCGGGAGTTGCAATACATCAAGGAGCGGATCAACAAGTCGTCCGGCATCCTGACCGACCGGCAACGCACCGCTTTCTTCTTCGTGGTCATCCCGGAGGAGATGGTCATCCTGGATACCAAGAAGGCGGCGAGCCTCTTTGCCAAATACAACGTGCCGCTGGCGGGCTATGTGGTCAATCGGGTGATCCCCGAATCGCTGGCCCGGCAAAATATCCCGGATTACCTGCGCCACCGTCTGGAGATGCAGAAAGGTCACCTGGCGACCATCCAGCGAGAGATGGGAAGCAACGTCCTGGCCTACATCCCGGAGTTTGAGCGCGATATCACCGGCCTGCCGATGATTGAGAAGATGGCCGAGACGATGTTCGGAGGGTAGATCATGATAGAGAAAAACCTGACCCAATTCCTGGCCGAGCATCCCGGCATCAAGTATAACTTCTTCGGCGGCAAAGGGGGCGTGGGCAAGACGGTCATGGCCGGAGCGGCAGCCTTGTGGTTTGCCCAACAGGGCCGGCGCACGCTTTTGGCCTCCACCAACCCGGTGCACAGCCTGAGCAGCCTGTTGGTGCAGGATGTCTTCGGCAGGCCGACGCCGGTGAAGGGCGTGAGCAACCTACATGCTTACGAGATTGACACGGCCTCTACCATTGAGAAGTCTAAGAAGGAGATTCGGGAGAAGATTCAGTGGTTCCTGAAATATGCCGACATCAAGACGAAGGCGGATGAATTCGTGGAATCGGCTACGATGAACCCCGCCTTTGAAGAATCGGCCATGTTTGAGAACATGATTGACCTCATGTTTGAGGACAAGTACGAGGTATATGTCTTTGACACGGCGCCGACGGCCAACGCGCGCCGCCTGTTGGGGATGTCCGACGTCTATTCCATGTGGGTCAACAAGATGATGCAGAGCCGCGAGGAGGCGATGAGCCTGCGGCAACTACTTTCGTATAGCCGCAAGAAGCAGGAGAAAGACCCGCTGATGGACTATCTCCTCAACTTCCGGACGCGCATGGCCCATGCCAAGAAGCTCCTGACCGATCCCGAAAAGACCGCGTTCTTCTTCGTGACGTTGCCGGAAGCGTTGCCCATCGCGGTCATCCGCCGCTTCATCAACTGGTTTGACGAGTTTGGCATCCCGGTGGGGGGCGTGGTGGTCAACATGCAGATTGACAAGACGACCGTTGGCAAGTCGGCCCCCGACTTCGTGAAGAATCGGGTGGCGATGCAGGAAGAATACATGGAGGAAATCCGGCGCACTTTCCCCAACGTGCGGGCCATCGTCCCGCTGTTTGAGACGGAGGTGCAAGGCGTAGAGATGCTTAAGCGCACAGCGCAGCATCTGTTCGGCCAGGCGGCGGGATGACCTCTCTCACCCCCCTTCTCTCCCCGAATCGGGGAGAGAAGGGGGACAGAGGGGGATAAGAGAGGTTTAATCTGCCCCCAACGATGGATCACCTATGACCCCACTTAACCTTGACCCCACCTTGCTCCTGTTGCTGATCGCCTGCCTCTTCGTCCTCACCTTCGGCGTATTATCCTACCTGCGGCGGGAAGGGCTATCGGCCCAATTCGCGCTGGAGGCCGTCGGCGCAACGGTTCTCCTTGTGGGCGGCGGACGGCTCATCGGTTTCTCTCCCAGCCCTTTCCTCTTCCTGATCCTTCTCTATCTGATCACCATGCGCTCGCGGCTGGCGGTGGATGTCGCCAATGTGTTGGCGCAGCGAGGGAATTACGCTCCTGCCTTCCGATTCTACGACCTGGCCCTGGCTTTGTGGCCCGATGCGGCATCCAGGCTCGTCGTCCTCGCCAATCGTGGCGCGGCGGAACTGCGTAGCGGCCAGGTGGAGACGGCGATCCGTACTTTGGAGAACGTGTTGGCACCGGAGAAGCGACATCACCTGGGGCGCAATGCCGAGGCGGTCAGCCGCTATAACCTGGGTGTGGCCTATGAGCGGCGCGGCGAGACCGGCAAGGCGACGCAACAGTTCAACGAGGTGATGGACCTGGCCCCTGGATCGCCCTATGCGCGCGCGGCTGCGGCGATGCTGGAACGGCGGCGGAAGCGGAAGGAAGGGTAAAGAGGCCCAATGCTAGAAATTTCTTTCCACTCTAACCCTTCACCGAGGTAGCCCATGTCACCGGTAGGCATCCTGACCGATACCACCGCCAGCATCCCCCCGGTTCTCGTCAAAGAGCTGGGGATTGAAGTGGTTCCCTATTACATCCACCGAGGATTGGAAACGCTGCGGGATGCGATAGACGTGGAGACGGAGGCCTTCGCCGCCTATCTGGCGACTGCCACCACCCTGCCGACGACCTCCACCCCCAGCCCCGGCGATTACCTGGCTGCACTGGAGCGGATGGCCGCGCGGACGGAGGAAATCGTGGCGCTGACGATGACCTCCAAAGGGAGCGGCGCTTATCAGTCGTGCCAGATGGCGGTGCGGCTCTTACGAGAGCGGATGGCGCACGTGCGGGTGGAGGTGGTGGATACGCTGCGGGTGGCGATGTCGGTGGGATGGGCGGCCATTGAGGCGGCGCGGGCCGCGCTAGATGGTCGCGGCCTCCAGGATGTTGCCGAGAGAGCAAGAGAGGTCGCCCGCAAGGGGACGATGATCCAGACTGCCGACACGCTTCGTTACCTCTACATGGGCGGTCGCATCGGGCGCGCCCAGCATCTGGTCGCATCTTTGCTTGATATAAAGCCCCTCATCGGAATGGAAGATGGGGTGATCGTGGCCTTGGGCGTTGCCCGCTCTCGCGCCGGCGCGTATGCCAAGATGGTACAGCTCATGATCCAGAACCTGGGAGAGGGGGCTCGGATCAAGGCGGCCTTCACCCATGTGGCAGCGTTGGATCAGGTGGAGCAATTGCGCGCGGAGGTTCTGCGCCGTTTTGATTGCGTGGAGGTATTAGCCTCTCCCCTTTCTCCGGCGTTGGCCGTCCATTCCGGGCCAGGGACGGTGGGGATCAGCTTCTTTCCGGTGTGAGGGCCGCGGTGCCGGGCCCCGTTTCTGCCACGACGACCGGAGGATTGTACCATGATGTCCGTTTTATCTGCTCGTACGGTCATCATCGGGCGGCGTGTCCTGGCGCTGATGGTGCTTGCCGCCTTTCTGACGGGATGCTGCGCGGCCATGCCCAGGCCTACTGCGACGCCCGTGCCGCCGACGGCTACCCCCAGGCCTACTGCGACGCCCGTGCCGCCGACGGCTACCCCCAGGCCTACTGCGACACCTGTGCCGCCGACGGCTACCCCCATCCCTACCACCACGATAGAGCCGTCGCCCACGCCGGAAGTCACCGACCTTGACTCCCTTGCGCTGCCGGGCAACCGATTTCAGTTGGATCGCCTGCAACAGCAGCCGGCAACGATGGCGGGCGAGAGCCCGAATCCCTTCGTGAAGATCTTCCCCGATACGGGCCGCGCGCCCGCGCCGGCCTGGTTGCAAGAGGGCGTTCGCGTCACTTATTACGTCCAGAGCGCGACCGTCTCTCAAGACCCTGATGAGAGTTCCTCAGGGGCGGGCTATGTGCAGTATGACCTGGTGGCCTTGGATGATAGAAATGTCGTTTCTTCTATAAAGTTTTACCTGGATACGGGCAACAACGTTGTGCTCCCTTCCATCACAGCGTTCTCGGTGGGCATCCCCGGTGCCGGGGATTATTGGTTAGACCCGGTGGTGCTGAAGACGGCGGAGCGCGTGAAGATTGACAAACTAACCGTCAAGCGCACGTCAACGACCATCGCGGGCAAGAGTTATAACGTTGTGCGTTTTGAGTATCGCCCGGAAGAGGCCGAGTACGTCTGGATGTTTGATGAGGTCACCGGTCTTCTTCTCTTCTATCGGCACGCCATCGGCGCAGAGGGGGCCGCGCGCCGGCAATTGGCCGATGCCACCTTCGTGCGCCAGCGCCAACTGAAACTGCCTTGGCAGGCAGAGGCTGTGCCGAACTGGGTGAAGAAGGGTGGCTCCTTGCGCTACGAGGGATCGTACGATGTCGCCACGATGGGATCGCCTGCCGGGTCGCTGCCTTATGTGGTTCTGGTGGAATGGGAGCGCAGCCAAGACCGCTGGAGCCGATGCAAGGTTACCGGTTATCTGTCGGGGAAGGTCGAGGGCACGCTGGAGCGGGTCACCGGCGTGGCGCAGCTATTTGATGCTCTGTGGCTTCCTCCGGAGGCGCTAGCCGCGCTCCGCACGGCGAGGACGCTAGATCGCGATCCGGTGACCGGCGCGCAGATTGCCGTCTCCCGTGGCCCCGGTGGGACCGTCGTGTTGACCGAAACGGGCGTGGTGTACTACACGAAGTTGACCTATGATGGTAAGAACGGCATGCTCCTGGCATTGGAGCAGGAAACCAGGTCGGGCGTGGCGACGATCCACATCGCGTTGCAGTTGGCGGGGCAAGGATAGCAGGCCGGCAGGCGTCCTCCCTGGGCACAGTTATGAAAATTTTTATCCCAAATGACAGGCCGGGTTTTGCAGGCTCAGGGCATGGGTGGGGCCTTCTGACAGGGCCGCTGAGGGCCTATGGGCGCGCTAAGGCGTTTTTTGTAGGTCGGAAACCGAGAAAAGTCGGTCCTGACGGAGAAAACCTCGCGCGATGAGCGGTTCTCGGGGAGATAATATCCCAAAGTTCACCGGCTCCTGTCCATCGCCGAGCCGATCAACGTCTGCTTGAGGGCCCAGAGCCGCTCGGTCAACGATACATGGTAGATGTGCGGGTTCAGAAGCCGCCTGACCCCGGCATCCAGACGGCTGACATCGGCCTGCCGCCGCGCGCGCATCTCTTCAATGGATGGCGGATCATATACTCGTTTTCCTTCAATCAGCACATCCACCAGCAAAGGCTCAATCTCCGATACCTCCTCATGGCGCAACGTGCGATACTTGGTGTGATCCGACGGATGGCGCAAGACGATCTGTGCCATTTGTCGGGGGTCTTCATCATCAAGGCTGAGAAGGTCGGCGGTAGCCTTTCCTCGCACGTCGTAAATGCGCCAGGCGTGCTTGTGGCCCGGGTTGGGCGTCTTTTCCGGTGATTCCGAGATCTTGATGGCCGGCACCCAGCCGCCTCCGTCGTGCACGGCGACCAGTTTATAAACGCCACCGAGGGCAGGCTCGCCGGCGGAGGTGATGAGCCGCGTGCCGACGCCATAGACGAGACGGTTGATGAGCCGGTCGGCATCCACGCCGTAGCGCGGTGCCTCTTCCTCAATCTGGGTGATGATCTGCCAGATGGTCAGTTCGTCCAGGTCGTTAGAGAGGACGATGGAGGTGTGAGGAAAGCCCGCGCCGTCCAGCATCTTGGCGGCCTGGATGCTGAGGTAGGCCAGGTCGCCCGAATCCATGCGGATGCCTACCGGTTCATGCCCCTGACGGCGCAGTTCCTCAAACACCCGGATGGCGTTAGGGATGCCGCTCTCCAGGGTGTTGATGGTATCCACCAGCAGGATGCAATCATCGGGATAGACTTCGGCAAAGGCCCGGAAGGCCTCCAATTCGCCCATGCCCAACGACATGAAAACCTGCACCATGCTGTGAGCGTGGGTTCCTTTGGGCATGTAGCCCAGAACGTGGGACATGCCGACGTTGGAACTGAAGTCGGCCCCGCCGATAAGCGCGGCGCGGGTGCCCGCGTTCGCGCCCCGATCCTGGCCGCGACGCAGGCCAAATTCCAGCAGGAGCCGCCCGCGCCCGCTGTCGTGGATGCGTGCCGCTTTGGTGGCGATCAACGTCTGGTAGTTCAGATGATTGAGCAGGGGAGTCTCCAGGATTTGCGCTATCGCCAGCGGCCCCTGCACCGAGGTCAGGGGCACGTTGGGATGCACGACCCGCCCTTCGGGGATGGCGCGCAGGCTGATGCCATCAAAAGTGCCGTTTCGTCGTAGCCAAGCCAGAAAATCGGCCTGAAATATCGGCCTGCCGGTGCGCCCGGTCTGGCTGCGCAGGTAGGCGATGTCCTCATCTCGGACGTGGGTTTCCTGCATCCAATCCAAGAGCCATTCCAGCCCGGCGTTGATGCAGTATCCCGCTTTGTGGATGCCGTAGTTGGGATAGCTGCGGAAGAAATGGTCGAACAGTACACGCTTCTCGTGCAGGCCGAAGCGGTAGTAGAGTTGGGCCATGGTTAACTGGTATTGGTCGGTGTACAGGATGCCCTCCGCAGTTTTGCGATCTGCTTCTTTCACGTCAAGCACTCCCGTTAAATCGGCTCTGCCAATTCCCCCTGTGCGTCAAAGCGCAGCGCGCGCGGCGGCGTGATGACTTCCCAATCCCCATGATCAGGCCCTGCCTGCAGGAGCGCCTCGGAGACCTGGATGCGCTCCAGGTGAAGCGTGTCGCGGATGCGGGCGACGCGCGGCGCGCGTCCGGCGAGACGCAGGGCCAGGTCTATCGCTGCCTGCGGCGTCTCCGCAATGAGGGGGATTTTGGCGCGCTCCAGGAAGCCGGAAGTAATCACATTCTTGTAGGTGGCGGCGAGGTCTATGCTCTCGTAGAGGCGGCGGGTGATGATGTCGGCCAGGCCGACGCCGGTGGCGTTGCCGTGAGAGGCGGGGGTCAGCCCCAGGACCACCAGCCAGCGGATGCGGGGTGTGGGGAAATCGGGCTCGCCCCGGATGTAGAGGCGACCGATGACCGCCGTATCCATGCCCGTGCCGCTGATGTCTTTGCCCATCTGCTCCACGATGAGGAGGTCGCACTCGTCAAAGGGGAGGCGGGCGCGCATCTCCCGCGCTCGCGCCAGAAGTTCCGGTTCGCGCGCCGGTATCTCCGGCGGCGTCAGCCCGACGATCTCCGTCGTCTGATCATAGCCATCTTCCAGGATCGCCAGCCCTAGGAGAATAGGAGCGCGCGCCAAGGTGACCTGCGCCACGCGCGGGATGAACTCCCGCAGCCCGCGCAGACCGTAGCCGTGCAGCGTCGCGGCGGCGCGCTCCTTGCCCAGGCCGATGGCGATCATCTTGTGCAGGCCGCTCTCCACCGCGCCGATGAAAGAGGTGTGGGGCTTCACCCGGTTGACCACGATGATGCCGTCGGCCTGCGCGGCGTGGGCATCCAGATAGACGGGCACGCCGTCCTCTGTCTGCCCTAACTCCACCACGTCCATTGTGGCATGAATGGGTGCGCCGACCCTCTCCGGCGTCACGCCCAATTCGGCCAAGAGGGCCAGTTGTCCCTGGGCCGTTGCGCCGCCGTGGCTTCCCATCGCGGGGACGAGGAAGGGGTCAAAGCCGCGAGCGCGCACCTCGTCCACCACGGTGCGCAGGATCAGAGAGATGTTGGCAATGCCGCGGCTGCCGGCGGTGATCGCCACGCGACCGCCAGGCTTCAGCCCCCTGTGCCAATCGTTGCGCGCCATGGCCGCGCGCACCGCAGCGGGCACATCGGCCAGGGGCGCGCGATACAGGCGAGGGGCCACCGTCGCCATGAGAGGATATGCGTTCATCGTCGTTTTTATCCTAACCAAGAGCGTGACGAAGAGCGAGGGAAGTATAGCGCGTTTAGCGGTGGAGGGCAAGCCGGGTGCTGTATGAAAAGGGGGCTTCAGGCGGCCTCACCCGCGCCAGACCAAAGGCAGGTAGGCGCGCGGCCTGGGCAAAGGTAGAGTAGGCGTCGGCGTGGCGCGCCGACCGACGGCGTCCGCCCCGAAAAGAAGGGTCAACGTTTCGGTAGGGGTCGGAGTCGGCGTCTCCGTGGGGGTGGGGGTCTCCGTTGGTGTCGCGGACGGTGTAGTTGTGGCGGTCGGCGTCTCCGTTGGCGTTTCCGTAGGCGTAGAGGTCGCCGTAGGAGATGGCGTCCGTGTCGGCGTATCGGTCGGCGTCGGCGTCTCTGTCGGCGTTGGCGTAGGGGTAGGGGTTCCCGTCGGCGTGGGCGTCCTCGTCGGGGTAGGCGTGGGTGTAGCCGTGCGGGTAGGCCCGATCCACTCGTTGGGGAAGTTCCACTCCCAACGTTGGCCGGCATAGACCGTCTGGTCAAAGTCCACGTACAGGGTGGCCGTGACGTACCCTTGGGGCAACTCTATCTCTCTGACCCGATAGGCTCCCGGCTGCAAATTGTCAAACCAGTAGCGACCGTCGGGGCCGGTAGTGAAGATTTGCAGGAAGGTTCTGGAAATGTACTCGGAAGCCTCAACCTTCGCGCCGATGACAGGGGGTTCCCCCTCGTCTCGCAGGCCGTTATTATTGAGGTCCTCGTAGGCGACGCCCTCAATGCGCGCCCAGGTGTTTGTGGGCGTTGCTGTAGGCGTGCGGGTCGGTGTGGCGGTTCCGGTTGGCGTGCGCGTCGGGGTAACGGTAGCCGTCGGCGTTGATGTGCGGCTAGGCGTGGTGGTGGGCGTTGGCGTCCATGTCCGGGTCGGCGTAGCGGTGCCTGTGGGCGTGCGGGTCGGTGTTTCGGTCGGTGTACGCGTCGGTGTGCGTGTGGGGGTGATGGTCGGTGTATTCGTTGGTGTGCGCGTGGGTGTGCGGGTCGGTGTTTCGGTCGGTGTACGCGTCGGTGTGCGCGTGGGGGTGATGGTCGGTGTGTTCGTTGGCGTGCGCGTGGGTGTGCGGGTCGGTGTTGCCGTCCTGGTAGGGGTCTCCGTCGGGGTGCGGGTCGGCGTGCGGGTGACGGTGGCGGTGGGCGAGGCCGTACGGGTGGGCGTCACCGTCGGCGTGCGGGTCGGCGTGTAAGTCGGTGTGGCCGTCCGGCTCGGCGTCGGTGTGCGCGTCTCTGTCGGCGTCTTCGTCGGTGTGGCGGTATTGGTGGGCGTTGGTGTTTTCGTCGGCGTGACGGTCGGCGTGGGAGTCGGGAGCACATTGGCGAAATCCCACACCACCCGTTGTCCCACCAGAATCGTCTGGATCAAGGGCGCGTAGTAGATGGGGCTGCGCAGGTAACCGCCCGGTGGCCTGGTCTCCTCTACCTGGTAGGTTCCGGGCGACAGGTCGAAGAAATAGCGGCCGTCGCCCACCGTGGTGAAGGCGGCGACCCAGGCCCCTTTCTTGCCCGCCTGGTAGAAATAGACCTCAACCAACGCGCCTGCCAAGGTGGGCTCCTCCGGCGAGCGCAATCCGTTGTTATCCAGGTCGTGATAGGCGACGCCTTCCACGCGAGCCGTAGCAGGGGTTGGCGTGACGGACGCGGTGGTGGTTGGTGTCGGAGTGGGTATGGCGGTTCGCGTCGGTGTAGGCGTCGGCGTCAGGGTAGGAGTTGGCGTCGGTTGGGGCTTGTGGGCCAAAGGAAGAAACCGCTTGAAGGGAAGGTTTTGCCGCGAGTGGGGCAATTGCCAGGTGAGGTGGTGCCCCGCAACGAGATTCAGGATAAACGGACCGTAGCCCATGAGGTTGCAAATGTAGCCGGCCGGGGCCTGCGTCTCCTCAATCTGGTACATCCCCGGCGAGAGCACGAACAGACAGCGTCCGTCGCTCTGGGTGATGCAGGTGGCGACCCAAATCCTTCCCGGAAAGGAGAAGACCTCCACAACCGCGCCGGGCAGGGGGGATTCTCCGTCATCTCTCAGCCCGTTGTTGTTCCGGTCATGATAGGCGATGATCTCAATCTGACCTGTATCCGGCGTGGGGGTGGAAAAGATGTCGGTTGCGCGCCGGTCGGGCGCATCACCGGCCAGAGCCGCGGACACGACGAGGAGAGAGAGAAGAAAAACGAGGCCGAGCGCGCTCGCCCATCGTGGAACCGACATGGAAAGGCCCCCCGATACAGTTATAGCATGGGGGGACGGGGCAAGGCAATAGGCGCAGTGGGCTATTACCCCTCCCCCGCGCAACGCTACCCCTTACCCACAAATCGGTTGCTGGGGTAGAGCGGCGCTATAGGCCCCCACTTTTCCCCGTCTCGCCGTCGCTCGGCACCCCCTTTCTCCCCCGTTTTACGGGGGAGAAAGGGGGTTGGGGGGATAGTGGGGGCCGGTGGTATTACCCTGCC
>FWPU01009460.1_pt1 | contig 15361 bp, 12 predicted proteins | sample 2228361 | NCBI WGS metagenome assembly FWPU01 (sample SAMEA103939777, study PRJEB20133) | metagenome
GATATGTGGCTGCTAGAGCCTGATCAGTTGGTAAGGTACGATTTCTTATGTCGTGAACAAGTGCACTCAGGAGCGCGTTTTGCACCAAAAACTAGCTAGCTGTCGGCGCAAACGTGTGGCCGAGGCTCAGAGGCGGCTTGTTATATCCTCGGCTGGATGGCCGCTCACCGGTCTTGAAAAGGTCACAGTGCATTATCTAATGAGGCTTCATGAAGCAGTAAGTTCCGGCGCTGCGCGAGGAGCTTCTAATCTTTGACCTCGATGTGGTAAACTCCAGGCTAGCAAAAATTCACCATCACCCACGATAATTCATGCGGCTCAAGATAGCCCCAGATGCCCGAAAATCGCTCCATCGCCCAGCAGCCACCAACAGTGCCCCGAATTCAGTGGAGAAGCTCGCAGTGTCCATGCTCTGTAAGCAACCGAATTGCCGGAGAGCTGGATGTCCGCAGTGATACAGCGGGCGCCTTGAGACTCTCCATCCTATCGCCCCATCAACTGCTCAAACCGATAAGTACATTCAGGCTTTCTATGTCAGTTGCAAAGGCGCACGGACTTTGCCTGAGAAAATCCATACGATTAGGAGGACAGACACGGTCATGATACCCGAAGTAATGCTCAATTATTGGGGAGGGGATTGGCATCCAACCGATGGGGTAGAGTTGTTGGATGTGCTCAATCCGGCTACGCAAGAGCTTCTGGGGAAAGTGCCGCTATCCGACGCCGAGGCGGTAGCGTGCGCAGCAGAGGCAGCTCAGGCGGCTTTTCCAGGCTGGCGGCGGATGCTGCCCAACGATCGCGCCCAGTACCTCTATCGAATGAAGAGCCTGCTTGAAGCACACACCGAAGAACTGGCGCGCCTGATCACCATGGAGTGTGGCAAGACGCTGGATGAATCGCGGGGCGAATTGGTGCGGGCGATCGAGAACATCGAAGTAGCCTGCGGAATTCCATCCTTGATGCAAGGGGTGATTTCCGAGGATATTGCCCCTGGCATCGACGAGATCATGCTCCGCCAGCCGGTCGGCGTGTGCGCCATTATCGCCCCTTTCAATTTTCCGGGGATGATCCCCTTCTGGTTTCTCCCATACGCCCTCGCCTGTGGGAACACCGTTATTGTCAAACCTTCCGAGCGCGTGCCGCTCACGATGCAGCGCATCTTCCAGATCGTCGAGGAACTCCAGTTGCCCAAAGGGGTAATCAACCTGGTCAACGGCAGCAAATCAGCCGTTGATGCCATCCTGGATCATCCAACCATCCGGGCAGTGAGTTTCGTCGGCTCCACGGCGGTGGCACAGTACGTTTACCGCCGCGCTACGGCAAATGGCAAGCGCGCTCAGTGCCAGGGTGGAGCCAAGAATCCGCTGGTGATCCTGCCCGACGCCGACTTGGAGACCACCACGCGCATTGTTGCCGATAGCGCATTCGGTTGCGCTGGTCAACGCTGCCTGGCGGCTTCCACTGCAATTACGGTGGGCGAAGCTGCCCGTCCATTTACCGAGGCGATTGCTGAAGCCGCCCGGCAGCGAGTGGTCGGTTATGGGCTGGACTCAGGGGTGCAAATGGGACCGGTGATCACCCCAGCAAGCAAGACCAGAATCGAGGGGCTGATTGCCAGGGCGATTTCCGACGGGGCGGAGATGGTGGTAGATGGCCGCAACACAGTGATTCCGGGTTACGAGAGAGGCAATTTCGTCCGCCCGACCGTTTTCAGCGATTTGCCTCTGGAGAGCGAGGTGGCCTCGACGGAAATCTTCGGCCCGGTATTGAGCCTGCTTCATGCCGATACCGTCGAACAGGCGATTGAATGGGTCAATCGCGGCCGATACGGAAATATGGCGTGCTTGTTTACCAGCAGCGGCGCTGCCGCGCGCAAGTTCCGCTATGAAGCGGAGGCAGGCAACATTGGCATTAACATAGGCGTGGCTGCGCCAATTGCCTACTTTCCCTTCAGCGGTTGGAAAGAAAGCTTTTTCGGCGATCTGCATGGTCAGTCACCCGACGCCATCGACTTCTTTACCCAGAAGAAAGTGGTCATCGAGCGCTGGCCGAAAGAATGGTTGCGTAAATTCTAGCAACCTCAGGTTATTCGAGATGTCAGCTCTTATTTGCGCGACCGGACGTCACTTTCTCCCCGCAATACCGGCGCAACGAGAGCGGGGTGCTGGTTTCTCAATCCCTGAGTGACTGTTGAGGGGTTTAGCCATCTTTCCTGCCCACCGGATACAAATGGTAGAGCAAGACAATCCGAGAATCCGGTAATGCAGTAACCAGATGGTAGCCCACACAACTTTGCAATCAGGGTATCCTCAAAAAATTGCCGCACCGTTTGCAGAGGCAAAAAAGAGGAGGGTTATTGACTTTTGTTTTTTTCACAGGTATAATCACGCTAGTGGTGTGTAATCGTTTACAGAAAGCGCCTCGTGTTCTTTTTTCAACGGTCAAAACCACCCACATGATCACTCGCTCCCCAGCGTCCATTTATAGTAACCGAATCCCTCAGGAGTAGCTTGATGCAACTTCCCAACCAGCCGACGACGATGCTCCGCCCCCGGTTGGGGGTGGTGGTGACAAGCTGGCCGCATGAAGATGGCGCTGAGTATGCCAGGCGCCTGCCAGAGGTTTTCCCGGAAACTGCTCCAACAAACCTGGTCGAGTTGGTTGTTAGCCCAACGGTCTTAACCAGCGAGCGAGATATCCCCGGCATAACCGACTTCCTGAGCAGCCAGGGCGCCGAGGCGTTGCTGCTCATCCCGGGTAACTTCACCCTCGACCACATCATGCCGCTCATGGCTCAGTCGGTTGGCTTGCCAACAGTGTTATGGGGGATGACCACGCGCGAAGCCTGGGGAGCATTTGTGGGCTTGCAGCAGACCTTCTTCCCCTTCAAGGAGCTTGGCCTGCCTTACCGCGTTGTGATCGGCAACCTGGGCGAGGCGCGCCTCTGGCGCAAGATCATCCCATATGTGCGCGCTGCTGCGTTGATCAAGCGGATGAGAGGCCTGCGGGTGGGGTTGATGGGCTGGCGTGCCCAGGGCATGTCTGATGTGGTCTTCGACGAACTGGCGCTGCGGGAGACTTTTGGCATCCAGGTGGTCAATGTCGGCCTGACGCGTTATGAGCGCACGGTCAATTCGATCCCTGCGCAAGAAGTGGAGACAGCCTGGAACCGGATGCGGCATAGATTCGATACCACGATCATCCCCGAGGCGACAGTGCGCTATGGTGTGCAGTCCTACCTCGCCATGGAGAAGATCGCCACCGATGAAAATCTGCAGGCGGTTACCATCGAATGTTTCCATGACCACCTGGGCGGCCCCTGCCTGGGCTGCAGCCTGTTCAACGACCAGGGCATTGCTGCTTCATGCGAGAGCGACGTCCCCGGTGCAATTATCATGGCCGCCGGGCAAATCCTGACTGGCCAGCCGACCTTTCACGTTGATATCATCACGGCAAACCTGGAGGAAAACAGCGCCATCTGGCACCACTGCGGGAACATGCCCACCCGGCTGGCTGCCGGCGCAGATCCGCTGCGCCTCAGGGCGATCCCCGAGCACATTGGGCCAGGAGCTTTCGGTCCCACCATCCAGGCCACACTGCGCCCAGGTCCTGTGACCGCGCTGAACCTGGTCGGGCGGCGGGGGACGATGCGCGTGGCAGCCCTGCAAGGCGAGGCGGTGCCCTATGAATTGGAATTCCCCGGCTCGGCTGCCAAAGTAGTTTACCCATTCGACCTGGCCGAGGCTTTGGAAACCCTGGGCAGCGCCGGTTATGGGCACCATTTTGCTCTCATTCAGGGCCACGTCGGGCCTGAGGTGGGAGAATGGTGCCAGCTGTTGGGGATTGAGTATTTGCAAATATAGCCTCCAACCTGGTTGATCGGTTTCACGACAGACACTCGCCATGAGCCAATCATGGCTTCGTAACCACCACAATAAGCAAGAAGGAGTATACAATGGACCCCCTGTTACAATCCATCCAGGAAAACGTGATCAATGGGCAAAAAGCCCAGGTGGAAAGCCTGGTGCACCAGGCGCTGGATGCGAAGCTCCCCCCCGATGAAATCCTCAACACGGGCTTGATCGCAGCTATGAAAGAGGTCGGCGCACGCTTTGAAGCTGGCGACTTCTACGTGCCCGAGATGCTGATCGCAGCCCGCGCCATGCAAGCTGGCCTGGCAATCCTCAAGCCCTTCCTGATGCAGAGCGGCGTCAAGTCGACCGGCAAAGTTGTCATCGGCACAGTGAAGGGCGACCTGCACGACATCGGCAAGAACCTGGTGGCAATGATGTTGGAAGGCGCCGGGTTTGAGATCATTGACCTGGGCACAGACGTACCGCCGGAGAAATTCATCTCGGCTGTCAAAGAACATAACGCCAAACTGGTGGGGATGTCTGCCCTGCTGACAACGACGATGAGCAATATGAAACTGGTGCTGGCGGCGATGAAGGAAGCCGGCGTGCGCGAGGCGGTCAAGGTGATGATCGGCGGTGCGCCAGTCACCGAGACCTTTGCCCGGGAGATCGGCGCAGATGGGTATGCGCCAGACGCCAGCCGGGCTGTATCGCTGGCAAAGAGCTTGATCGGCGGCTAGTACAGTCCAACAGAAAATCGATTGACAGGCGGCAGGTCCAGAGATGTCACATCCCTGGCGGCGCGTTGTCGGTCAATCCCTTAGTCCGCAGGAGATAGATTCGAGATGAAAACAGGCGCCAAGGGCGGCAATCTCCGCATTTTGTCCGATACCGAGCTGGAGCGCATTCACCAGGCAGCGCTCTCCTTGCTTCAAGACCCGGGAATACTCAGCGAATCCGACCTTTTCCTCGATATCTGTCAGAAGGGCGGCGCCAAGGTGGATTGGGACAGGCGCACCATCCACATTCCCGCCGAGATGGTGCAGGCAGCCATTCAGTCCGCGCCCAGCTCGTTCGTACTCTATGCCCGCAATGACCCGGATATGGATATGTTGCTTGAACCAGGACGGGTTTACTATGGCATGGGCGGAACATCGGAACCGCTCTTTTGGGACTATGACCGATGGCAGGCGCGGCAACCGACCAAGCAGGATATGATCACCAGCACGCGCCTGGGACATGCCCTGCCAAATATAGACTTCGTCCAAACTTTGTGTATGTCTGGCGACCAGCCCACCCAGCAGATCTTCTTCCACGATTTCGACGCCATCTTTCGCAACACAACCAAGCCCACCGTGATCAACATTCTGGAGCGCCCGTTCACCGAACACCTGCTGGCGTTGACCGCGGCTGCCTCGGGTGGGGAGCAGGCGCTGCGAGAAAAGCCCAGCGTGCTCGGAATCGTCACGCCGATCTCCCCCTTGAAAGTCGCCAAGATGAACGAGGGGCTGATCGACGCCGTCCTGGCTGGCGTGCCAATCCTCTATTCCCCCGGTCCTTTGATGGGCGCCACCTCACCGGCAACTGTAGCCGGCACAGTTGTGTTGACCGTTGCCGAAGTGCTTTTTGGTGTGGTGCTTACCCAACTCATCAAGTCGGGCGCGCCGCTGGTGCTCAAGCCCGACACGGATGTCTTCGATATGAAGACCACCCAATGCACCTATGGCAGTCCAGAGCAGAACCTGGGTAAAGTGGCAGTGACTCAGCTCGCCCACTTCTACAACCTGCCCATCTACGGCCTGGGCGGGGGCGTAGAAGCCAAAACGCCAGACGCCGAAGCCGCTGCAGAAGCAATGATGAGCATGCTGCTCAACGGCCTAGCCGGCATGACCATGAACCAGAGCCTGGGCACTCTTTCCTGGGGGCAATATGGCTCCCAAGAAATGGTGGTCATCTGCGATGAGCTTGTGCACAGCATCAAGCGCATCCTGGAGGGAATCAGCGTTACCGACGAAACCCTGGCTGTAGACGTCATCCGCCAGGTTGGGCACCAGGGGGATTTCCTGCAAACCGACCACACGTTGAGCCACTTCAAACAAGAGATGTACTTCCCCAGGTTGTTCCGTCGACAAACAATCGAACAGTGGCTCCAATCAGGCGCCAAGATGGCACATCAGGTTGCCCATGATCGCGTCGTCGAGATTTTGGAAAAAGCCGGCCCGGTGGACCTCCCGCCCGGCGTGGACGCTGAAATGGAACGCGCCCTGCGCAAAGCGATTGAGTTTGCCGAAGCCAGGGCAAAAGAGGGTTGAGATTGCGAGTACCGCTATGGAAAAGCTCTCTCTACAAGTACTTTCCCCCGAAGAACAGGACCGCATCCATAACGCCTCGTTGGAAATCCTGGAAACAACCGGGATGACAATAATGGATCACACAGCGCTGGAGCTGCTGGCTCAGGCTGGCGCAACGGTGGATTTCAACACCCAACGGGTGCTTTTTCCTCCCGCTCTGGTGCAGCACGCCCTCGAACACGCCCCTAGCGAGGTGAAGCTGTATGGCAGAGATCCCGCCCAGGTGGTGCACCTGCGGGAAGGCAACGTGTATTATTCCACCAGCGGTTATGCAGTTTGGGTGTACGATCCGGCAAGCGGCAAGCGGCGGGAGATCACCCAGGAAGATCTAGCCTGGATCACCCGACTGGCAGATGGCCTCGATCAGGTGGAGATTCATGCTCTGCTGGGGACGCCCATAGATGCTCCGCCGGAAACCAATGACCGCTACCAGTTGGCTATCGCGTTGCATCACACAACCAAGCATATCTGGAACACCGCCTACGGGCCGGATGGAGTGGAAGACGCCGTTCGTATGGCAACGGCGGTGCGCGGGACGCGGGAGGCGTTACGCCAGTATCCTCTATTCACCCTCGACCTGACAACGCTCAGCCCGCTGCAGCTCGACGAGCGCCAGGCGAGCACCATGATCGCCGGCGCGCGGGCTGGCATACCCATCGGCGCCAGTCCTGGGCCTATCGGCGGCGCCACCGGGCCGGTCACTCTGGCGGGGACGCTCACCCAGGCAAACGCCGAATTCCTGGGCGCGTTGACGCTGTGCCAGATAGCCCAGCCGGGAATCCCGGTGATCTACACCCAATGGACGCGCAGCCTGGACATGGCTTTGGGCAGCGTGGCCATGGGTGGGCCGGAGTTCAGCCTGCTGCGCATCGCCACGGCGCAAATGGCGCAATACTATCACCTACCCTCGCGCGGCGGAGGGTTGATGGCAGATGCCAAAGCCGCAGACGCCCAGATGGGCATGGAGAAGCTGCTCAATTGCCTGACCGCCTCCCTGGCTGGTCTCAACGTGGTGGCTGGGGTTGGGCAAACGGACTTTATCAATACCGTTCGTCCGGATCAGATGCTCATTGACAATGAAATGATCAGCCTGGTCAGGCGTATGTGTCGGGGTATACGGGTAACCGATGAAACAATCGCCGTAGATGTCATCCAGCAGGTGGGCCCAGGCGGCAACTATCTGGCCGCCGAACACACGGTGGCGAACTTCCGCAAAGAACTCTGGTTCCCCAAGCTGTTCGACCGCAAAGTCTGGTCCATCTGGGAGGCAGAGGGCGCACAGGATATCGCCGCCCGCGCCGGGCAACGGGTGCTCGCCGATCAACATGCTCCGCCGCCCCTGGATGATGCGGTGAGCCGAGAGATTTGGGAAATCGTCCATCTGGCTGATCGCCGGTATACATAGGGATGAATCTCCAAACGAAGGAGCCGTAACCAATGGAAGATATTGACAGCCAAAGATACGTCGTCCACCGCTCCTGGCGCAAACCTTTCCCGGTAATCGAACGCGCCGAGGGCATCTATTTGTACGATGCTCATGGCAAACGCTATATCGACGGCGCTGCCGGCTCATCGGTGGTGGTGAACATCGGGCACGGCGTCCAAAGCGTGATCGAAGCCATGTATCAGCAATCCCAAAAGGTTTGCTTCGCTGCTCCGCATCTCTTCACCAATGCCGCGCAGGTCAAACTTGGGCAGATCGTCGCCAGTCACGCTCCCGGAAGCATGCGCAACAACTGCCGCACCTGGTTTGGCACCACCGGCACCGATGCGGTCGATTCGGCAATCCGCGTGGCGCGGCAGTACTTTCTGGCAAAAGGGAAACCGTCCAAGTACGTGGTCATCGCCCGCTGGCAGGGCTTCCATGGCAACAACATTTTTGTCACCGGGGTACACGGGCATGTCAGCCGGCGCAGGTCGTACTTTCCGATGTATGTCAACATGCCCAAAATCCCGCCAGCGTATTGTTACCGCTGTCCGTTCGAGCTCACCTATCCAGACTGCCGCTTGAAGTGCGCCCGCTCCCTGGAGACAATGATCAATCAGACCGGCGCCGAAAACGTGGCGGCTTTCATTGCCGAGCCGGTCGTTGGCGCTGCTCTGGGCGCCGTGCCCGCACCGGAGGGCTACTTTGAGGTGATTCGTGAGATCTGCGATAAACATGACGTGCTGTTCATCGCCGACGAGGTCATGACCGGCTGGGGGCGCATCGGACACTGGTTTGGCATAGAAGAGTGGGGCGTTACCCCGGATATCATCGCCACAGCGAAAGGCATGAGCTCAGGCTATACCCCAATCTCCGCCACCATTGCCAAAGAAGAGATCTGGCAAGCCATCGAGGAAACCAAGGTTCCGATGCTTGCCGGGCACACCTTGAACCAGAATCCGGTTTCCTGCGCTGGCGCCATTGCCGCAATCCAATACGTGGAAGACGAGCAACTGGTGGAGAAATCCAGGGAGAACGGCGCTTACTTACTCGCTCGCCTCAAGGAGCTGGTGGACGAGTTTGAGATTGTCGGCGATGCACGCGGCAAAGGCTTGATGTGCGGTTTTGAGTTCGTGAAGGACAAAGCGACGAAGGAACCCTTCGATCCGGCGCTGAAGGTCAGCGCGCGCTATGAGCTTGCCTGCCTGGAGCGTGGGCTATCCCTCTTCATGTGCTTTGGTTGTGTGGAAGGTGTCGCCGGGGATATGATGCTGGTTACACCCCCGTTGATTATCACGCCCCCTCAGATTGATGAAATGATTGATATTATGAAGGATGCGCTTAGAGAGCTCCAACAGGAGTTAAGATCATAGCCCGCACAGCAGCACCCGCCGTAAAGCAATCTCGTTGAGAGGAGAGGTGAGGCGGTGAAAATTGGCATGCTCACAGGCATCTGGTACATCGCAGAGAAGGCTTCCCTGGTTCAGAGCCTGCGGCGGGCGGCCAGCTTAGGCTTTCGCTTCGTTGACCTGCATGGGGTGTTCCACGGCAGCCCGTCCCACCTGGACGACGATGCCCGCAAAGCAGTGAAGCATGAACTGAAAGCCCTGGGATTGACCCCGCGCAATTACGTGCTCCATCCTCCCCACAACCTGGCTTCAGCCAGCGAGGCTGAGCTGGAACACTGCCACGCTTACCTTCAAGAGGGCATTGAAATGGCTCTTTCCTGGGGAGTGAACCAGCTAGAACTGAACGTCGGTCAATGGGCATACGGTGTGCCCCGCCAAACCTGCTGGGAGAGAGCTGTGCGCTTCCTGCAACGCCTGTGCGACTTCGCCGCCAGTCGCGATTTCTATATTGCCATCGAGTCTGAACCCTTTGCCTGGTTCATCGTCAATGACCTGGCTTCCACTGTGCGTATGCTGGCTGATGTCGATCGGCCAAACTTTACCGTCCTGATCGACCTGGGTCACCTGGCGCTCGAGAGACAAAGCCCCCAGGAGCTGCAGCAGATTGCCGACGTAATCATCAACGCTCATTTCAGCGACCATAAGCCGTACCAGCACACCAACCAGGTGATCGGGACGGGCATCACGCCTACCGCAGACTACCTGGACATGTTGCGCCAGATGGAGATCGATCATCGGATGCAGCGCTTTGGTTACGAGGAATTCCTGGTCAGCTTCGAACTCGGCGTGCCCGGAGATCAGATTGACGACCCCGACGATTGGGTCAGGCGTTCACTTGAGCATGTTTTGGAGATCGCCCCGTATATGAGCCTGGCATGAGTAGATGAGGCGAGATTTCAAAGGATAAGGAGGTTGTGATGCACTCAGAAAACCTGGCCCGGCTGGCTGCATACTTGAAAGCGCAAGGAATGCAAGCTGCCCTCATCTGCAATCCACATACGATCACCTGGCTGACCGGCTATGCCCCGGCGATTCAGACTGGTCCCAGCCCATTCGAGGGTGGTCCCGCCTTGGGCTGGTTCATTGATGGAGAGTTGACCTTGCTGGTATCAGATTGGGAGGCTGGTGCGGCGAGCGCAACCGGGGCTGGCGTTCATCCCTACGTGGGTTACACAGTGGACGAACCGCTTGCCTGCACCGAGCGCATGGCTGCTGCGCTGGGCGAGATGTTGAAGCCTTTTGTCAGCTTGGCGGGAGCCGTAGGCGTCGAAATGAATCAGCTTCCGGCAACGCTATATGCCGCCCTTCCCGACATGTTGCCAAAAGCCACGCTGCAGAACCTTGGACGGCAGCTTGACCCGCTGCGGGCAGTGAAAACGCCTGAAGAGATCGCCAAAATCCGCGCCGCGCTGCGCCTGACCGATCTCGCTCAGGAAGAGATACGCCAGCAGATTAAACCAGGCATCTCCGAACTGGAGCTGTGGCTGGCAGTCAAATCCCGCGTTGAAACCGAGGCTGGCGGACGTGTGCCTGTCCTGGCTGACCTTGTGGCTGGCGTGCGCACTGGCGAGATCGGCGGCTTGCCCTCATCGTACACAGTGCAACCCGGCGACCCGGTGATGCTCGATTTCGTGCCCCGCCTGGATGGATACTGGGGAGATAACTGCGCCATCTGGTTTGCTGGAGCACCCACTGCCCAGCTTGAAGCCATCTATAAAGTGGTACAAGGCTCCTTGCAGGCGGGCGCCAACGCCATCCGCCCAGGTGTCATGGCCAGCAAGCTGGATGAGCTGGTGCGCGGCTATATCCGCGATGCCGGCTACGAGCCGTATCCCCATCACAGCGGTCATGGGCTGGGCGCCAGCTACCACGAGGAGCCGCGCATCGTGCCCAATCACCCCATGCGTCTCGAACCTGGCATGGTGCTCGTGCTGGAACCGGGCATCTACCTTCCCGGGGTGGGCGGCGTCCGCCTGGAAGACGCTTACCTGGTCACTCCCGACGGATGCGAGGTGCTGACCAGCCACCTGAGCGCATAAACCGAAGTCCCTTTTAAGGAGGTGAAACCCATTCAGAGCATCGCTTCGAAACCACTTACCCAACAGTTTCCGTTTCCAAGATACCTGAGGAGGATCTCATGACTACCCGTACAAATCGTCCCCTGAACCGGCGGAACTTTCTGAAGCTGGCAGGAGTCAGCCTCGCCGCCGCCGGTCTCTCGCCGTTGATTCAAAGCTGCGGCGGCGCTCCGACCACGACCGTCGCCCCAGCAGTCACCACCGAGGCACCCCCGCCTCCTGGCAAAACTCTGAAGCTGTGGTGGTGGGGCGAGCAGGAAGCCCCCGGACTGGAAAAGTGGCTCAACGAGATGATCGCCAAGTTCAAAGAGAAAACCGGACATACCATCGAGCCCACGCTTCAAGATACCTCAGTGGTGATTTCTGAATTCCAGACCGCCTCGGCAGCTAACAACGCCCCTGACCTGCAATTCCTGTGGAACGGCATCTATCACATGGAAAGCGTCTGGTTGAATTACCTGGAGCCGTTGAATAACCTGGTGCCGCAGAACGAAATTGACGCCACTCAACCTACCAAGCTATCGGTTTTCGGTGGAAATGTCTACCGTATGGGTTGGTATTCAGCCGGCCCGATGTGGCTGTACAACAAAGAGATATTCAATAAGGCTGGCCTGAATCCTGACTCTCCCCCGAAAACCTGGGACGAATTGATGGACGCCTGCGACAAGATCAAAGCTGCGGGCTTCATCCCCATCTCAGCCGGCTTGAAGGACGGCTTCTGGGGCGAGTGGTACATGGGGCATGGTCTGGGCCAGAACCTGGATTCGCCCGCCGACGCCATTAACCTGTTCATCGGGCAGCTCGACTGGCGCGAGCCGCGCTATTACGAACACTGGCAAAAGGAAAAGGAGCTCTGGGAGGCAGGTTATCTCAACGATGACATGAACTCCATCGATCTCTACCCGGGCATCGAGATATTCGGCGCCGGCAAATCTGGTATGACCGCCATCGTCACCCCACTGGCTGCTTCTCAGGCAGAAGCGCTGGGTAGCAGCGAGATTGTCGGCGGCATGGTCTTCCCGGTCTTCGGCAAGGGCAAGATGGCTGGCAAACCGATTGCCGACTGCCAGGGCTTCGGCATCTCAAGCCAGAGCAAGAACAAAGAGATTGCCGCCGAATTCCTGCGCTTCATCCACACCACCGAGGCGGTTCAGTCATTGTGGGAAACGGCCAAAGTCTTGCCGATGGATAAATCGTTTGACGGCAACGCCATCCAAGACCCGCTGCTCAAGCAGATCTGGTCTGGCTGGGTGGCTGGCCCTGATACCGTGCCTTATATCTCCAACCTGATGCCGGTTCTGTTCTGGACCGATGCCATGTTCGTCAACTCACAGAAGATCATCGCCGGCGAGTGGACGGCAGAGCAGGCTGGTCAAAACGCTTACGAGGTCACCCAGAAGTGGGTGGAGCAAAACCCCGACATGGTGGAAAACTACGCCAAATGGGCGCAGGACCTCGGGCTGTAAAATGCTTTGACAAACGGTTGTTTCCCGCTCACTTACCACAAGGGGGCGGGAAACAACCAAACCCAATATGGAAATCTGTAGGCGCAGCAGCTAGACAACTGAGCTTCGCTTCACAAGGAGAACTGTCATGGGAAGAGACTTGTTGAAAGATCGGGTGGCGCTGGTCACCGGAGCCGGTCAGGGTTTGGGGCTGGCAATTGCCCGGGAATATGCTGAAGAAGGGGCGGCGGTAGCCCTGGTGGAGATCAACCCGACCACGGTCGCGCAGGCTGAAGCGGAATTGCAGGGCAAGGGATATCCGGTAAAGGCGTATCCGCTCGACGTGACCGACTACGACGCCTACGCCCGGGCGATTGAAGATGTGGTCGAACGTTGGGGTCACCTGGACATCCTGGTGAACAATGCCGCCATCGCTATCTACGGCACAATCCTGGAGGACCGACTGGAGGATTGGCGCAAACAAATCACGGTCAATCTGGAAGCTTACTACATGGGATCGAAACTGGCAGCCCCGTATATGGTCAGGCAGAAATTCGGGCGGATTATCAACATCACCTCGATCCAGGGCTTCCTTTCCAGTGGGACATGCGGCGCTTACAATGCCGCCAAAGGGGGCATCATTGCTCTGACAAAGTCAATGGCGGTTGAACTGGCGCCTTACAACATTGCCGTCAACGCCATTGCGCCGGGGTTCATGCGCACGCCGATGTCCATCATCGATGGCGTGGACGAAACCACCACAGAGACTTTCCTGAAGTGGTATGTCGAAATGCGCCACATCCCCATGGGGCGCACGGGTTATCCAGAAGACGACGCCGGCGCGGCGGTCTTCCTGGCCTCCGATTATTGTCGCTACATGACCGGGCAGGTTTTGGTTGTCGACGGCGGTTTAACCAGCACTTTCTAGCAAGACTACCTCAGCTCAATCGCCCATGCGCGCAGGTGCCCAATGCTGCGAACCCACAAACTGATCCCCTGGCTGTATCTCACGCCAATGTTGCTGCTGTTGATCTTTGCTTTTGGCTACCCGCTGGTTGCAATCTTCAATTTCAGCACCCGCCGCATCCGCGGCGCCACGGGGCCGTTCATTGGCCTGGAAAACTATCGTCAAGTCTTCAAGGATGAGGTGTTCCGCGAAGCGGTCAGCCACAACTTGATTCTGCTACTGGCTGTGCCAATTATGGTGGTCATCTCGGTTCTGGTGGCTGTGGTGCTCTACGAGCGGGTCAAGGGCTGGCGGGTATATCGTTTTATCCTGTTCATCCCCTATATCCTGGCAGTGCCGGTGGTTGGCGTAGTATTCAGCAACATTTTGCAACTGAACGGCATTCTCAACGAAACGCTGCGGGTGATGGGTCTGGGCAATTTCGCCCTGGACTGGATTGGAAATCCAGCCATTACCCTATGGAGCGTGATGGGGGTGATTATCTGGCGTGAGGTCGGTTTTGGCATCGTGCTTTTCCTGGCGCGCCTGCTCAGTATCAACGAAGAGTTGATCGACGCCGGCAAAGTGGACGGGGCAAACTGGTGGCAACGGCTATGGTTTGTGATCATCCCAGAACTGAAAAGCGTGCTGGAGTTCTATACCGTTGTCAGCGTGATCACCATGCTGGCCTGGGTTTTCTCATACATTTACACAATTACTCGCGGCGGACCCGGAAACGCAACCCAAATCATGGAATTGTACGTGTACAATTTCGCTTTTCGCAACCAGCTACCGGGCATTGCCTCGGCTGTGGCAGTGCTGCTGTTCCTGGTAACCATCGCGCTGATCATCCCCGTATTTCGGTTGCGCGCAAGCACGGAACTGGAGGAAATGGCATGAGCGACCACCCTGCTCGGCGACGCGCCAGCGCCTATCGGACGATCTCCAGCCTTGGGAAACACGTTTTCTTGCTCATTGGTGTGCTGTTAGTGCTGCTGCCGCTTTACTTTACGGTAATCACCGCCTTTAAGACGCAAATGAATTACTCGCTGGACAAATTTGGCTTTCCCGAACCCTTCTACTGGGGCAATATCGAGACAGCACTGCGCGGCGGGCGGTATTTCCTGTGGTTCAAGAACAGCGTCATCCTGTCGGTGGGTTCCGTCTTGCTCTCGACGGTCGTCTCTGCCATGGGGGCTTTTGCTTTCGCGCGCATGCACTTTCGCTTCCGGAATTCGTTGCTCTCCATCGTCACTGCGTTGATGATCATTCCCCCGGTAGTGATGTTGGTGCCGCTGTTTCTGCTGCTGACGCGCCTGCACATGACCAGTACATTCTGGGGGGCAATCCTGGTCTATGCGGGGCTGGTCACGCCTTTCTCGGTATACCTGCTCACCAATTTCTTCAAAACCATCCCGTTCGAGATTGTCGAGTCGGCGTTGCTCGACGGAGCCTCCAGTCTGGATATCCTGGCGAAGATATTGTTGCCGCTCTCCGGTCCGGCGTTGGTGACCATGATCGTGGTCAACATGCTTTGGGTGTGGAATGATCTGCTCGTCGCCCTGGTTTTGTTGCCTCAGGACGATCTGCGCCCGCTCATGGTGGGGGTTACCGTCTTCGGCTCAAGATACAACCGCGATGTGCCGGTGGCTATGACCGGGATGCTGATGGCCAGCCTGCCCATGCTGGCGCTCTATCTGTTCGGACAACGCTACTTCATCCAGGGACTGGTCGCCGGCGCGCTGAAAGGCTGATGCTGATACTAACCCGGGACACCATCCAAGGTCATCCAGCGCTCTGGCTGGAAAACGAGTATCTGAAGATCTCGCTACTGCCCGGGAAGGGCGCCGAC
>FWPU01009461.1_pt1 | contig 15358 bp, 9 predicted proteins | sample 2228361 | NCBI WGS metagenome assembly FWPU01 (sample SAMEA103939777, study PRJEB20133) | metagenome
GGTTGTCGCCGAAAACCGGCCTCCGTGTCCAGACCAGTTTTGCACGAAAACCGGTCCGCATCGGGAACGTTTAGCCAGGTTCTTGAGCGGGTCGCTTGACGAGCCACATCTGGTTGTTCAGGATCACGATTGTGGGTCTGCCGCCAAAACGGGGTCCGAACAGGCGCCACAAAGGCAAGGGCCCCGTGAACGGTTACCCACGCGCACATTGCCATCCATGAGAACGCTACGCCCCTTGTTCTTGTGCTCCGCGGCTGCAATCGCAACATGGGGAGCGGGAACCTTTGGCCTGGGCTTAGCATGCGCGCAGGGTCCACAGACAGCCGCTGATGCATCCTCGGCAGCAGCGCCGGGATCGACGCATCCCGCCGTGCAGCCGGCCATTGCATCCCAAGAAACACCGGCCGACGAGGGTTCGCCGCCGGCGTCCGAAGCACCGCCCCCGGCAGAAGAGATCGCCTTCTTCGAGAAGCGGATTCGGCCGGTGCTTGTAGAGCACTGCTACCCGTGCCACGGGCCAGAGGAACAGCAAGGCGGGCTGCGGTTGGACTCGCGCCACGGCTGGGCGGCCGGCGGCGGCTCCGGGCCGGCAATCGTTCCAGGCCAACCCGATGCCAGCCGCTTGCTTCAGGCTATGCGTTATGAAAACCCCGACCTGCAAATGCCGCCGGATGGTAGGCTTCCCGCCGCTGTGCTGGCCGATTTTGCTAGGTGGATCGAACGCGGTGCGGCCGATCCGCGAGACGAGGCTCCATCTGCGGGCGAGGCTGGGCTGGACCTTGAGGCCGCTCGAGCACACTGGGCCTACCAGCCTGTGATGCGGCCGGCAGTGCCCGAAGTCAGCCGCGCAACTTGGCCCGTCAATGCTATCGACGCCTTCGTTCTGCGCAAGCTGGAGGAGCGGGGCTTCTCGCCCGCGCCAGAGGCCCCTGGGCAGGTTCTGCTTCGGCGTGTTTACTTCGATCTGGTGGGGCTGCCGCCCCCGCTTGAGGAGCTGGCCGAGTTCTCGGGCGAGCGCGCCGATGACGCTTACGAACGGTTGGTCGACCGCTTGCTGGCCTCGCCCCGTTACGGCGAGCGCTGGGGCCGCCACTGGCTCGACGTGGTGCGATACGGCGAGTCGCTCACCCTGCGCGGCTTCATTCTGGAAGATGCCTGGCGCTACCGCGACTATGTGATCGAGAGCTTCAACCTCGACCGGCCCTTCGACCAGTTCATCCGCGAGCATATCGCCGGAGACCTATTGCCGGCAGAGAGCATGTGGCAACAGCAACGTCAGATTGTGGCCACCACATTCCTCATGCTGGGCAATCACAACCTGGAAGAGCAAGACAAGGCCCAGCTCGACATGGACGTGGTCGACGAGCAGCTCGAGGCCATCGGTCGGGCCTTCTTGGCCCAGACCATCGGATGTGCGCGCTGCCACGACCACAAGTTCGACCCCATCTCCACGCGCGATTATTATGCGCTTGCTGCTATCTTGCGCGGCGTGCAATCGCTGGAGCACGCCAACGTATCTCGCTGGCTGGCGCTGCCGCTCCCGCTGCCGGCCGAAACAGAGAACATGCTGCGCGAGTTCGAGCAGACGATCGGCTCACTTCAGGCCCAGGTTCAAGACCGCAAGGCCGCGCTGGCCAGGCTCGAGCATCCCTCGCCCGATCGGCCCCCGGTGGTTGTGGCCGCTGATGCGCTCGCTGGTGTCGTCGTCGACGATGCACAGGCCAAGCGTGTTGGCACATGGCAGTTGTCTCAGTATTCCAAGCGATATGTCGGCGAGGGTTACGTCCACGACCAGAACTCGGAGAAAGGTGCGAAAACGATCACCTTTCATCCCGATGCGCTTCCTGCCGGCCAGTACGAGGTGCGGCTGGCTTACACGCCGGGCCAGAATCGTGCCACCAACGTGCCTGTGACTGTTTTCTGCGCCGATGGTGAGTTCACCATCACCGTCAACCAACAGCTTGAACCGGCCGTGGATGGGCACTTTGTAAGCCTGGGCCGCTACCGCTTCGAAGCCAACGGACAGGGATTCGTGCTGATCTCGAACCAGGGTACCGACGGACACGTGATCGCAGACGCCGTGCAGTTCCTGCCCGCAGATCAGGCCGACACGCACACACTCACTTCGGCCGAAGACTCGCCCGACGTCCAGGCCCTCCGAGCAGAGTTGGCACGGCTGCAACAAGAACTTGAACGCGTCAAGCTTGCGGCACCGCGGCGGCCCACGGTCCTGGGAGTACGCGAGCTAGGCACTGTACCCGAGATGCGCATCCGCATACGCGGCAACGTGCACAACCTGGGCGAGGCCGTCGCTCGGAGCTTTCCGCAGGCGATCGGCCCGAACGCACAAGTCGACCTGCCCCCCAACCAAAGCGGACGTGCCGAGCTGGCCGAGTGGCTTGCCAGTCCAGACCATCCGCTCACGGCGCGGGTCTATGTGAACCGCGTTTGGCACTGGCTGCTCGGCAGGGGCCTGGTGCGCACCACAGACAACTTCGGCACCATGGGAGAACGGCCCACACATCCCGAGCTGCTCGACTACCTGGCGGCCGAGTTCATCGAGCACGGCTGGTCGACCAAGTGGCTGGTGCGCCAGATCGTCTGCTCGCGCACATACCGGCAGAGTGCCGTGGGCGAAGAGGCCTTAGCAGCCGCCGATCCGGAGAACCTGCTGTGGGGCCGCGCACGCCGCCGGCGGCTGGAGGCCGAGTGTTTGCGAGACTCCATGCTGTCGGCCGCCGGCACGTTGCAATTCGAAATGTACGGGCCCACGATTCGACCAGGTACGGTGTCAGACTACGGGTATCAAGACAGTTCCACCCGGCGGAGCGTGTACGTGCCCGTGTTGCGCAACGCGCTCCCCGAGATCTTCGAGGTGTTCGACTTTGCGGATCCCAGCGTCCCCACGGGCGAGCGCAACGTAAGCACCGTGGCGCAGCAGTCGCTGTTCATGATGAACCATCCGTTGGTGCGCGAGCAGGCACGGGCGGCGGCGGCGAGGTTGCTGGCAGAACCCCTGCCCGACGACGCGCAGCGGCTGCGACTGGCGTTTTTGCGGGTGCTTGGCCGGGAGCCGATGGCGGGCGAGATAGATGCCGCGCTGGGCTATCTGCGCTCATCAACCGAGGGCGGCTCCAGCCCGCTGGACGGTTGGGCCGACGTGATGCATGCGTTGTTCGCCTCGCTCGACTTCCGTTATGTTGACTAAATGGCCACACGTACCATGACGAGCGCGCTCTCACGCCGCAAGCTGCTGCAAAGCGCTGCCTGCGGTTTTGGCTATGTGGCTGCTGCGGCCCTAGCGGCCGAGCAGTCGGGCGGCTTGCCGCCCTTGGTCAGGGGAACGCCCCACCACGCGCCGCGTGCGAGGCGGGTGCTCTTCTTGTTCATGCAAGGGGGGCCTAGCCACGTAGATACGTTCGACTACAAGCCGGCACTGTGGGAGCGAGATGGGCAGACGCTGGCGTTCGACGACGCCCGGTTGATTGCCAACACCGGCATGCGGGCCAGTTCTCACCGCGTGATGAAATCTCCCTGGGAGTTTCGGCAGCACGGTGCGTGCGGGCGTTGGGTATCGGAGATTTTCCCGCATCTTGCCCGGTACGTGGACGATCTGTGCTTTATTCACTCGATGCATACCGAAGGGGTGGCGCACGGGCCGGCAACACTCTTCTTGCACTGCGGTGCGGCGAATCTCATCCGTCCTTCGATCGGCTCGTGGGTGCTGTACGGGCTTGGTTCCGACAATGAGAACCTTCCGGGCTTTGTCTCGATCGGCCCGTCGCCTGGGAATGGCGGGGCGCGAAACTACGGGGCGGCATTCTTGCCGGCCGTGTGCCAGGGCACGCCACTGGGCAAGGCTGGAGAGGAAGCCCCCGTTGCGATCAAGAACCTGGCTAGCGGCGAGCCGAGCGTGGTACAGCGCCGCAAGCTGGACCTGCTACAGCAGATCAACCGGCAGCAGTTCGAGGCACGGCCGGGCGATGCAGAGTTGGAAGCGGTGATCACCTCGTACGAGCTGGCGTGGCGCATGCAGATGCACGCCCCGCGGGTGTTCGACTTGGCGGGAGAAACGGCAGCCACGCAGCGTGCGTATGGGCTGGAGGATCCGGCGACAGCGGACTTCGGCCGCAAGTGCCTGCTGGCCCGCCGGTTGCTGGAATCTGGGGTGCGCTACGTACAGGTGACCTACGGAGATGCCACTGCCAACCCGGCCTGGGACCAGCACTCGAACCTGCCCAAGCACGCAGACCATGCACGGGCGGTCGATCAGCCGATTGCCGCGCTTCTGGCAGACCTCAAGCAGCGCGGCTTGCTGGAGGACACGCTGGTGTGGTGGGGGGGCGAGTTCGGGCGTACGCCGTACGCCGAGAAGAATGGTACGGGACGGGATCACAATCCCGGGGGCTTTACCATGTGGCTGGCAGGGGGTGGGGTGAAAGCCGGCGTGGCACACGGGACGACCGACGAGTTCGGCCACCTAGCCGTCGAGAACAGGGTGCACATGCACGATCTGCATGCCACCATTTTGCATCTCTTGGGCCTCGACCACCTTCGTCTCACATACCGCTATGCCGGGCGAGACTTCCGCCTGACCGACGTGCACGGCCGTGTAGTGCGGGAGCTGCTGGCGTGATGAGTGGAGCACGCGGCGAGCGGTGCTCGTGATGCTTACGCGGCCGCAGCGTGACCAGAAAGCATCGATGGGCGGAATTGGCCGCTGCGAGCGGGTCGGTACCGGCTGCCGTCATGCACAGTTGGGTACAATGCCCGGGGCGCTGGCCGGCGTTAGCGTGGTACATGCACCGCCTTGACATGTCGGAGCTGTGCCCCTCGGAGCGCGGCCGTCTCGGCTGTACGCCTGCCCTCACCTTCACGCACGGGACCTGCATCCCTTGCCCGCTGTTCCGACTTGCCAGCCGAGCCGATCTTGCCTTTTACGCAGGCAGCGTGCGCTGCCACGCATTGCGGCTTCGAATTCCACACCGAGCCTTGGCAGGCAACCCGTTCCCCAGTTTTGTGGACCTGGTTACCTTGAAAACACTCGTGCCTTGTACGATCGTGAAGCCCTCACTATCCCCTGAATACGAGGAGATGCCAAACATGCCGGCGGAACGCAGCAGTGCACAGGGCCGGTTGCGGATTTTCATCGCCGGCATCATGCAGGGGTCGCATGTGGGGGCGGTGATGCATCACCAGGGCTACCGCGAGCGGCTGGCCGCCATGTTGGCCGAGGCATTTCCGCACGCGGAGATCTACGACCCGCTGGCCGACCATCGTCAGTCTCTCACCTATGATGACGACCTGGCGCGCCAGGTATTCTTTCACCATATCCAGCTTTGCCGAGAGGTCGAGGTGGTGGTGGCCTACCTGCCGGAGGCGTCGTTGGGAACGGCGATCGAGATGTGGGAGGCTCGCCGTCACGGCCGCCGTGTGCTGACCATCAGTCCTCTCAAGCACAACTGGGCCGTCAAGTTCCTGAGCGACCAAGTCTATAGCGACCTGGACGATTTGGCCGCCGCCCTGGCCGCGGGACGCGTGCAGCGCCTGCTGTGGCCGGGCGAGGAGACGTGCGATCGAGACATGTAGCCTCGGCTCGAAGGAGCGCTGTTCCTGGCCTTGTTCGCGCAGAACGCGAGCGGACGCTAGCTGGGCGCTCTCTCGACACCCCCTGCATGCACGCGAGCCGGTGCCGCTACAGGGCGTGCGGCCTCGGGGCGTGCGGCTACTGGCGCCTGTGTAATGACCTTGCTTTGCGAAGGCAACCAAACGGGCGCGCCGAGCTACCCTCCATTCACCGCCGGCTCGATCAGGTAGCACTCGCCATCCAGGTTCACGAACACAGGCTCATCGAACACGAGGTACTGCGAGAGGCGTTTGCCGTGCCGCGCGGCGAGCGAGAAATAATCATCGCTGAACTGCACGACGCGCTTGGCGTTCTGCTGCATCTCCTCGGTGACGGTCGAGTCGATCCACTGCTGGTTCTTGCGGTAGAAGGCTTTGTTGCCGACGTTGCGCACGGTCTCTACCACGATCTCCTTATCCGTGGCTGCATCGCGGTAGACGGCCTGTCCGCCGGCGCCGCCAGGCGCTGCGGCCGCGAGTGCGCCGCGCTGCAACATGGCCTTGGCACGGCGCTGTGAAAACCCCGCCTGGCCCTCGGCAAGTTTCAACTGGTCTACTTCCCGCTCCGCGCGGTCCAGGTTGGCTGCCACGCTCAGCGGCGTGCTCTCATCTGCCAGAAACGACGTGTAGGGGGTCAGAATCCCGTGCCGCGTGGAGAGGGCCACCAACTCCTTCACCAACTCCTCATTGGGTCCGTACAAATCGAGTTCGTCGATGATTTCGCCAATACGGCGAACGGCCCACAGCTTCTCCACAAAAGCGAATGTCTCATCTTTGCTCTCGCCCGAAAGCTGGGCAGGAAAATCAAACGACCGCGGCTCACCTTGGATCGTCCCCTTGATAACGACTCGCGCCGCACCGGGCTGCTTGTAGCGGCCCACAATCACAAGCTGCTCGCCGGCGAACAGGTCGAAGGCATCCTTGGGGTACACGCGGTTGACCGCAGGACCGGCGTCAGCGGCCACGCCATCCACCGTGATCTCGATCCGCAAGTCGGTGAGCACGGGCGCCTCGATCTTGCGGTACAGAGAAGAGACACGCTCCTCGATGTTCTCGTCGGGGCGTACATACTCGCTCTGGCCGAAGTTGGCGCGCGCCAGGCGGTCCAAGAGGCGGCTGTTGACATCGTAGCCCACGCCGAACACGATCATCCGCGCACGGACCTGGTTGTGTGTCTTGGTGTTGGCGACGATACGCATCTCGTTGGTCTCACCGGCGGTGGGCAGACCGTCGGTGAGGAACAGCACGTAGTTCGGCCGGCTCGAGTCTTTGAGCTGCGCAAGGGCGGTGGACAGCGCGCCATCGATGTTCGTGCTGCCGCCGGCGTAGATGCCTTGAACGTAGGCCAGGGCCTGGCTGCGGGTCTCTTCGGTGAATCGCTGGAGTTCGGGGCGAAACGACTCTATGCCGCTGTCGTAGACAATGATGTTGAACAGGTCGCCCTCGCGCAGGTTATTCAGCACGAACTTGAGCGCCTCGCGTGCCTGCTCGATTTTCTCCCCGCTCATGCTGCCGGAACGGTCGAGCACGAACAGCACCGTTTTGGCTGCCCGCTGTTCTACGGCGGCACGCACGTCCGGGCTGGCCAAGATGAGAAAGTACCCTTCGTCTCCCGCAGGCTTGTAGCTCATGACGCTGGCCCCCACCGGTCCCTCGCCCACGTCGTAAAACAAGCGGAAATCGCTGCCGGGAATCACGCGCTCGGCCTTGTACGTTACCGTGGCGGCGTGCGCCTCTCGCACAATCTCAACGGCGTGCGTGGGACTGTACACGTTCTTGATCTCGGCCTGGCTTTCGATGGTCAAACGAATGTTGAGCCGCTCCAAGGGCTCGGAGGTGTAGCGTGCCGTGGCCAGAGGGAAGAGAAAATCTGTCAGGCCGCGATCCTTGCGGCAAAGCTGCGAGTAGCGCAAGGAGACCCGGCGCTCGGCCCCGGGCGGCACGGGAAAGACGCTGGTCCGGAACAGTCCGGTCCCCATCCACTCGAGCAGCGCGGGATCGCGGTTCTTGCGTACGATCTCCTCGTACAGCCGGCGGGCCTCGTCTCGACCCAAGAGCTTGGCCGGGAACTCCTTGCCGTCGATCAGCAGTGTAAGCTGGTCGATGGCGCCGTCGTACGGCAGCGGAAACACGAAACACACTTCCATCACCGTGCTGCCCGTATTGACGAACGACTGCGACACCTGCACCCGAGCCACTTGCTCTTGCAGCCGCACCTGAACGTCCAGTTCCTTGATCTTGTAGCTGGCGGTGGGCACAGGAGGCGGCACGATGATGATTGGCCGCGGCAGCCTCATCTGCTGGTCGGGCTGCACGTTGACCAACAACCCCTGCCCAACTGCGGCCGGTGCCGCCAGCCCGGCCAAAAGGCACACAATCCCCAACGCGCGGATGGCGCGGGTTACCCGCGCAAGCTGCCTGAACATGGCGAAAGCCTCCCAGAAACAACGTATCGCTCTCAATACATCAGACGCCGAAGCCAAATGTTTAGTTCCCGCACCTGTGAGTCTGGCCATTTCGAGAATCCAGCGGGGGCGGCATTGCAGTGGCCGACGGATGACACGACTTGTTGTGCCAAGACGCCAGCCATCAACATGGCTCGTTGCGAGGCCGCAAACTCGCCAGGGGGCATGGCCAAACGGCCATGTGCATTTTACGTATGGGCATCGCTGTCGGTGCGGAGCGCCGGCGCAACGGTTGTGTAACGGGTCGTGCAGATGGTCTCGCCCGCCGCGTTTGGGGAACCGCTCGCGCAGCTTGCTGTGCTAGCAGCGGGCTGTGCTAGCAGCGCGCACGCTGGCAGCGGGCACGCTGGCAGATTGGCACGCCGTTCTGGGACCTCGTGGCCGCCGCGTACAGCCTCTAGCATCTAGCCTCGCAAGCGGACTGCCACGCATCGGCCGCGCCGTGGCCGGCAGAGAGGCACGATCACATGCAAACTTCTACAGCGGGCCGCCCGTGTCGCGTTGTAGCCGGCGGTCGGGGCTTGTACAATCCCGCGTCTGCACCGGCACAAGTCTGGCTCGCATGTGCTCCGCGCAGCGAAGGCACGCGCTGGCCAGTGGTTTCCATGAGTTATGGCAGGCAGAGACCCACGCGAGCGGTCAGGGAAGACCCAACGATGAGCACTCAGGCAGCCGGGCAACTCGCCTCTCCCATGGCCCAGGTGAAGCTAGGCCGCGACGTGCTCTTGCACGAAGCGCAATGCATCGAGCGGCTGGCACGCCGTTTGGGAAGCACGTTCGCCGAAGCGGCCGGTATGCTTGTGGCTTGCCGGGGGCTGGTCGTGGTGACGGGAATGGGTAAGGCCGGGCATGTCGGAAAAAAGGTCTCTGCCACGCTGGCTTCGACCGGTACGCGCAGCATCTACCTCCACCCGGCAGAGGCCGTGCACGGAGACTTGGGCCGGGTCAGGTCGGACGATGTGGTACTTGCCTTCTCTCAAAGCGGCGAGACCGAAGAGTTGTTGGCCCTGCTGCCCGCCCTTGCACACCTGGCCGTACCGCTGATTGCCGTGACCTGCCGAGCAGAAAGCACGCTCGCGCGGGCCGCAGCCGTGGTGCTGGATCTAGGCGGCATCGACGAGGCGTGCCCCCTCGGGCTGGCACCCACCAGCAGCACCACGGCCATGCTGGCCCTGGGGGACGCACTGGCTGTGGTGGCAAGCAGGTTGCACGGCTTCGACCAGCACGATTTTGCCCGGCTGCACCCCGGCGGCAGCCTGGGACGGCGGCTGGCCAAGGTCGAGAACCGCATGCGCCCGCTAGCCCAGTGCCGCGTGGCGAACGAGTCGCTCACGGTGCGAGACGTGTTCACCACCGTCAGCCGGCCAGGGAGGCGCAGCGGAGCAATCCTGCTTGTGGCCGCCGACGATCGCCTGACAGGCATCTTTACCGATAGCGACCTGGCACGACTGTTCGAGGCCCGCCGCGATGCAGATCTGGATCGCCCCATTCGCCTGCTCATGACCCCCCATCCGGTGACGGTGCCGCAGGGCACGCTGCTCTCGGAGGCCATCAACCTGATGGCCGAACGCAAGATCAGCGAGTTGCCCGTTGTCGATGCTGAGGGACGGCCGCTGGGCCTGCTCGACATCACGGACGTGGTGGGTATGATTCCTCCAGAGCCGTTGGCGGCGCACATGCCAGCCCAATCATCTGCCCGGACCGGCCCTCCTGCTCCCCACGCGATCCGCAGAAACCAAATCGAGAGCGTGTCCGAAACGAGCCATACCCTGCCGATGCTCGATACCGGCAAGTTGCTGGATGCCAGTTCGATGCTGGATGCTGGCCCCATGCTAGATGCCGGGCAGATGGCCACGGAGCCCTGACGATATTGCCGCATCGTTACCGACCCTACTGCCCGCAATGACGCGCTGGGCGGCGTCGAACCCGCCTACCAGCAGGATACGTAGATGACATTGATACGCCGCTGCCAGCGGATTGAGCTGATTCTTGCCGACGTGGACGGCGTGCTAACCGACGGCACGCTGATCCTCAGCAACGAGGGGATCGAGACGAAGCAGTTTCACATACGTGACGGTTTGGGGATCAAGCTGTGGCAGCGAGCTGGCGGGAAGTTCGGGCTGATCACTGGGCGCAGTTCGCATAGCGTGAACCTGCGTGCCATGGAGCTGGGAATCGAATTGGTGCGGCAGGGGGCGGAGAATAAGCTCGCAGCGGCGCGGGAGATTTTGGCATTGCTGGGACTGACGCAGGACCAGTTGTGTTTTATCGGCGACGATCTTCCCGACCTGGCCGTGGTACGTTGGGCAGGGCTGGGAGCCGCCGTGGCCGACGCCTGCGAAGAGGTACGTGCGGCCGCACACTATGTGACCTCGCTGCCGGGCGGGCACGGGGCCGTGCGAGAGGTGGTGGAACAGGTGCTCAAGTCTCAGGGGCGCTGGGACGACGTGGTACAGTTGTTTCAGGGCTGAAACAGGGACCCAGGCCCGCGTACCGTGTTCCGCCGCCTCACACGCACCGTAACCAGTCTCTTGCTGCTGTGGGCAGCGTACGGCATGTATGGCTGGCTGGTCGTCCCCTTGGTCGAGCCGACCGCACGCCGGCCTTCTGGCCGCGCCTCCACGGAAGCCGAGCGCCGCGCCGCGCGGGACGCCGTACGCCTGGCACGCGCCGAGCTGGCCCCCTGGTTCTCTCCCGATGATTGGGAACTGCGATCATCGAAGATTCTCGAAACCCCCCAGGGCATGCTCCTGCTCGATCAGTACCAGAACCTGGGCGAGGGGCGGATTCACGTACGTCCCTGCACCATGGTTTTCTGGCCCCACGGCCATTATGACAGCGAGGCCGACCGCCGACGACGCGCCATCATCTTGCAGGCCCCCTCCGGCGCCATCTTGCAGTTCGACAGCGACTTTGATCTGAAGCAGGGCCGCGTCGGCAAATTACTCGGCGGAAAGTTGGTCGATCGCGTGACCATTCGCAGCGACTACAAGCAGCCGGGCCCCCAGGACGATCTACTGATCACAACCCGCGACGTCTATCTAACCGAAGAGCGGCTTACCTCGGCGCACGAGGTGCATTTTCGCCTTGCAGGAAACGAGGGGCGGGGGCGCGAACTCGTCGTGCTATTAGTCCGCACGCCGGACGCCGCCGGTTTTGGCGGTGCCGGGCGTGCCGTACGAAGCCTGGAACTGCTGCGCGACGTGCGGCTGAACTTGCAGCAGCATGGCGACGGTTTGTTTGCGGGCCTCGCGCCAGGAGCAAGCCGGCCGGCCGGCCCGCTGGCAGAACCCTCTAATCTGCACGCAGCAAGCTCGCCAGCCAGCCCTGCCGCCGGCGAACGAGGACGTGCGTCGGGCGGCCTCGCTGGACTTGCCGTTGCCGAGGGGGCGACAGTGGATGTGGTCTGCGAGGGCCCATTCCGCTTTGACCTGGAACACCAGGTTGCGACCTTCGAACGGCGCGTCACCGTGCGCCGCCGCCTAGAACGCGGCGCGCCCGATGCCCTCGACTGCGAGCTGCTGGCCATTCACTTCCAGCGCGTGCCGCAGCATACGCCGCAGCCTCCCACGGGGGAGAATGCCGTTAGCCCCCAGCTCGAAGCTGAAATACGTTTGGTACCCAGCCGCATTGTGGCCACCGGTAATCCGGTGGTCGTCGAGTCTCCGCTGTATGGCGTTTCGGCCCGCGCCACGCGCCTGGAGTACGACCTGCAATCTGGCGCGGTCCGACTGCACGATCGCAAGCAGGCCTTGCTGCGCAAGATCGAACCGCACACAGGCCAAGAGCGCATCATCCGCTCTACGACGCTTGAGTTCACGCCGGACCCCCAGGGGAACTGGGGCACCCTGCTGGCCACTGGCCCCGGCTCGTTTCGGGGGTGGCTGGGGGCAAGTGGCAGCCAAGACGCGGCCTTTTTTGCGAATCCGCCAGACGGCGTCGATCACGCCGGGCGCGACGGCGAGGCCGTTCAGGCGGACGTCAGTTGGGAACAACGCATGCACTTCCGCCTGCACGAGGGTCTGCGAGTCCTCTCACTGGTGGGGCCGGCACGCGTGGCCCTTCCGGGCAGGGGCAGTTTGGCGGCCGCCGAGATCCACATGTGGCTGAGCGAAGCGCCAGCCGTGCAAGGTTCGGCCGAAGCGGCCGGTACCCCCCTCGTGCCCGATAGGCTGCTGGCAACGGGCGCTGTGGAAATCGATACCCCCCAATTCATAGCCAGCGTTTCCGATTTGCAGGTTTGGTTTGAGCATCCAGCACAAGAAAGGTACAACGAGTCGAGCACGCCAGACACAGCCAGTGCTGAGAGTGACGCAACCGAGGCGGGGGCCGTACCGGCCTTGTCTGCGGCCCATGAGCAGCACGCGGGCGTCGAGCGCGGTGGTACGCCCTTTGTGCTCCCTACGATGGGCGATGCCGGCCAGACGGCTGGGCCTTACGACATCGAGGCCGGGCTATTGCAGGCGCGCTTGCTGGTTCTTGGTGGCAGAACATTTGTGCCGCTGGAGGTTCGGGCACAAGGCGCGGTGCGGCTGCGCGAGGTGGTTGCTCAGACCGGCGACCGCACGCCGCTGGCGCTAGACGGCGAGCTGGTGCACCTGGTGCAACAGGCGGGCTCGTCGACACTTTCAGTGACGGGCACTCCCGCCACGCTCGCTGCGGCTGGCGTCGCACTGGTCGGCAATCAGATACGAATGGACCAGGGGGAAGACCTGCTTGTGATCGATGGCCCCGGGAAAATGGATATGAACCTGCCCGGGGGCCAGCTACCCGCACTGCTCCGCTCGCAGCCGGGGACTCCAGACGACCGCCTGCACATCACATGGAGCAACGAGTTCAAGCTGCAAGGGCGCACCGCCCGCTTTGTTGGCTCGGTGGTGGCTCGCCGATCGCACGAAGTGCTGTACAGCGAGGAGCTGGTGGCCGAGTTCACCGCGCCGCTGCGTTTCGAACGCAGCCAGGCCGAACAGGCCGAACTGGCTCGGTTGGTTTGCCCAGGAGATACACGGCTGGAGCGCCGGAATATCCGGCACGGCCAGACCCAGTCTGTCGATCGGTTGTGGGTGCGCGAGCTGGACCTGGACCACCAGACACACCGGCTGATATGCCGTGGGCCCGGCCGGCTGCATACCACGGCCAGGGGCAAGGGTGCCTTCTCGGGGCTGGAGGTAGGCGGCCCGGGCAGCATATCGGATGGCAGCCGATCCAGCGGAGACGCGGTCCAGGGCGGCGTGGCGGCGCAGGGCGGCAGGATAGCGCGAGAAGGCGATGCAGGGCAAGACGGGTGGGCAGTGCAGCAGGGGGGGGCAGTGCAACCGAGTGGGACGGCAGGACTGTCTTTCCTGGGCGTCGAGTTCCAGCAGGCGTTGGAGGGCAATCTCCAGCAGCGCGAGCTGGCGTTCAGGGGCGAAGTACGGGCCGTGTACGGCCCCGTGTCTCGCTGGGACGAAACGCTCTCGGCCGAACATCCCGAGGCGCTGGGAGAAACGGGCTTTACCTTGCAGTGCGAGCGGCTCTCGGCAGCCGAGATGGGCCGGCTCGCCAACGGCAGCCCCGCCTACGACCTGGAGGCCAGCGGGGGCGCGATCGTCGAGGGCTCCGACTTCACGGCGCACGCCCATCGCATCACCTATTCGCAAGCAAAAGACCTGCTGCTGCTGCAAGGCACGGGCCGCGACGATGCCAAACTGGTGCGCCGCGCTCCCAACGGTTCCCAATTGGGCGAAACGCAGGCGCGCAAGATCTACTATTGGCGTTCTCGCAATCGCGTGCGTGTTGAAGACATCCGCGGCTTCGATGTCAACGACCTGGGCTTTCAGCGCCGCTGATTGGCTCAAGTAGCTTCGCGGTGCGCATGCCTTGGGGCGAGCTGGCAGAGTAGCGGGTACCGCGGGGATCCACATCATACCCTGACCCGTTACAATAGGAGGCGGCACGAGAGAATCTGGGAGGGCTTGCCCATGGCCTGGCTGAGACATTTGGCGTTGCGCTGCCTCGATATGGAGCGTTCGCGCGCGTTCTACGAGCAGGTGATCGGCCTGCGGTTTGTGGGCTACCGGCCTAGTGGCCGCGGTCTGGATCTGAGCGACGGCGTGAACAACCTCACGCTCATCCAACAACCCGAGACATGTCGGCGGCAGCCGCTACCCGAGGGAGACGAGTTCATTCACTTCGGCATCGTGGTCGATGATCCGCAGGAGGTGTGGGAGCGCCTGCGCGCCTGGGGAGCGGCCTTCGTGCGAGAGGACGTCAAGCTGCGGCTGCCCATACAGCCGGGCGATCGCCCCCCCACCTCCTACAAGGTGCTCGACCCGGACGGCAATGTGGTGGACATCACCTCCAACCGGGCCGAGTGGCGCGGTACAAGCCTGCCAGCCATGGGCGATCCTCCCACGTAGCGACCCATGAGAGTCTGGCCAGGCAAGCCTTACCCTCTGGGAGCCACATGGGATGGCAGGGGGGTGAACTTCGCCCTGTTCTCGGAACATGCAACGAAGGTTGAGCTTTGCCTGTTCGGCTCGGCATCCGATCGGCAGGAGTCTCATCGAATCGCATTGCCCGAGCAGACCGATCGCGTGTGGCACGGGTACCTTCCCGATGTGGGGCCGGGCCAGGTATACGGCTACCGCGTACATGGGCCTTATGAACCTGGCGCCGGCCACCGCTTTAATCCCAATAAGCTGCTGCTGGATCCATATGCCAAGGCCATCGCCCGCGACGTAAGCTGGGACGATGCTCTCTTCGGCTACTGCGTGGGGCACGCCGAGGAGGATCTTAGCTTCGACGAGCGGGACAGCGCCCCATTCGCCCCGCTGGCGGAGGTGATCGACCCCGCGTTCGACTGGGGCGAGGACCGCCCGCCCCAGCGTCCCTGGCACGAAACCATCATCTATGAGCTGCACGTGAAGGGCTTCACAAAGCTCAAACCGGACGTCCCCGAGCCGCTGCGCGGCACCTATGCCGGCCTGGCCAGCGAGGCCGCGATCCGCCACCTCACCGAGCTGGGCGTAACCGCTGTTGAGCTGCTGCCCGTGCACTATTTTCTTAACGACCGCCACCTTGTCGAACGCGGCCTGTGCAACTACTGGGGTTACAACACGCTCGGCTACTTCGCACCAGCGCGAAAATATGCTTCGTTGCCGACGGCCGCGGAGTCCGTGCGCGAATTCAAACGGATGGTCGTAACCGTTCACGGCCCGGGAATTGATCTTTCCAGGAATTGAAGAATTTGCGACAACTGGTGCATGTCGCTGGAGATGATCACGGAA
>FWPU01002249.1_pt1 | contig 15356 bp, 8 predicted proteins | sample 2228361 | NCBI WGS metagenome assembly FWPU01 (sample SAMEA103939777, study PRJEB20133) | metagenome
CGGGGTGAGAAGATTCGAACTTCCGACCCCCACGTCCCTAACGTGGTGCGCTAACCGGGCTGCGCTACACCCCGAATGGAAATTTCCGGACCGCAAATGTAATGCTTAATCTTTAATAGTAGAAATTTCAGGTCCGAATCAAAAATTACCTGAAAGAAATTCCAGCACATCTTTGCGGATGCCGGGATTGGCGCCTGCAGCCAAAGCCACCGATATAATTAACCCAATAGTGGCATATAGCAAGTCACGTCCGATAATTTTCAGGGCTTTGCGCTTGTGTTTAAAACCCTTCTTACTACGGGCTATGTTTACTGCAATTTCGCGGCCACCGATAATTCCTAAAAAAACCCAGGTTGTGCTTAATGGCACCGTACTATCCAGTAGTTTGTATATCAACAGCAACACATAGGTAAAGTCCACCAGCGTAGCGGCTCTTACATCGGCAATACGTATTTTTTCGCTTACCACCTGCTGTATTTTATCCCCGCGCAGGTAAAACAGCAGGCCCAGACCCATGAAAATGGTTCCGGTAAAAATCAGAAATTGTACAAGCGAAAGGGTTCGGGGAAGAAACACCGCAATATTGGCCCCGTCCTGCATAAGCCATACCGACCACAGTGCGCCACTTATTACCCACTGTATAACCGGCCATGCCGCATGGGCCTTTCTTTTCTTAAAATACTTGCGTATAGTATTATAGCCAGCGTACCAGATAACAAACGAAAGCACAAAAGCCAGCAGGTAAGCTGTAAGGCTCTTGTGAATAATGGAACTTACACCGCTTGAGGATGAACTGAATACGCTTAGCAGCAAAAAAGTAGTAGATACCGGCATGCGCAACCGGGTAAGGATGAGCAAAACTACCGGTGCAATAATCTGAAAATAAGAAAAATGCTCGGGGTGGGGGTATTTTGTATGGCCGTTGGCATCCAGCAGGCGCCTGTAGGTAACATCGCCATCAAAATAAATATAACTAAACGTAAGAGTAACTATTAATATAATGCCTGTAAACAACCACAACACATACCAGGGCCTGTGCCGGTTACTTTCTATAAAAGTACCCAGCGACTGTATGCTGTCGTTGGCCACCGCGGCATAGGCAGCAAAGAGAAAGCCAAACCACATGGCCAGGTTACGGTTTAAGGTGGCAAATGCTGCCACTATTAAGGCCAGGCCAATGATAATTAGAAAAGTGCGCTCCTGCACTGCGCGCTCCAAAAGGTTCAGGTAAATACTTGATCCGAGGTTTTTTCGCCTCGAAGCCAGCTGATTGGCCTTGGCTTTCATGACAGATAAAATTGGGGCAAATCTGCGGTTTTATTCCCGACTGAATGTTACGGCAATGTTAAGAATTACCCAAAGCGTTTATTACCTGCTGCTGGAAGAAATGGAATACGTTACCCCGGTTTTTATCCACCTGCCGGGAAGTTCTACCAGATTGGTTTCGCGATAAGCCACATCAAAAACATTGGTAACATCCAGAAAAGCATTTAATTGTTTGATATTTACCCACAAACGGGTATCGGTAACATGATAATCGGGCAGGTTAACCCGGTCGGCATACCGGTACATTATGCTATGCCGAATATTTTTACCGTATTTCAGCACAACCGAAGCCACCACCTGGTGGTTCAGGTTTTCCAGAGCATAACGCGAAAAGGCCTGGTTAGTGGCTTTTTGGCCTTTAATAAAGGTATAGCCCGCATTAAATACCTGCAGCCAACCCCTGCGGGGCCGCCATTCGGCATTGCAGTCAAAGCCCTGCATGGTAACATTAATCAGGTTATCGGGCCGCCATGGATCCGAAGCATTTTCTTTGGTCCAGTCTATAATTCTGCTGCCATCCCTTCTGAAATACGAAGCCAGCAGCTGTACGGTGCTTGTATTGAACAACCGCAATCCGACTTCATACGACTGGGCATATTCGGGCTTAAGTTGAGGATTGCCTTCGTTAACGGGATCGGTGTAATAAAGATCGGTGTAAGTGGGCACCCTGTAGGTATACCCCCAGTTAGCAAAGGCCTTTATGTACCTGCTGATTAAAAAGCCAACATCTGCACCCGGAAGAATTATCGTTCTAAAATCGGAATAGTGGTTCAATTGTATGCCCGGAGTAAAATCCATCCGTTCATTAAGTATGGCAAAACGATGTTCAGCAAACAGGGTGGCCACAGTTCGGTTATGTTCGCCCAGGTTATTGCTGCTTAGTGTAAGATGGTTTACATCGGCACCTGCGCCTGTTATACCCGCCTTGTTTTTCCATGAGGCGTTCCACTCGTATCCCCAGGTGCTGTTAATGTGCAGGTTGCGGTACAACGAAGGATTGCTGCGTACAAATATGTACTCGTCTTCATTTCTTCGCCAGTACAGGCGGCTTTGGCTGCTCAGGTTGCTGTTACGGTGATTATGTTTTAGCGTTAAAGCCACCAGGCTGGTTTGAACCGATTCAAACTGATCCTGATAGTCCGGGCTGGCGTAAAAACCATTGGCCCCGAAACTGCGATCGGTTAAACCTGCCAGCACACCTACCTTCCCCCAACTGCTTTTCCAGGCTGCCTGATAAAAGTAATTTGAAATAACATAATCGGTGTTATACCTGTAGCCGTCAGAAAAGTCACGGCTTGCCGATGCATAATGCAAAACTCCGTTGGTATTAACCGCAGTGGCAATACGGCCCCCACCCAAACCATTTTCACCGGCAACGGCTTGCAGACGCAAAAAGCTCTCTTCAGGATTCCTGGTAATAATGTTAATGGCCCCGGCAAAGGCATTCTGCCCAAACACACGGGCGGCCGGACCTTTTAGTACTTCAATGCGTTCTACATTTTCAAGGTCAACCGGAAGGTTAAGCGAATGATGACCGGTTTGCATATCGGAAACCTTAATGCCGTTAACCAGAATCAGCACCTGATCAAAGGTACTGCCGCGAATACCGGCATCGGCCTGCACCCCGTTGGCTCCACGTTGCCGGATATCTACGCCGGCCAGATAATGCAGCGCATCGGGCACGCTCAATACCGGAGCTGCCTGCAGTTGTTCGGCCGTAATAACCAGAATGCTTGCCGATGTTTCGTTAAAACCGGTTTGAATGCGGTTGGCCGTTATAGGCACTTCGCTCAACACCCGTACGGTGTCGTTCTGGGAAAAGGCCTGGAAACATAAGCCGGCTAAACCGAAAAGAACAAAAAGAGGTTTCATAGCAGAATAACGTGCCGCAAATATAACCTGCGGCTGTAAACAGGCTTAAGGCCACAGTGCCTTTACCGCATGCCAGGTCATGATGCCCGAAGTTACAAGCTTAAGCAGGGTGCTGAAAACAAACCCGATAAATGAGCCAATTGCCGAACGCAGGGCCTGACTGGTGTTGCCGGAATGCAGTAATTCGCCAGCTAATGCGCCAATAAACGGACCTGCCACGATGCCCGCCGGACCAAACCAGAAGCCGGCAAGCAAGCCTATTGCACATCCCCAAACGCCATAGCGCGTTCCTCCGAATTTTCGGGCAGCCAGCAGCGGAAACACATAATCCAGCACCTGTACCACCACCACAACTGCCAGCCACAGCAGCATAAAATGCAGCGTAAAGGGTGGCTCCTGCCTGAGTTGCAGCGCCAGCATGCCCAAATAGCTCAGCGGCGGACCGGGCAGCAACGGAACTATACAACCAATCACTCCGGCTATCAACAATATGAAAGCAATTGCCGTCCAGATCAGATCCATTGGTTTAATCTGTTTTAAAGGTAACAGATTTTTCAGTTCGCATGATGAAAGTCATAGCTAACCCAAACCAGTTATCCTAACTTGCTCTTCAAAAGATGCTGCATTGAATTTTTCATTCATTTTACACATATCTTCTTCAACTGCATGTATCCCCTGCACAGGGTTAAAACAAGCTAAACTTTTTCAAACATAACTAATTGACTTGTGCATGGAACTCAATCAGCAAATACTAAGCGACATTATCATCTACATGAAATATGCCCGCTATCTGCCCGATTTGAAGCGCAGAGAAACATGGGATGAGATATGCGACCGCTACCAGCAGATGATGGTGGAAAAGTATCCGCACCTCAGGGAGCAAACTGTTGAAGTCATGCAATGGGTGCGGCAGAAGAAAGTACTGCCTTCCATGCGAGCCATGCAGTTTGCCGGTCCTGCCATAGCCCGTAACCACTCGCGCATTTACAACTGCGCCTATTTGCCCGTAGACGACATCCGGGCGTTTTCAGAAACCATGTTTCTGCTGCTGGGAGGCACGGGCGTAGGTTACTCGGTGCAACGACACCATGTTGACAAACTGCCACCCCTGAAGAAAGGAAGAAAAAAAAGACGTTTTCTTATAGGCGACAGCCTGGAAGGATGGGCCGATGCCATTAAGGTACTCCTTAAAGCCTATTTCGGGTACAGCGAATACATGCCCGACTTCGACTACTCCGACATCCGGCCTAAGGGTGCGCGATTAGTAACTGCCGGCGGTAAAGCGCCAGGCCCCGAGCCGCTTAAACTGTGCATTGCTCATGTACAGGCCTTATTGGAACAGAAAAAAGATGGCGAAAAGTTAACCCCACTTGAGTGCCACGACCTGATGTGCCACCTGGCCAATGCCGTACTGGCAGGGGGCATACGGCGTTCGGCCATGATTGCCTTGTTTTCGTATGGCGATGAGGAGATGCTTACCTGCAAATACGGCAACTGGTGGGAACTGAACGAGCAACGCGGACGGGCCAACAATTCGGTTGTACTGATGCGCGATCGCATATCCAAGAAAGAGTTTCTGGATCTCTGGAAGAAAATCGAACTGTCAGGTTCGGGCGAACCGGGATTTTATTTTACCAACGACCCCAACTGGGGCACCAATCCCTGCTGCGAAATTGCCTTGCGACCGTTTCAGTTCTGCAACCTTACCGAAATAAATGTATCGGATGTAGACAGCCAGGAAGAACTCAATGCCCGCGCAGGGGCTGCCGCTTATCTCGGCACCCTTCAGGCAGGCTTTACCAACTTCCATTATCTGCGTGAAATATGGAAAACCACTACCGAGCAGGATGCACTCATTGGTGTTGGTATGACGGGCATTGCCAGTGGAAAGGTGCTTCAACTGGATTTACGCGAGGCCGCTCAAGAAGTAAAGAAAGTTAATCTGGAAATATCAGCCGCCATCGGCATACAGTTTGCCGCCCGCACCACCACCATCAAACCATCGGGCACCACTTCGCTGGTACTGGGCACCTCCTCAGGTATCCATGCCTGGCACAACGATTACTACATCAGGCGCATAAGGATAGGCAAAAATGAAGCCCTCTACGAATACCTTCGCATGGCCCATCCAGAACTGCTGGAAGACGATCTGCTTAACAACAAACAGGCCATCATCTGCATACCGCAAAAAGCACCCCGAGGGAGCATTTTACGAACCGAAGACGTAATGGACCTGCTCGGACGCATTAAGAAATTTAACGAGGAGTGGGTTAGTCCGGGCTTCCGCCGGGGGCAAAACGCCAATAATGTTTCTGCCACGGTGTCCATTCGCGATAACGATTGGGAACGTGTAGGCGAATGGATGTGGGAAAACAAAGCCTCATACAACGGCCTCAGCGTGCTACCGTTCGACACAGGCAACTATAAGCAGGCACCATTTGAAGATATTTCGGGTGAAAAATTTGAAGAACTGGAAAAAAGCCTGAAAGCCATAGACCTGCGCAATGTTTACGAAGCCGATGACGAAACGGAACATACCGCTGAAGCCGCCTGTGCGGGGGGTGCCTGCCAGATAGTATAAGCCTCCACAACCCAGCACGGGTATTAGGTTTCTGTCGTTTCCATAATCAGCAGAAGGCTGTTTTAAATATGCCACCTTCTGTCAGTTCCGGTACCTTTCCTTTTTCTGCTTACCGACCTTCGCCTACCTTCGTTGCAGTGCCAACGCAACATGTACATCAACTGCCACACCTATTACAGCTTTCAATACGGCACGTTATCGGTGCAGGAATTGGTGCAGGAAGCCCGACGCTGCAACGTACGCAGATTGGCCCTTACCGAAATAAATAATACGGCCTCTTATATCGAAATGCTGCGCATAAAGGGTGACCTGGAAGTTACCGTTGGCGTGGACTTTCGTAACGAAGCCGCCCCACAGGAATGCCTGTATATTGCTCTGGCCCAAAACAACAAAGGCTTTGAATACCTTAACCGATTTTTGTCGCACCACCTGGCTACCGGCAAACCCTTTCCAGTAAGGGCGCCCGAGCTGCACCACACCGCGGTGATTTATCCCTTTGGCCGGTGCGAGCCGGAAATCCTGCGCCCCAATGAATACATAGGTGTTGGCCTGCACCAGCTCAACGCCTACCAGCGGCTTGCCACACGCAGGCTAATGCCCAATAAGTTCGTTTTGCTTCAACCGGTAACCTTTTCATCATCTCATCATTACACCGTACATCGCCTGCTGCGTGCCATACATCACAACACTGTGCTTAGCAAAATAACGCCACAAATGCAGGCACGACCGGATGAGATGATGCTTCCTGTGGAAGCACTCTGCCAAAAGCTAACCTCCTTCCCGGAATTGCTCCACAACACCCATGCGCTGCTTGAATCGTGTTCTTTTTCTTTTGAACTGGGCACCGACAAAAACAAAAAACATATTACCGGCAGCGAGGCCAGCGACTGGGATGTGCTGGTTACACGCGCCTGGGAGGGTTTTCTGCAACGATACGATGTGGCTAACCCTGCGTTACGTGAACGCTTTCAGCGCGAACTCGATATTATACGTCAAAAAAATTTCTGCACCTATTACCTCATTGCCCACGACCTGATTGAGTTTGCACGCAGTCAAAATTTTGAATATGTAGGTCGTGGCAGCGGAGCCAACAGCTTGGTGGCCTACTGCCTGGGCATAACCGGTGTAGACCCGGTTGAACTGGACCTGTATTTTGAAAGGTTTCTAAATCCGGAACGATCTTCTCCGCCCGACTTCGACATTGATTTTTCCTGGAAACACCGCGATGCTGTGTATGAATATCTTTTCCGTCGCTATGGCAAAGACCATGTTTGCCTGCTGGGCACCCACACAACTTACCAGGACCGGGCCGTGCTTCGCGAACTGGGCAAGGTGTTCGGATTACCCAAAAACGAAATAGATGCCCTGGTGCACGAACCCGAACGCCACCGGCACAACGATCATATAACGAAGCTCATTTGCCGATATGCGGAACAAATTCGCAATTTTCCTTCAGGTCTGTCCATTCATGCCGGCGGAGTGCTCATTACCGAGTTACCCATCTATGCGTACACGGCTACCTCAGTACCGCCTAAAGGTCTGCCCGTATCGCACTTCGATATGCACAGTGCCGAAGATTTGGGCATTTACAAATTCGACATCCTGAGTCAACGCGGATTGGGGCATATCCGCGAAAGCGTGCAGATTATTAAACAAAACCGGGGGGTTGATGTGGATATTACCCAATTCAACGCATTTAAACAGGACGAAAAAATTAAAGACCTGTTGCGCACCGGCCGCACCATGGGATGTTTTTATGTAGAGTCGCCTGCCATGCGCATGCTGTTGGCTAAGTTGCGGTGTGAAGATTATCGCACATTAGTAGCTGCCAGCTCTATCATTCGCCCGGGTGTGGCACGGTCGGGTATGATGCGCACCTATATAGAACGTTTCCATACCGTGCGAAACGGCAAAAGCTACACTTCCATTCACCCTTTGATGGATGAACTGCTTAGTGAAACCTACGGTGTAATGGTGTATCAGGAAGATGTAATAAAAGTGGCCCACTATTTTGCCGGCCTTAGCTTGGCCGAAGCCGATGTGCTGCGCAGGGGCATGTCGGGTAAATACCGCTCGCGCGAGGAATTTCAACGCATCAAAGACAAATTTTTCAGCAACTGCCGGCAGCGTGGCTACAACCAGGCAGTTATTGAGCGCGTGTGGTACGAAATAGAAAGTTTTTCAGGATATTCCTTTGCCAAAGGGCACTCGGCCAGCTACGCAGTAGAAAGTTACCAGAGCCTGTACCTTAAAGCACATTACCCGTTGGAGTTCATGGTGGCGGTAATAAACAACTTTGGTGGATTTTACAAGACCGAGTTTTACCTGCACGAGGCGCGCATGCTGGGTGCCCGGGTGGAAGCTCCCTGTTTAAACCACAGCCAGTACCAAACCACTATTGCAGGCACTACCATATACCTGGGCTTTGTCTATATAAAAGGCGTAGAAACCCGGTTAGCACAACTCATTGCCCACGAACGCGAAAGAAACGGCAGTTACAAAAGTCTGCATGATTTTCTGCGCAGAACAAATGCCGGGCTTGAACAAACACGCCTGCTTATTCGCGTGGGCGCACTTCGTTTTACCAAAAAACCAAAACAGACCCTTTTATGGGAAGCCATGCTGTATTTTAGCCGCACACGCACGCAAATACCTGCAGGTGAACTGTTCGACAGCAACCCGGCCGACTGTCCCCTGCCGGTATTGGAGCGCAGCACAGTTGAGGATGCCTTTGATGAGATCGAGTTGCTTGGATTTCCGCTGTGCAACCCGTTTGAACTGGCAAGTGCTGTACGGGCAACGCATCTGGCAAAAGACTTGCCCGGCAACGCCGGTAAAAAAGTGTGCCTGCTGGGATACGTGGTAACCGTAAAAAAAACATACACCGTGAAGGGGGAAGGAATGTATTTTGGCACCTTTTACGATAAGGACGGACAGGTATTCGATACGGTGCACTTTCCGGATGTGGCACGCAAGCATCCGTTCCGCGGACGCGGCTTTTACCTGATTACCGGCAAGGTTACCGAAGATTTTGGTGTATATACCATAGAAGTACAAAGCATGGAAAAAGTACCCATGATAAACAAGCGTGCCGAAACACACCTGGTAGAGGATATGCCTTTTGCCCCAGCCGATTAGCAGGGTAAGCCAGTGGTGTTAAAGCGGCAACTGCGGGCGTTGCCCGCAGTTGCCGGATAAGATACTTTGTGTTTAGTACTTTGCCGGCTGGCCCTTCTTTGGTATAGTTTTAAGAATAAAGTCGCGCAGATGGTCGTTGGCCGTGGCCAGATCTTCCTCGCGCAGATACATCATGTGCCCGCTTCGGTAACCTTCAAACCGGAAGCGGTTTCGAAATTTTCCGCTCGGATCCAGCTGCCACATGGTGTATTTCGCTTCGAAATACGTGGTGGCACCATCAAAATAACCACACTGGAACATTACGTTAAGATACGGATTCTGTGCCATGGCCTGCCGCAGGTTTATGCCGGTGTTGTCGTTCGAGCGGTCCCACGGATGCACCGGGCCGAACATATTGTACTTTACATCGGTTTTGTATTTCAGCACTTCGCGCAGGTAGTAATTAATGGCCGGTGTAAACGAATGAAGCCACGAAGTGAGTTCAGCCGCATAATCGGGGCGTTCGCCTGCATCTTTGCGGTCTATGCCCAGATAGCGCGAATCCAGTCGGCCTACCGTATACCCCTTATTGCGCAACAACTCTTTCCAGAAAAATGAAGTGGGCACATCGAGGTTATGTTGCAAAATAACCGTCTCCGAAAGGCCCGAGTAATAAGCCATTCGGGCGGCTATTTGTTTGCGTTTGTTGTCGTCCAGAAATCCGCCCCGCGCAATGGCCGGTATTACCTCGTTAAGGGTAAATTCTTCAACTTCTGGCAACAGGTCGGTAAGGTCTCTTCGCTGCAGCTCGGGGGCCAGGGCCTTTTGGTACCAGGCGGCAGCGGCAAAGTAAGGCAAACGGTTGGCGGCTTCAATCTGCGGACCCCTTTCCAGGCCCAGCTCAGTTGGCGATACCAGTATTACACCGTTCAGGTACATCCACTGGGCATTCTGCAGCTCCAGCGCCAGACCAGAAACCCGTGTGGTGCCATAGCTTTCGCCAATAAGGTATTTGGGCGACTGCCAGCGGTTTTTTCGGGTTACAAAAGTGGTAAGCCACTCGGCCAGATATTTAATGTCGGCATTTACGCCAAAAAACTCTTCGCGCTTGGCATCTTTATCCAGTATGCGCGAGTATCCGGTGTTAACCGGATCGATGTACACAATATCGGCAATGTCCAGAATGCTGTGGGGATTATCTTTTATGCCATACGGCTGAACCGGATATCCTTCCGGGTCAATTTCCAGAATTTTCAGGCCCGTGTAGGCAATGTGCATCCATACCGATGCCGAGCCCGGACCCCCATTAAACGAAAAGATGATGGGGCGCGAAGCGCGGTCTTTCACATCCGATCGCTCATAGTAAGTGTAAAAAAGCGAGGCCACAACCTTACCTTCGGCATTCCACACCGGCTGCGTGCCGGCTGTAGCTGTATAAGGAACGGGTTTTCCTTTTATAATAACCTGATGGGCAGTGGTTACAGCCGACTCGGCTTCGAGCTGCCGCTGAGCCTGCGTAACACCGACTGCCAGCACCATAACAATAAGCATAAAGGTTCTTTTCATAAGGAAAAAATTTTGCATTAAGTACGCCAAAACACATTTACCCAAATACGGTATTGTGTTAAGCGGCCAAAAAAAGCAGGATGCGGCATGCGATGACAAAAGACTGTAGCCACTCGTAACGGAAAATCTTCGGCTGTGCCACAGTTTATCTTACATTTTGTGAAAATTTTAATCCCATGCGGTTATTGCTTGCCTTCCCCCTGCTGTTTACCTCATTCCTGCTTTCAGGCCAGTCGTATGCCCCGGAAAAAAAACACCCTGCCATACACACAAATCCGTTGGTAAAGCCTGCGGCCTATGCTTTTCCGCTGTCGCAGGTAAAACTGCTGCCCGGAAGCCTGTTTCACCAGGCCCGGCTGCGCGACTCAGCCTACCTGTTATCGCTGGAGCCCGACCGGTTGCTGCATCGTTTCCACCTGCATGCAGGTTTGCCAGTTAAGGGCGAGATATACCGGGGCTGGGAAAGCGAGGGCTTGTCGGGCCACACCCTCGGGCACTACCTTTCGGCCTGTGCCCTGATGTATGCCGCTACCGGAGCCACAGAATTTAAAAAACGCACTGACTACATGGTGCAGGAACTGGAACGCTGCCAGCAGGCCCGCGGCACGGGCTATGTGGGCGCCATTCCCAATGAAGATTCCATTTTCTATAAGGTAAAGCACGGCATTATCAAATCGGCCGGTTTCGATCTGAACGGAGGCTGGTCGCCCTGGTATACTGTGCATAAAGTTATGGCCGGACTGGCCGATGCGTACGTGCACACCGGTAACGCCAAAGCCCTTCAGATATTAAAAGGCATGGCCAACTGGACTATGGATATTGTTGGTGGACTAACCCCCGAACAGCAGGAAGCCATGCTGCAATGCGAATATGGCGGCATGAACGATGTACTGGTGCATCTGTATGAATTAACTGGTGAGAAAAAGTACCTGGACCTTTCCTACCGGTTTCACGATAAATTTGTTCTTGGTGAACTGGAGCAGCAACACGATGTAATGCCAGGAAAACATGCCAACACCAACATTCCAAAGGTTACGGGCTGCGTACGCAGATACCTGCATACGGCTTCGGAAGCAGACAAAACCATCGGAACATTTTTCTGGAACACCATGGTTAATAACCACACCTACGTAATTGGCGGAAACAGCAATTACGAATACTGCGGTGAACCGGGCAAGCTTAACGACCGCCTGAGCGACAACACCTGCGAAACCTGCAATACCTATAACATGTTAAAATTAACGCGCATGTTATTTGCCATTAAACCCTCAGCCGAACTGGGGAATTATTATGAGCGGGCCCTGTATAACCATATTCTGGCTTCGCAGCATCCGCATACGGGCATGATGTGCTACTTTGTTCCGCTGCGCATGGGTGCCCGCAAAACCTTCAGCTCACCGTTTAATACCTTTACCTGCTGTGTGGGCAGCGGCATGGAAAACCATGTTAAATACAATGAAGCCATTTATTTTGAAGGAGACGATGGAAGCCTGCTGGTAAATCTGTTTATTCCTTCTGAACTGACCTGGAAAGAGCGCAGTGTTACCATAAAACAGGAAACCCGTTTTCCGGAAAATGGCAAAATTGAATTCAGCTTTACTGCCACAACACCTACCACCCTTACTTTAAAAATCAGGAAACCAGGCTGGGTAAACGGATCAGTATTCTTAACATTTAACGGCAAAAAGTATTTCGAATCAGCCGGTTCAAACGGCTTTATTACCATAACCCGAAAATGGAAAACCGGTGACCGCCTGGTGCTGCTTATGCCTATGGAGCTTTACACGGAATCTTTACCCGATAATCCCAATCGCATAGCTATACTGTATGGCCCGGTTGTGCTGGCCGGCCTACTGGGTAAAGAAATGCCCGACCCCGTGTATGGCACAACGGTTTTGCTTACCGACAACCGCGATGTGAAAAGCTGGGTAAAACCTGTAGAAAGTAAGTCGCTTACTTTTCAAACCCAGGGTGTGGCACGACCGCATGATGTAAACCTGGTTCCGTTTTACTCGGTTTACGATGACTATTACAATGTGTATTGGGATTTCTTTACCACAGACGACTGGGCCAAACGCCAGCAGGCTTACGAAGCCGAAAAGAAAAGGCAGCAGGAAATTGAATCCAGAACCATAGACGTGATACGCCTGGGCGAAATGCAGCCTGAGCGCGACCACAACCTGCGCACCTCTGAGCGTTCATACGCCAGCCAGGCCTTAGGCCGCACCGGGCGTGAGGTAAGGCTTGGCGGATATTTTGAATTTGACATGAAAACACACCCTGAAAAACCTAACACCCTGCTGTGTACCTACCTGGGCGATGACCGGAACCGGGCTTTTGATTTTCTGATTGACGGTGTAAAAATAGCCACGCAGGAACTTGTTGGAGGCGAAAGTCAGCGGTTTTTTGATGTGGAATATCCCATTCCTCCCGACTTAACACGGGGCAAGGAAAAAGTAACCGTACGGGTACAGGCCCATACCGGCAAAACTGCAGGCAGGGTGTTTGGCTGCAGAACCCTGGTTACTGAATAAATTGAATTTTATGCACAAATCTTAATAAGCTTGAAGAATTGCGACAGGCATTATCAATGCTCCAGTAATTTATTATAAATTCTGTCATACGGGCGTTATAGGCCGGGCCCTGCTTACTTGATCCTTTGGGCAAAATATCCTCTTTAATCTCTCTGGCTCGCTGTTTTGCGGAGCAGTTCGCCTGATGACAATATCGCCTATGGTGATGTCGTGTTTCAGATATTCTTTCACCTCCCTTAGTGCAACTGAAGAAATAATTTCGCTGCCCTCTTCGCCTTTGGTCTGCACCAGCAGAACTTCTTCGGGAGCAATTCCCTTATTATTAAGTAAGTCGTGGCTATGAGTAGTAAGAATCACCTGCCTTTTGCCGGATTTTTTCTTCTGTAATTTATAAATTATTTCAGGCAGCCTGGACACTATAGCGGCATGAAGCGACAACTCAGGCTCCTCAAGAAGCAAGGGTTTGGTTCCGTCCTGTAACGTCCAGAAAAGGCCTATAAACCTTAATGTACCATCGGAAAAGTGCCTTTCATAGTGCTTGACTCCATGTGCCCTCCATTGTTTAAAAGTGGCTTCAAAGTGAGGAATTCCATTTTCATCTTTTTCAAAACCAAGGCTTGTTAAATTGGGCAATGCAATTTTTAAAGCATTTTCAATCTTTTTTAAATATGCTTTTGCCGTTCGCTGGTTTAAAGACTGTATGCGTTCCAAAAAATCACGGCCATAATAGTCTTCTCCTTTTGTTGTTTTTAGAAATGACTTCGGATCACGAACAAGCTGCGGAATGAGGTGTAAGTAAGATATTTCAGAAAGAAACTCTACAAACGGCCGGAAGTTTTTATTAATTGTTGCCTGCTCAATGTGGGTAAACTCCCGCAGGTACTCTTCTTCTTCACGTTCGGTATTTCGGTCAACATATTTTCTGTCCTGAATTAAATTTATCAGAATTTCTTTCTTCACAATCGCTTTTAAATCAACAATGCCTCCGCCGGTCTGGTTAAATGCCAGTTCATATTTCCATTCCGGTTTATCCTCATGGTTGCTTATAATTACTCCTATTTCGATATCAGAGTTATTTCTCGCAGCCACACATCTGATCTTAGAAACTCCATCCCGCAATTTAACCGCTTCCTGAAGACTACCCCCCTGCTTTACGATATCTCTTAAAAATCTTATTGCATCAAGAAAATTACTCTTTCCGGCGGCATTAGGGCCTACAATAAATGTTCTGTATTGAAGTTCAATATCAATATCTCTGAAATTCTTCCAGTTTTTCAGCCTGATTTTTGATATTCGCATAGGTCTCTCACCTTAAAGATAGTTCTTTAATAATATTTCCGGCACCTCCCAGTTTATCGATGCACCACAGCACATACCGTATGTCCACACAAATGGTGCGGTTCAGGTTGCTGTCGAATGCAATTTTGTGGCTCAGGGCTTCGTAGTTGCCGTCAAAAGCCAGGCCTATCAGCTCTCCGTTGCCGTTCAGTACGGGCGAGCCTGAATTGCCTCCGGTAATGTCGTTGCTGGTAATGAAGCAAACCACCAGGTCGTTTATGCGATTGTCCTTATACTGACCAAAATCTTTTTTCCGCGCAGCGGCAATCAGCGCCTCCGGCAGGTCGAACTCATAATCACCGGGTTTATATTTTTCAAGCACGCCGGTCATGGTGCATACGTAATCGTACATCACTGCATCGCGCGGCCGGTACGGCTTAACGTTGCCATAGCTTAGCCGCATGGTAAAATTGGCATCGGGGTAGGTTACCAATACAGGGTCCATCTGCATGAGTCCTTTTATATACAGCCGGCCAAGGTCGTTAATGCGGTTGTTAAACGCGGCAGCTAAACTGCCAAACCGGCTGTTGTAGTTTTTCAGAAATGCCGATACGTACCGGTAGGCCGCATCGTTTTGCAGGGTCGAAGAGTCGGGATTGCTGATAAATGTGTTCCATCGGTTGTCGTCCAGTATCAGGGTTTTTGAAAACACATCGGCAGCAAAACGGTCACAGGCGGAGTCTTCGGCAGGATTGCCGTAGGTAGCCGACAGCCAGTTGTAAAAATCTTTCGGATGCTGGTCGGCCGCAATATCGGTGTAGAACAGGCGGCAGGCGGTGGCCAGTATGCGCTGGTCGGATGCCCTGTTTTCATTTTCCAGAAATGCCTGGCGTGCCCTCGAAAGATTTTCTGCCAGGCGCTTTAGCTGTTCGGCATTTACGGGTTTTGCCGTAAGGGCCCGTTCCAGTGCAGCGAGCGAAGCAGCGAAAGAAGCCAGCGGAGAGCCCAGAATACCTTCATTGATATAAATACGATGTTTGGCATACGGCAACCAGGCAGCATACGCCTGTTCGTAGTCGCGC
>FWPU01003650.1_pt1 | contig 15356 bp, 13 predicted proteins | sample 2228361 | NCBI WGS metagenome assembly FWPU01 (sample SAMEA103939777, study PRJEB20133) | metagenome
CCGTCGTGGCTCGCTAAGCCTTCAACGTATGACTCTTTCATTCACTACACCTCGCCGGTTTGACCGGCGCACGGAGGTAGCCATGTGCCTTTCTCGTCCTCTGGCGCCCTCCCCGAATGCGCGGGTGGGGCGCGCGTTCGCGACTCTGGCTCTGGCGGCCGCCGAGGCGATCGGGTGGTCGGCCTGCCGGCCACCATTCTCGCCTACGCCGACGATCGCTGCGTCACGGGTGCGAATGCCGACGGCTCCGGCCGCTTTCACCTGGCGGTCGAGCCGGGCCGGTACTGGCTGGTGGTTCGCGTGGCCGGGACGGACGTCGCCTACCAGCGCGTGCACGTGCCGGCGGGCTCCTTCAGCCGCTCGCTTCAGGCGACCGTGGACGTCGTCGAGATGCCGCCTCAGGTGGTGACGGCGAAGCCGGAAGCGAGAACGGCAGTCGGTCGCCGCGGCCCGCGAAGCTGATTGCCGGCGAAGTCACCCAGGGAAGGCGGACAACCACTGGAGCCCGATTTCGCGCCCGGACCGCATCCGTGGCCTCTCGAGGCCGGCGGCCGCCGTCGGCGACGCGCACCTGAGGGCGTCACTTCCGCCGCTTCTTCAGGAAGGCGGTCATGCGCTCTCGCTTCTCGGGGTCGTCGAACAAGATGGCCTGGCCGAGCCGCTCGACGGACGACGGGTCGGTGCCCCTGGCCAGCGCGTTCAGCGACATCTTGGCGACCTGAACGGCGAGCGCGGAGCTTCGGGCGATCTGCGCCGCCAGCTCGAATGCGGCCTCGACGGCGCTTCCGTTCACCAGCCGCTCGAAGATGCCGAGCGCGTAGGCCTCGTCGGCGTCGACGATGCGCCCGGTGAAGACCAGCTCCTTGGCCCGGCCGAGCCCGACCAGCCGCCTCAGGCGCCAGGTGCCTCCCGCGGCGGGGAAGATGCCCAGCGTCGTCTCGGGCAGGCCCACCTTCGCCGTCTTCGAGGCCACCCGCACGTCACAGGCCAGGGCCAGCTCGAGCCCGCCGCCCAGCGCGTAGCCATCGATGGCGGCGATGACCGGCCTGGGGAAGTCCTCCACGCGTTGGAAGAGCGTGGCGTTGATGGCGAAGAACGCCTCTTTGTGCGTGCGCTCGCAAAGCTCGGCGATGTCGGCCCCGCTGGCGAACGCTTTTCCGCCCGCCCCCGAGAAGACGACCGCGCGCAGATCGTCGCGCACGCTCCACTCGTCGAGGAGCGCCGTGAGCTCGCGCACCATCTCGAGGTTGATGGCGTTGCGCACCTCGGGCCGGTTCAGCTCGACGTGCCCGATGCCCTCGCGGATGGAAGCGTTGATGGTGGCCATGGCCTGGTCAACCCGCGTCTGCTCCAGCGAAGTCCACCGCGCAGTTCTGCGGGTAGAGCACGTACGTGTACGTGTTCGACGTGCCCGGGACGACGCCCGCGTCGCGGCGGCAGCTGCCGCTGGTGCCTCCGTCGAGACAGGGCGCGTGCGTGTAGCTGTCCCAGACGCCGCGGATGCCGTTGGGGAAGGTCACCGTTCCGCCGTCGTTGGCGATGCGCCGCCAGTCGCAGCGCGGCGCGCCTCCGTCGGTCGGGCTGGTGCCGAAGGTCTTGTAGTTGTTCACCAGGATTCCGCCGGTCACCTCGAAACCGAAGTGGACGTTGTCGCCCGGCACCGCAGAGATGCGCTTGAAGGCCGGGGGATTCGGGTCGGTCAGCACCAGCGGCCCGGGAATGTGTACGCGCGTGCCGGCGAGCTCGCGGTTCGGCCGGCCCCAGCCTCCGTCGGCGTTGCCGAACCCGGCGGAGACGAGATTGTCGGAAGGCGGCGTCATCGTTCCCTTGCGCGTGATGACCAGCTTGCCCGACGACTGACCCTGGCAGCCGAACTGACTCTTCAGGGTGAGCCGGTAGCCGATTCGATCCTCGAAGCGCGACTGCGTGCCCAGATAGCCCTCGATGTCGAGGACGTCGCCGATCTGCGGGTCATAGGGGCCGGGCAGGTCCGTGTAGAACTTGTCGACGTAGATGCCGTTGGTCGGGTTGTTGGGATCGACGACCCAGAACTGCACGTCGTAGTCACCCGCATCGCCCCGTCGACTGTTGTCGATGGCCACCACCACGACATTCTCGAGCTTGATCAGATCGGTGCAGAACGTGGCCTGCTTGGCTTGAGCGATGGTCACCACGCGGCCGCCGTCGGTGCCGCCGTCCGTGTCGCCGCCGCCGGTGCCGCCGCCTCCTCCTCCCCCTCCTCCGGCGCCGCCGCCGCAGACGCCCACGCAGCCCGAGTCTTTTCCTCCGTCCGGTTGCGAACGGCTGGGGCCGCAAGCGACGGCCAGCGCAGTCGACAAGAGCCCCGCCCAGACGAGCGACTTCTTCATCTCCATCTCCCTGTGGATTTTCGGTCTGCGTGCTTCTACTAAGCGCGCCGGCCGCGCGTCGAACGCTTATACAGCGCGCACCCCACCCGGAGGAAGCCATGCGAGCCGTCGCCTTCGATCGTCACGGAGACGTCAACGTCCTCTCGATGCGGGAGCTGCCCGAGCCGCACGTCGGCGCGAAAGACGTGCTGGTGAGGGTCAAGGCGTGTGCGCTGAACCACCTCGATCTCTGGGTCCGCAAGGGGTGGAAGGGGCTCGAGCTCGAATTGCCCCACGTGCTCGGCAGCGACATCGCCGGCGTGGTGGAGAAGGTCGGCGCCGAGGTGCGGGATCTGGCCGTGGGCACCGAGGTGGTGGTCAACCCGGGCATCTCGTGCGGAAGCTGCGAGCGGTGCCTGCGCGGCGAGGACCATCTGTGCAAGGGCTACTCGATCGTCGGCGAGCACCGCGCCGGCGGGTACGCCGAATTCGTCTCGGTGCCGCGTCAGAACGTGCTGCCCAAGCCGAGGAACCTCTCGTTCGAGGAAGCGGCGTGCATTCCGCTCAAGTTCCTCACCGCGTGGACGATGCTGGCCCGCCGCGCCGACGTGCAGCCCGGCGAGTGGGTGCTGGTGCAGGCCGCAGGCAGCGGCGTGGGCAGCGCCGGAGTGCAGATCGCCAAGCTGCTCGGAGCCACCGTCATCGCCACCGCCTCCACGGACGAGAAGCTCGAGAAGGCGAAGCAGCTCGGGGCCGATCACGTCATCAACTACGCGACGACCGACTTCCTCGCCGAGGTGAAGCGGCTCACCGACCGGCGCATGGTGGACGTGGTGTTCGAGCACGTCGGCGGCGAGACGTTCGAGAAGAGCGTCGCCTGCCTGCCGTACGGCGGCCGCCTCGTCACCTGCGGAGCGACCTCGGGCCACGAGGCCCGCATCGACCTGCGCGTGCTGTTCTACAAGCGCATCTCGCTGCTCGGCTCGACGATGGGCTCGAAGGGAGATCTCTTCCGCATCCTCGAGCTCGTCGAGGAGGGCAAGCTCAGGCCGGTGCTCGACCGCGTGCTGCCGCTCGAGCGGGCGGCCGAGGCGCAACAGCTGCTCGCGTCGAGGGCGCAGTTCGGCAACGTGGTGCTCGTGCCCTGAAGCGCCGTGCCGGCTGATTTCGCGCCCGTTCGGCGTTATGTCCGCGAAACATGAGCGACGCCTTCATCATCGACGCCGTGCGCACCCCCGTGGGCAAGCTGCGCGGCGCCCTCAAGGACGTGCGGCCCGACGACATGGCGGCGCACGTGCTCCGCGCCGTGCTCGAGCGGGCGAAGGTTCCCTTCGAGCGGGTCGACGAGGTGTTCTTCGGCTGCGCCAACCAGGCCGGCGAAGACAACCGCAACGTCGCGCGCATGGCGGTGCTCCTCGCCGGGTTGCCGGTCGACGTCCCCGCCGCGACCGTGAACCGACTGTGCGGCAGCGGGCTCGAGGCAGTGCTGCAGGCCTGCCGGATGATCCGGCTCGGCGAGGCCGACGTGGTGGTGGCCGGCGGCGTCGAGTCGATGACGCGCGCTCCGTGGGCCATGCCCAAGCCGCCCGAGCCGTTCGCCTCGGGCAAGTGGGAGCTCTACGACACCTCTCTGGGCTGGCGCTTCCCCAACCCGAGAATGCAGGCGCTCTTCCCGCTCGAGCAGATGGGCGAGACCGCCGAGAACGTCGCCGAGAAGTGGAACGTCTCCCGCGCGGATCAGGACGCGTTCGCCCTCTCTTCGCACCAGAAGGCAGTGGCCGCGATGAAGGACGGCCGGCTCGAGGCGGAGATCGTCCCCGTCGAGATTCCCCAGAAGAAGGGGCCGCCTCTCGTCGTGGCGAAGGACGAAGGCCCGCGCGAGGACACCTCGCTCGAGAAGCTGGCCGCGCTCAAGCCGGCGTTCCGCGCCAACGGCACCGTCACCGCGGGCAACGCCTCGTCGCTGAACGACGGCGCGGCGGCGGTGCTCCTCATGTCCGAGCGGGCGGCGAAGGAATTCGGCAAGGAGCCGCTGGCCCGCTACAAGAGCTCGGGGACGGCGGGGGTCGACCCGCGCCTGATGGGCATCGGGCCGGTGAGAGCGTCGAAGAAGGCGCTCGAGGCCGCCGGGTGGAAGGCGTCGGACCTCGAGCTGGTCGAGCTGAACGAGGCGTTCGCGGCGCAGGCTCTGGCGTGCATCCGAGAGCTCGAGCTCGACGCGCGCACCGTCAACGTGAACGGCGGAGCCATCGCGCTCGGCCACCCTCTGGGCATGAGCGGCGCCCGGCTCGTCACCACGCTGGTGCACGAGATGCGGCGGCGGAGGGCGCGCCGGGCCCTGGCCACGCTGTGCATCGGCGTGGGCCAGGGCATCGCGCTCACGCTCGAGGGCCGGTGAGTGGTAACGTAACGTGGGCAGATGTGGGCCGCGAGGAGGTTCCCATGCCGTCTGCCGCGTCCGTGTCATTCAACCGGACGAGCCGCACCCTCGCCGATCTCGCCCGCTTCGCCGAGCAGTCCACCGACGAGGCGCGCAACTACCTCCGCACCGTGCAGACGTCTCTGAGCGCGCTCGGAAGCGTCGAGGCCGCGAGAGGCATCGAGCAACTGCTCTCCCAGCCAGACCTGGTGGCTGGCATCCGCAACGCGAACGGGCTCGAGCAGCTGTTCGCTCCGCCGCCGGAGCGCACGGAGACGATCGGGTGGATCGCCACCGAGGTCGCCAGCAAGCCGGCGTACGTGCGCGGCACGCTCGAGCGCCGCGAGGGCGACTTCCTCTGGCTCAAGACGGCGGGGGGCCGCGAGTTCCCGCTGGCGTCGGGCTCGAACGGCGCCGAGCGCTACACGCCGCTGCGCATCGAGTTCATGAGCTTCGTCGGCGAGGGCGAGGTGGTGGTGAAGGGCACGCTCGGCAACGACGGCGAGACGTTCAAGATGGAGGCGGCGGCCCCGTACCGGCCGGGCTACGAGACGTTCGAGGCCGGGCGGGTGGCGGTGAACGGCGACGAGGTCCGCATCAACACCTCGCGCGCCTCCGTCGTCGTCACCGACGAGGAGCTGAAGCGCCAGCTCCGGCGGCTGCCCAACCTCGGCGTCATCGTGCCCGGCGAGGCGAGGCAGGACGGCACCCGGTGGGTGTACGACCAGAACCCGCGCGAATTCTTCGTCCTCACCGGGTTCGCCGAGCAGAACGTGTACCCGCCGAACGACGACTTCGCGTGGAAGTCGTGGGTGCCGGCCAACATGGCGTACTCGAACAGCGAGTTCAAATCGAAGGCGCTCCTCATTCCCGAAGAGCAGCGCGACCGCGTCAACCACTCGGCGCGCCTGTGGGCACTCGGCCGGTTCCACTTCAACACCGACGGCACCCTGCGCGTGTTCGACGCCAGCTACATCACCAGGCAGAGCGACTGGGGCAACCTGCGGCCGTGGCTCCCCGACGGCACCGTGCGCCAGAGCGCCATTCGGCTCGCCGAGGCGCTCGGCCCGAAAGAGCCGCCCGTCGTCTGGTCCACCAGCTTCTCCTGAATGCTGCGCTCCCTCCGCGCGACGGGGGTATGACCGGTACATGGACTTCATTCGCGACTACCTGGCGGTCGTCTCCGGCGAGAAACGCGCGCCCTCGACGCTGGTGGCCATGTTGCCCAAGGGCGCTGGCCGTCCCGAGCCGGACGAGGTGACGCGGGCGCTGGCGCTGATCCGCGGCGTGGAGCAGGTCGAGCCCAGAGAGCCGGTGGAGACCGACGCCGGCTGGGACGTCGAGGTCCGCGCCCGCATCTTCGGCGCCGACCGGACGCTGCGCATCGGCTGCCGTCCCAACGGGTTGGGCCCTCTACACCTCGAGTGGAGCCGCCTCACCGCGTCACAAACGGTGGCCGCCCGCGAGAGCGAGTGGGGGCTGGGCATCGAGTGGACCATCGGCGACGAGCCGCTGTTCGACTTCCACCGGCAGCTCAAGCTCCTCGCCGCGCTCGCGCCCGACGCGGTGGTGCTGGCCGACCTCAACGCGTGCGGCACCCACGGCGGAGACTGGCTGCGCGACATGGCCTCGTCCGAGGTGCCGCCTGCCTCCAAGTTCATGTTCACCATTCACATGGTGTTCGAGGGCGATGGGCCGGTGTGGCTGCACACGCACGGGCTGTTGCGCTTCGGCACCTTCGAGCTCGAGGCGCTGGATGTGCCCCAGTCCGACGCGCAGGCCGTCTCGCACCTGGTGAACGCGGTGGCGGCGATGTTCGTCGAGCGCAAGCCGCCGCCGCCCGACGAGCCCTTCCCCGCGGGCAGGGACCTCGACGTGGTGTGGCTCCCCTGGCAGGACGGAGTGACCCGCGTGAAGAAGGGGCTGCTCGGCACGGGCAAGGACCGCGACGAATACCACTCGCACCCGTCGGCAGTGCTGTTCGCGCCCGGCAAGAAGCTCCTCGGCAGGCGGCGGTACGGCAGCCTCGCCACGTACGCGAAGAAGCTCTCGGACAACCCGCTCCTGTACGTCTCGTCGATGGAGACCGAGCGCATGGCGCTCATGGCGAAGGAGCGGCTCGGCCAGTTCCTCGCCCTGCAGAAGCGTCACGGCAGTGAGGACGGCTGGGGCTTTCTGGTGAAGCTCGGCTACCCGATGGACGACGACGCCGACAACCGCGAGCACCTGTGGTTCATCGTGCACGACGTGCGCGAGGGCGAGGTCGACGCCACGCTGGTGAACCAGCCGTACCACATCGCGCGCATGCACGAGGGACAGCGCGGCTGGCACAAGCTCGAGCTGCTCAGCGACTGGACCATCTTCAGCCCGCGCGGGCGGTTCGGCCCGGAGACGGTCTCGGAGCTGATCCGGCCTCCCGCGCCGGCCTCGCAGGTCAACTGAGCGCGGCCGTACCGATTGAGGGCCGCTCCGTTCGGGCGTAAGTAGCCCGCATGTCCGAACGACGCGACTGGACGAAGCCCTCCGAGCAGACGCTGGTCGAGTACCACGCCGAAGGCGGCGTGGCGCTCATCACCTTGAACGACCCGCCGGCGAACACATACAGCTACGCGATGATGCGGCAGCTCGACGACGCCATCCTGCGCGCGCGGTTCGACACCGGCGTGCACGTGGTGGTGCTGACCGGCGCCGGCAAGAAGTTCTTCTGCGCCGGGGCGAACATTCAGATGCTCCAGGAGGTGGATCCCACCTTCAAGTACTACTTCTGCATGCACGCCAACGAGACGCTGAACCGGCTCGAGCAGACGCCGAAGCTGGTGATCGCCGCCATCAACGGCCATTGCGTGGGCGGCGGGCTCGAGGTGGCGCTGGCGGCGGACATCCGGCTGGCGGCGGCGGGCGAGGCGAAGATCGGGCTCCCCGAGGTGAACCTGGGCGTGTTGCCCGGCACCGGCGGCACGCAGCGGCTGGCGCGGTTGCTCGGGCGGGCGAAGGCCATCGAGCTGATGGTCGAGGGCAGGAACTTCTCGGTCACCGAGGCGCAGCAGCTCGGCCTGGTGAGCCGCGTGCTGCCGCAGGAGGACTTCCTCGAGCAGGCGCTCGCGTACGCGCGCGAGTTCGTGCCACCCAAGCGCGCGTCGAAGGCGGTGGGGCACATCAAGCGCGCGGTGGTGTCGGGGCTCGAATCGTCGTTCAGCGAGGGCCTGGCACTCGAGCGCGAGCTGCAGCAGCGGCTCTTCGTCGGCGACGACGCGGCCGAGGGCATGCGGGCGTTCAACGAGAAGCGCAAGCCCCATTTCAAGGGCCAGTGAAGCACCCGTTCCTCGAAGGGCTTTCGCCGACGCTGCACATCGCGCATCGCGGAGGGGCGGCGCTCGCTCCGGAGAACACGCTCGTGGCGTTCCGCCAGGCGGTCGATCGCTGGCGCACCGACATGCTCGAGCTCGATGTGCAGCGCACGCGCGACGGCGAGCTGGTGGTGGCGCACGACGAGACGGTGGACCGCTGCACGGACGGCACCGGCCGGGTGATGGACCTGACCTGGGCCGAGCTGTCGCGGCTCGACGCCGGCTACCGCTTCACGCCCGACGGGAGGACCTTCCCGTTCCGAGGGCGAAACGTGCGGATTCCCCGGCTGGTGGAGGTGCTGCGCGCGTTCGACGTACGCGTGAACCTCGAGCTGAAGCCCGCCTCGCATGGCAGCGAGCGCGAGCTGGCCGAGCTGCTCAGGCGCGAGGGCGCGGTCAGCCGCGTGTGCGTGGGGAGCGAGGACGACGAGATCGGCGCCCGGCTGTTCGAGGCGCTGCCCGACGGCTGTCACTTCTACCCGCGGCAGGCGGCGACCGACTTCGTGCTGAAGGTGAAGTGGGGCGAGGAGCCTCCGCGCGACGACCGGTTCACCGTGCTCGACGTGCCGCTGACGTACGACGGAGCTCCCGTGTTCGACGCGGCGCTGCGCGAGGCGGCCGAGCGGCGCGGCAAGTGGATCAACGTGTGGACCGTCGACGACCCCGAGCAGGTGCGGAGGCTCGTCGCCGAGCGGGTCGGCGGCATCATGACCGATCGGCCGGACCTGCTCATGAGCGTGCTCGACGAGTGCAAACGGCAGTGATCACTGGAGCATCGGCGCTCCGCCCACCCGCCCCATAACCGTCGGGAATCAGGGACAGAACAAAGCGGCTTGCCGTTTGCCATGATCGCCAGCGGGATTCGTGTCCTCGGGAGTGACCCATGAGACTGCGCGCCCTCGTGCTGATGATGGTGCTGCCGGTGACGGCGTTCGCCCACGCGCTCCTGACGTCTCCGAGACCTCGAACCAACGATGACGGGCTGACGAAGGCGCCTCCGTGCGGAGGCGTCGCCCGAACGAATAACCCGACCAGGTTGGATGCGGGTACCCTACTCACCGTCACGTGGGCCGAGACGGTCCCGCACCCGGGGTACTACATCATCAGCTTCAGCCCCGCGAACGACATGAACTGGCAGGTGCTGCGGCTCGCAGATGGTGGGCTTGCGAACCGTATTCCCAATCCAGACGGCGGACAGGCTTCGCAGTCCGAAACGGTCATACTGCCGAACGTCAACTGCACAGAGTGCACGCTCCAGCTCATTCAAGTGATGACCGAGAACCCGCAGCAGCCGCGTAACTACTTCTCGTGCGCGGACATCGTGCTGACCGGAGCTCCCGACGGGGGTGAGCCGATCGCTGACGCAGGCGTGGTCGATGCCGGAACGGGAGGCGGTGCTGGTGGAGGCGGCGGCGGTGACGGAACGGGCGGAGGTACCGGCGCCGGCGGAGGCACGGGCGCAGGCGGCGGAACCGGAGCTGGTGGCGGTGCGGGTGGCGGCGGCGGTGAGGCGGCCGGCGGCGGTGGCGGAGCTTCGACCGGCGCGGGCGGCGGCAGTCAGGACGCCAAGCCGAAGCAGGACGAGGACGTAATCGGCGGATGCGGAGCCAACGTAACGGGTGGAACACTCGGCGGCCTGATTGTTCTCATTGCGCTGCTACGCAGGCGCCGCCGCTGAATCAGGGGTCCACAATCGGTGCGGGGGTCGCGCGGGACAGGGTCGTTCCATCACCAAGTTCACCCCAAATGTTCTGTCCCCAGCACAGAACCCTTCCATTCGAGATGGCGCAGCTGTGCCGATATCCAGCGCTGACGTCTACAGCGAACGGCACTGGAACGTCGAACGGCGTTGAGCGATTCATCGTCGTCCCGTCGCCGACCTGCGCAGCGTAATTCGCACCCCAGCATTTGAGCGCCGCCGAATCCATCACGGCGCACGTGTGTCCGTAATGCGAATGAACGTGCTTGATGCCGGCCGCAAGCCCAAACACGTCGACGGGCACATAGCTGTCATTCGTGTTCCCGTTCCCGAGTGCACCCTCGCCATTGAAGCCCCAGCACTTCAACGCTCCGCCATCAATCACAGCGCAGGCGTGCGCAAGGCCAGCGGTGACTGAACGGACCCCCGTCCCCAGGCCGCTGACCTGCACCGGATATGATCTGTTGGCGCCGGCCCCGTCGCCCACTTGGCCCAGATTCCCGATGCCCCAACACTTCGCCGCTCCATTGTGAACAGCGCAGGAAAACGCATTGCCGGCTGCTACTGCCGTGGCACCCGATCCCATTCCCAGCGGCACGACCGGAGTGCTCTTGGCATTCATCGTACCGTCGCCGAGTTCGCCGCTTGCGTTCGCTCCCCAGCATCGGACGGCGCCGACTGCATCGACGGCACACGTGTGCTGGGTTCCGGCCGAAACGGCGACGGCGCCGGATGAAAGGCCGTACACTTCAACGGGAAGATGGCGATCGGTCGCCGTCCCGTCACCCAGCTGGCCAACATCGTTCCACCCCCAGCATTTGAGAGCCGAGTCGACCGTGACTGCGCAGGCGTGGTTTGCTCCCGCTGCGATCGCCTTCACTCCCTTGTCGAGCTTGACGAAAGCTGGTGCAGATCGCGCGGTGGTGGTGCCATCGCCAAGGTTGCCGCGCGAATTCGCTCCCCAGCACTTCGCCTCGCCACTGGTGAGCACCGCACAGGTGAAGGAATTACCCGCAGCGACTTGCGTCGCGGCACAACACCCAGTCGAGCACCTGAAGTAACCGCGCTCACATTCGTACGTGCAGGCGCCCGCATCACAACCGACGCGCCCATACTGGACCGCCGGGCACGGCTCGCACCGCGACCCGCAGGTCTCGACGCTGAAGTCCGAGACGCACCTGCCGCCGCAAACGTGGAACCCGGCATCGCACTCGCATCTGCCATTCACGCAGCGGCCGGGGCCGCAGTCCTCGTTGCGCCGGCACCCGCTCCCAGCATCGACACCACCGTCTTCACCCGCATCGACTCCCGCATCCACACCGCCATCGCTCTGGCAGTAGGGCCGATCGTCGACGGGCATCCCACCGTCGCAGCGAATGGGGAAGCAGATCTTGATCTCCGGATGGCAGAACCCGCCGGCTGGGCAGTCCTTGTCGGAGCTGCACGGCGGAATGGATCGCGGGCACCCGAACAACGACCCTGCGAGGAGCCAGACGAACGCGACGATCAGCCCTGCGCGCAACATGCTCATCGATGCCCCTTGTAGGCAACCTCTCCCTTCAGATTGCCGTACGTCTTCTTGACCAGCTCCTTCCTTCTTGGTCTCGCCACGGCGAACCCCTCCGGTCGGGAGCTGATAGCCCGAATTCAAGAAACCCGACAAGTCTGCGATGCAGTAATCACCCGCGGCCTTGTCCGAGCCGCCGGGGGGCTGGGAGATGGCTTCGAGCCTTCCTCCAAGCCGCCAGCCGGTCTCGGCGCAGGCCGTTCGAGACCCGCCGATCTACGGCGGTGCCGTGGCGCTACGCGCTCGGCAAAGCGCTCGCCTTCAGCGTGCATGCCATGCCCCGCGGCACCCACGCCGTGGACGTCGAGCCGGCTACGCAAGCAACCGCACCGCGCCACTCACCGCCTCGGGTCAGGCAGCAACCGCACCGACAAGCAGCCGGCACGGCGCAGCGTCGGAACGGGCCGCCGTCCATCCGACGACGAGCTCGCCGAGTTTTCCCCTACCGCCGCGACGAGGTACGGTGGACCCATGCCCGAGGCGGCGTCGCGCCGGTTCGTCCAGCTCTTCCAGAAGGCGCTGGCCCAGAGCGGCCGGCTGACGGCGAAGGACGTCTCGGCGCTGCGCGAGGCGCAACGGTCGATCCGCGACGCCACCGAGCGCGCTGCGGCCGAGAGCATCCTGGCCCTGCTCCGCCACGACCGCGAGCTCGATCGGTTCGAGGTCGCTCCCACGCGCAAGGCGCTGTCGGTGCTCCTCGGCGTCTCGAGCGGCCCGCTGCCGAAGGACCTCGAGCGCGTGCTCGCGCGCGCCGTACCTCAGGCCAACGTCCAGGTCCGACACTACGACCTCACGTTCGACCTCTCGGGCAGAGGGCCGTCGTTCCCCGCCCGTGCGCGCATCGAGCTCGACCGGCCGGCGCCCAAGCGCTCCATCCTCGAGGTGAACCCGGAGCGGCTCGAGATTACCTCCGTGCGCGTCGAGGGACGCGACGTGCCGTTCCAGATCCGCGACGGCCGGCTCCTCGTCGACGCACCGAAAGCCGCGTCGCTCGACATCGCCTACACGGTGAAGGCCGTCGACGCAGACAGCCGCGAGGCCTACGGCCTGGTGCGCGACAAGTACACGGGCCGCATCTGGACGTTGACCTGGCCGTACAACACCGGAGCGCTCTTCCCATCGAATTCGCTCCCGGCCGACGGCGCCACCGCGCGCGTCACGGTGCGGGTCGCCGACGGCGCGACCGCCATCGCCACCGGCGCGCGCAAGGGCTCGTCGTTCTCCCTCGACGCCGAGACCCCGGCCTACGCCATCGGCTTCTACGCCGCGACCGACTTCGAGCTGGGCAATGCGGGCCGCTCGAAAGACGGCGTCCGCGTCTCTGGCGCCGGAATCGCCGACGAGGTGCCGAAGCGCATCCGCGATGCGTACCGGAAGACCGCCCGCGAGGCGCTCGACTTCTACTCCGACTGGCTCGGAGCGTACGACTTCGGCCCCTCCCTGCGCCTCGTCGAGGTCGAGGGAGAGCTCGGCGGAATGGAGCACGCTTCGGCCGTCGCCATCATGCTGGGCGCGGCGAAGGACCCGGAGTACTCGAAGGAGACCGCCGCCCACGAAGTGGCCCACCACTGGTTCGGCGACAACCTGCGCATCGAGCACTGGGGCGACTTCTGGATGAGTGAAGGCTTCACCAACTACGCCACCTACCGCTTCTTCCGGCACGCCGACGGCGACCAGAAGTTCTTCGCGTTCCTCGACCGCGCCAGGGACGAGGTCCGCGACGCGCTGAAGCAGAACCCGCACGCGCTGATTGCTCCGCCCCACACGGACGTCAACGAGATCTTCGACTCCGTCCCGTACGAGATGGGCGCGTGGATGCTGCGGATGATCGAGGCCCGGCTCGGCACCGAGCGCTTCGACGCGCTGCTCCGCGACTGGTTCCGCTCTCGGCGCGGCCGGGCCGTCTCCACCGCCGATTTCGTCGCCTTCGCCCGCGCGAAGACAAAAGAAAACCTGAAGCCCTTCTTCGACGCCTGGAACCGCATCACCGCCGTCCCCTCGTTCGACGCCGCGGTGCAGGTCGACGGCTCGACGGTCGAGGTCTCGATGAAGGCGAAGACCGATTTTCCCGAAGGGCTGAAGCTGCCGCTGGTCGTCGAGGGCCACAACGGCCAGCGCAAGACGTTCCGCGTCGATCCGTCGCGCCATGCGACGTTCGACGCCGGGTTCGCGGTGCGTTCGTACCGGTGGGACCCCGAGCGCACGGTGATGGCCTACGTCTCGTGAGCTGATCGGGGCGTTGCGCTCGAAGCGCAAACCAGACACTCCGTATGGTATTGCAAAATTGCAACGCATCCGTCGCGTGTCCACCCGAGCGATGGCTCGTGGCTTGCGCGCCGCGGTACCATTCGAGGCGGTGGAGGTTCCCATGCGCCTATGGCTCGCTGCGCTGATGGTCTTCGTTTGGGGCTGCAACTGCGGAGGCACCGCCGTCGGAGACCATGACGGAGGAACCAGCGGTGGCGTCGGCGGTGGCGGCGGCGCGGGCGCTGGCGGCGGCGGAGGAGGCACAAGTCAGGACGGCGACGGCGGGTTCAGCCGGGACGCGGCCTGCGCCGTCATCGATCAGCAGGCCACGCTGGGAAAGAAACCCGTCGACGTCATTTTCGTCATCGACAATTCCGGGTCGATGACCGCCGAGATCATCGGCGTGCAGAACAACATCAACCAGAACTTCGCGCAGATCATCGCCAACAGCGGGCTCGACTACCGCGTCATCATGGTGTCGCGCCACGGCAGCGCCACGGCGGGCCAGTCGATCTGCGTCAGCGCTCCGCTGTCGGGCGCGCAGAGCTGCAACCCGCCGCCGGCGACGCCGCAGAACACCTCGCGCTTCTTCCACTACTCGGTCGAGATCGGGTCGACGAACGCGTACCGGCAGTTGCTGGCGACGTACAACGCGGCCGACGAGTTCAATCTCGCGCCGCAGGGTTGGTCGCAGTGGCTGCGGGCCGACGCGACCAAGACGTTCTTCGTCATCACCGACGACAACGAGACCATGACGGCACAGCAGTTCGACACCCAGCTCTTGTCCCGGACGCCGCAGATGTTCGGCGACGCGGGCTCGCGCAACTACGTCTGGCACTCGATCATCGGCATCGCCCCGAAAGCGAACCCGGCCGAGGCGTACCAGCCGAACGAGCCGATCGTCTCGCAGCTCTGCACCTTGCCCGACGGAGGAGCCGGCGGGGCCGTCAACAACGGCGCCAACTATCAGCCGCTGAGCATCATGACCGGCGGGCTCCGCTTCCCCGTGTGCAACCCCGACCTGTACGGCACCGTGTTCCGCAAGGTGGCCGAGGGGGTCGTGGCCGGCGCGCAGATCTCGTGCGAGTTCGCCATTCCGCCTCCGCCCGCGGGGTGGTCGCTCTCCAACCGGATCATCGTCGAATACACGCCCGGCGGTGGAGGACCGGTGCAGCAGTTCCAGCAGGTGGCGAACGCGGGAGCGTGCGCGAGCAAGTCGTTCTACACGGAGAACGGCCGGGTCCATCTGTGCCCGGAAGCCTGCGCCACGGTGAAGGGAGATGGCGCCGCGAAGCTCTCGGTGCTCTTCACCTGCGAGCCGAGCGGCATCAATTGACGGCGCTCACAGGTCGACGTCGTACTCGACCTCGGCGCCTCCCGAGAGCGTCACGCACAGATGCGCGGTGACGCCCTCGACGTCGACCTCGCGCCCGAGCTCGAAGACCAGCCCTTCGTCGGTCTGGGCGGGCTGGACCGCCCTCGGCGCGCCGGGCATCTTCAGCACCGCGGCGATGCGCTCGGCGGCTTTCGGCTGTACCACGAGCTGAACCCGCTGGCGGCGGCGCTGCACGAAGACGCAAAACGCGGCGTGGCGAACGACCTCGCCCTCGCGTGGCCGGCGCCGCGCGGCGACGATGGGCCCAAGCGCAGATTCTGCCGGCCGGCCCGTGGCGTCGGCGATGGCCACCTCTCCCTCGTCGAGCGCCCGGAGCGCCCTGGCGCACTCGTG
>FWPU01009462.1_pt1 | contig 15353 bp, 18 predicted proteins | sample 2228361 | NCBI WGS metagenome assembly FWPU01 (sample SAMEA103939777, study PRJEB20133) | metagenome
CTTGGCCGGATCGCCGATGTCGGCCACCTCCCTGGCCCGCCACTCGCCCTGGGCATCGGCATGGATGAGCCAGATCTTCGAGGTCAGGGCAGTGGTGGTGAAGGCGTAGTCGTGCCCGGGCAGGTTGGCGAACCGGATCTCCAGCGGGGCGCCGGGCACGTGCAGGACCTTCCGGGGCGTGCGGGCGTGGAAGTCCCAGACGACGACCGTCTGGCCGAAGCGCTTCATGGCCTCGGCGTCCTTGAGCATCTGCCCGAAGTCCATCATGTAGTTGGACCAGCCGGTGAACGACGAGGTCAGCATGACGTTGCGGCGGGGCAGCACGCGCACGTCGTAGCCGTAGCCGTCGGCCACCTTCTCCACCACCGCGCCGCGGGTCCGGCCCTCGATGGGCATCCAGTGGGTGGCCACGTACCGGCCGTCGTTCGTGTACTCGACGATCGCCGTCGGCCCGCCGTGGTCGCGCGAGTTCGACAGCGCCGCGATCAGCATGCGGCCCGGCACGGCGTAGAACGTGTGCGGCCCGACGATGCCGTCCGTGGCCTGGACGAAGTCGTCGATGGTCTTGACCAGGCGCGGCCGGGCCGGGTCGGTGTGGACGTCGAAGACGAAGATCTTGCTGGTGTCCAGCCCGCCGGCCCAGAAGTAGCGGCGGTCGTCGGTGAAGCCGCCGTGGTGGGCCTCGTGGCGGCCGCCCACCGAGACGCTGTGCACGACCTTCCCGTACGTCCGGGAGCCGGGACGGACGTCCACGGTGACGAGCTTGTCCGAGCCGTCGCCCAGGCCCTCGACGCCGAGCGTCCAGACGTACACGAACTCCTCCTGCCCGGTCAGCCGCTTGATGTACGGCGACTGGCAGGGCTCGTCGCCGCGTGCCGGCGCGGGCGCCAGCGCTGCCGCGAGCACGACGAGCATCCCGATCACAGCGGTCGCGACTGTCCTGCTTCTCATGGTGACCACCCTCCTGGCTCTGGATCGCGGCGCCGACGGCGCCGCGTCGGCCGGCGGAGGGGTGCACCCGGGATGCCACGAGTTTCTGCCTGCGTTTCCTGATGGTTACGCTGAAGTGACGAACGGGGCCGGTTCGACAGTTCGGGCGGTTCGCCGGGGTTCGGCAGTTCCGGAAGGGCGGCGGGGGGCGGGGCGCCGCCCCGGTCGGTCAGGAGACGATCGGGTCCCGGCGCTCCTGGAAGTAACAGCAGGCGCCCATGTGGGCGACCACGGCGTCGGTGACGTTGGCCCGGCAGTCCGGGCAGTAGCGCCGGTGGTCGGCATCGCGGAGGAGCCGGCCGATCTCGGCGATGGCGCCGCACAGCGGGCACGGCAGCGTGTGCGCGGCGCAGCACAGGAACAGCACGGCGACCTCGTCCGGCGTCAGCAGACGCCCGGCCCGGTCGCCGCGACGCCTGGGCTCGGCCCGGCGAGGACGCTCGGCGGTGGCGGTCGGCACTCCCGGGCCCGGACGGTCATAGCGCGGCATCATCGGTCCCCCGATCGGCGTGGCCTCGCGACTTCCGGCGTGGTGCGCATCGGCGGACCGAAATCGCAAGCCGGGTGCCACGGCCCGTCGCGTGGCGGGGCGGGCGTTTGCGCGCGGGCGAGGAGGTAGAGCGCAGCCCAGGGAGGATATTCTCCTGCCCGGAACCGCCAGCGTCTTTGCCCTACCTGGTGCGATCGGCGGATGTCGCTCGGCTTTCCACTCGCCCTCCCAGAGAGGTGGCGAACGCTCGCCAACTCCTCGCGCCGCCGCGCCTGGCACGTCCCGTGCGTCTCACGCACGCCCGCGGCGGCGTGAGCCGCCGACATTCAGTCCGGGGGTGTCCGATGACGCGGCAGATCGCGGCTCTTCTCCTCGCGGTGGCCGTCACGATTCCCGGCGTCGCGGCGGCCGAGTCCAGGGACGCCGTCCTGCTGACGGCAGGCACCGTCAAGCGCGTGGACGCCGACCAGGGGGTGCTCGTGCTCGAGTCGGGGCGGCGGCTCCGCATCCGGGTGGTCATGCGCGATGGCGAGGTGGTGGCGCTGCGCAGCCTGCGGCCGGCCGAGACCGTGTTCGTGGCCGGGACCGACCTCGGCTACGAGACGGACACCGCGCTGGGCCGGCTCGACTCGCGCTGACCGCCGGCCGGCCTCAGAAGCGCACGCCGAACGTCAGGCCCGGCATGACGTCGGCGTCGCGGCCGCGGCCCGTGTCGAGGTCGGTGAGGTTGAGCAGGAAGGTGCCCGTGAGGCTCAGGGCGTTCGTCCAGGCGTAGTCCACCCCGACGCCCAGCGGGATGAGCCAGGAGGTGTCCTCGTCCCGGAAGGAGTTGTGCACGAAGCCGATGCCGCCCTGCACGGCGAGCTTCAGGCGCCGGTCCGTGTCGGGCAGGTCCAGCCAGTACTTGACCTGACCCGACAGGCCGACCTGGCTGGAGTCGCCGGTGAAGCCCAGCTGCAGCAGCGGCCCGATCGAGAGCCGGTCGGCCAGGAAGCGCTCGACGTAGCCGTTGAGCGCGAAGGCTGTGCCGTCGGGCGTCTCGCGGAGAAAGCCCAGGCCGGCGCCGGCCGTCCAGGCTCCGGCGCGGAGCTCGGCCGCCTGGGCCGGCGCCGCCAGCCAGCGGCTCCCGGAGCCGGGCGCGATCAGGATCCCCAGCAACACGGCCGCCACCGTCAGTCCTCGCATGGTCCTGTCCTCCCGTGCGTGACGTGATGGAGCCCCTTGCCTCCGGGCCCCCTCCCCAAGGATAGCCCGGCGGCCCGCCCCTCGACTGGGCGGGCCGGCTGGGGCACCATACGGGGCACGGGAGGGAGAGGACCCATGGCACGCACGCTGCTCGACAAGGTGTGGGAGGCTCACACGGTCCGGACCTTGCCGTCCGGCCAGACCCAGCTCCTCATCGGCCTGCACCTCATCCACGAGGTCACCACCCCGCAGGCCTTCCAGATGCTCAAGGAGCTGGGGCTCAAGGTCCGGATGCCGGACCGCACCTTCGGCACGCTGGACCACATCGTCCCGACCACCGACCAGCGCCGCCCCTTCGCCGACCCCCTGGCCGAGGAGATGGCCGCCCACATGATCCGCAACTCCCGGGAGTTCGGCCTGCCGCTCTTCGACATGGCGTCCGGGCGCCAGGGCATCGTCCACGTGATCGGCCCCGAGCTGGGCCTGAGCCAGCCGGGCATGACGATCGCCTGCGGCGACAGTCACACCTCGACCCACGGCGCCCTGGGCGCCATCGCCTTCGGCATCGGCACCAGCCAGGTGCGGGACGTGCTGGCCACGCAGTGCCTGGCCATGACGAAGCCCCGGCTGCGGCAGGTGCGGGTGGACGGCGCGCTGGCCCGCGGCGTGTACGCCAAGGACGTGATCCTCACCATCATCAACGTCCTGGGGGTGAAGGGCGGCGTGGGCTACGCCTACGAGTACGCGGGCCCGGTGATCGAGCGCATGAGCATGGAGGAGCGCCTCACCGTCTGCAACATGTCCATCGAGGGCGGGGCGCGCTTCGGCTACGTCAACCCCGACGCCACGACCTTCGAGTACCTCCGCGGCCGGCCCTATGCCCCGGCCGGCGAGGCCTTCGACCGGGCGGTCGCCTGGTGGACGTCGATGGCCACCGAGCCCGGCGCCCGGTTCGACGACGTGGCCCGGATCGACGGCTCGGCCATCGAGCCGGTCGTCACCTGGGGCATCAACCCCGGCATGTCCATCGGGATCAGCCAGCGCATCCCCGCCCCCGAGTCGGCGCCGGAGGCCGAGCGGCCGACCTGCCGGGAGGCGCTGGCCCACATGGGCTTCGAGCCCGGCCAGCCCATCAAGGGCACCAAGATCGACGTGGCATTCATCGGCTCCTGCACCAACGGACGGCTCTCGGACCTGCGCGCGGCCGCCGAGGTGGCCCGGCGCGGCAAGGTGGCCCGGCACGTGCGGGCCCTGGTCGTGCCGGGCTCCCAGCAGGTAGCGCGCGCGGCCGAGGCCGAGGGCCTGCACGAGGTCTTCCAGGAGGCCGGCTTCCAGTGGCGCAAGGCCGGCTGCTCCATGTGCCTGGGCATGAACGACGACAAGCTCCAGGGCCGGGAGATGTCGGCCTCCTCCAGCAACCGCAACTTCATCGGCCGGCAGGGCAGCCCCACCGGACGGACGCTGCTGATGAGTCCGGCCATGGTGGCGGCCGCCGCCATCACCGGCGCCGTCGCCGACGTGCGGGAGATCCTCCGATGAGCGACATGCAGCGCCGCCAGGTCGTCGGCCGGGGCCTGCCCCTGCCCGGCAACGACATCGACACCGACCGCATCATCCCGGCCCGCTTCCTCAAGGAAGTCACCTTCGAGAGCATGGGCGAGCACGTGTTCGAGGACGCCCGGAAGCAGGACCCCGAGCACCCGTTCAACCAGGAGGCGTACCAGGGCGCCTCTGTCCTGGTGGTCGGGCAGAACTTCGGCTGCGGCTCCTCGCGCGAGCACGCCCCGCAGGCCCTGATGCGCTGGGGCATCCGGGCCATCGTGGGCGGCTCGTTCGCCGAGATCTTCTTCGGCAACTGCGTGACGCTGGGCATCCCCTGCCTGGCCGCCGATCCGGCCGACATCGCGTGGCTCCAGCAGGCCATCGGCCGGGCCCCGAAGGAGCTGGTGACCGTGGACGTCGAGAAGCAGGAGGTGCGCTTCCGCGACCGCGTCATCAAGGCCACCATCCCGGACGGCCCCCGCAACCAGCTGGTGACGGGCACGTGGGACTCGACGGCCGTGCTGCTGGAGGCCGGCGCGGCCATCGAGGCGACGGCCAAGCGCCTGCCGTACGTGGCGGGATACTGACTGGCCCCGGTGGCGCTGATCCTGACCGGCGGCACGGCCGGGGGCCAGTCGCCGTCCAGCGAGATGAGCTTCTTCGTCACCAGCGAGGGACCCGGCAAGGGCGGCGACCTCGGGGGGCAGGCCGGCGCCGACCGGCACTGCCAGCTCCTGGCCCAGAAGGCGGGTGCGCGCGGCAAGACGTGGCGGGCGTACCTCAGCACCCAGGGGCCGGCCGCCGTCAACGCGCGTGACCGGATCGGGCGAGGGCCCTGGCAGAACGCCAAGGGGGCCGTCATCGCCAGGAGCCTCGAGGAGCTGCACGGCCGGCGGCAACGGCCTCTTCTACTGCTTCGCCGTGAAGTAGCGCCCGGCGCCGCTAGAGACCGACGGTCTTCTTGATGCTCCCGAAGTGGTCGTCGATGTGGCGGATGAGGACGCGCCTGATCGCCTGCTCGACGGTCATCGCCGGCCCGCCGGCCAGCAGCGTGCCGCTGACGGCGAGCTGATCGTCCGACAGCCCGCGCACCACGGCGGCGGCCGCCGCCGCCCCCTTCCGGTGCAGGGCGATCGTCTCCTCCTTGGTGCAGCCCGCATGCTCCCGAGCATGCCGGGCGTTCGCCTCGTGGAGCATCTCCATGGTGACGTGCGGCATCGGCTCGCCGGTGGCCAGCCGGCTCACCATGGCGGCCAGGGCCTCGTGATTCACGGCCACGTGGTGGGCCGTCACCCCGACCGTCCACTGCTCGGCCTCGGTGACCTTCTTCCAGTCCGCCTCGCTCAGCTTCTCCAGCACCGCCGTCGCCGCGGCGGCCCTGGCCTCGAGCTCCTGCGCCAGCGCCTCGGTCTTCTCGCCCATGGTGAGGTCCTCCATGCCCGTCCGGCCAGGTCGTGGTCGGCGGACGCGATCCTGACGGGTCGGATTCCGGAGCGTCAGGGCTCCGGGACGCCCACCGCCGGGCGTCCCGGAGCCTCGGTCAGGGAGCCGGGATCGGCCCGGCCCTCAGCAGCCGGAGACGCACCTCCCGCTGCCGTCGAACTCCATCGTCTTCCCGCTCAGCGGCAGGTGGGCCGGTACCCGGACGGCCTTGACGAAGGCCTCCGTCCTGGTGTCGGGCAGGAGCTTGCCGCCCTTCGTCGCGACCTCGTTGGCGTGAGAGGGAATGACGGACGCCGGCTGCACCAGCTCGTTGATGACGTAGGCGGCCTCCGTCGGCCCGGTGGTGAAGACGTCGCCGATGTTGATGACGGCCAGGTTGGCCTTGTAGTGGCGCCGGACGACGACGTCCTGCTCGGCCGTGATGCCGGTGTCGCCTGACAGGTAGGCGACCAGCCCGTTGCTGAACATCAGCACGTAGCCGCCCGGCGGCCCCACGTAGGCGGTCAGCCCGTTGGCCCGCAGCGCCTCGGCGTGCTCCAGGAAGTCCGGCGACAGCCCGTTGCTGTGGACGGCGGGCACGCTGGCCACGCCGACCTTGCCGACCCGCGTCAGGGCCCCGAAGCGCAGGAGCTGCACCTGCTTGGGATCGCCCCCCGCCGCCTGCATCTTGCGGGCGAAGAAGGCCGGCATCTCCCCGCCCACGATCAGCCGCGCCTTCTTGCCGGCCGCGATGTTCACGGTGTTCGAGTTCGGGGTGGCCTTCACCGAGAAGTCGGGCTTGCCGCACTCCCCGGCGTTGGCCGACGGCTGGATGGCATCGCCCAGGTGGTCGCCGTGGACGTGGCTCAGCAGCACCGCGTCGATCCGCCCCAGCCGGGGGTCGTCCGGCCCCCGCACCGTCCGGCCCGCGTCGTAGAGGATGCGCGTGCCGTCCGGGTCCTCGAAGATCATCGCCCGATCCAGGGGACAGAACTCTCCGTCGTGGCTCCCGAGCGGCGTGATCTTGACCGTCTGGGCCGCGGCGCTCGCCGCCGTGGCCAGACCCAGTCCGATGCCCAGCATCACCGCCATCACGTCGCGTCCCTTCATGCGCGCCTCCTGTCGTCCTGATGGTGGAGGGTCGAAGCGTGCGCCGCGCACGATACCAGCAAATCGCCGCCCGCGCGAGCGGGCGGCCGGACGGGCCGGGGCGGCAGCCGGCCTACGCGTACATCGGCCGGCGGTCGCCGAGCGCCAGCCAGCCGCGGGCGATCCGGTAGATGAACCAGAGCCCGACGACGAAGAGCGGCAGCCAGACGATGAGCAGCCCCACCCCGAACGTGAGGACGACGAAGAGCAGGCAGAGGCCCGCCCACAGCGCCCCGAACCAGAAGGTGCGGATCTGCCAGCGGAAGTGGGACTCGAGCCAGGTGCCGCGGGTCTCGCCGCGCTTGACGTAGTTCAGGATGACCGCGATCAGCGACGGCCAGCCGATGAGAAAGGCGCCCACGACCGTGGCGGCGCCGACGATGCCGGTGACCAGGCTGACGGCGTGCAGCGCGTAGATGGCGTGGGTCCAGCGGACGAGGCGCGGATCGACCTGGGCGACGCTCACGGCCTCCAGTATAGGCGACGCCTGGACGCCCCTACCCGCCGGCCATGGCTCCCACGACCAGCAGCGGCTCGGCCCCGGCGGCGACCGGCGCCGGCAACGGCGCGTCGGGCGCCTCGTGGGAGAGGTCCTCGCCGCAGGCGAAGAAGCGGACCAGCGGACGCCGCCGCCGGGTGACGTGGTCCCGGATCGTCCCCCGCAGCACCGGGTACCGCCGCTCCAGCGCGTCCAGCACCGTGCGCTGGGTGACCGGGCCCGGGACCTCCAGCGTCACCTCGCCGTCCACGCCTGCCAGCGCCCGCAGGTGGGCGGGCAGCACCACCCGGATCATGGCAGCGTCTGGACCTCCACGGAGACGACGGCCGGCAGGTCGCGGGCGATCAGAGCCCAGCTGTTCCCGGCGTCGGCCGAGACGTAGACCTGCCCCCCGGTGGTGCCGAAGTAGACGCCGCAGGGCTCCAGGCTGTCCACGGCCATGGCGTCCCGCAGCACGTTCACGTAGCAGTGGCGCTGGGGCAGCCCCTTCGCCAGCGGCTCCCACTCCTGGCCGCCCGTGCGGCTCCGGTACACCCGCAGCCGCCCGTCGGGCGGGTAGTGCAGGGAGTCGCTCGTGATGGGCACCACGTAGATCGTCTCCGGCTCGTGGGCGTGCACGTCGATCGGGAAGCCGAAATCGGTCGGCAGGTTGCCGCTCACCTCCCGCCAGCTCTCGCCCGCATCGTCGCTGCGCATGACGTCCCAGTGCTTCTGCATGAAGAGCACGCCCGGGCGGGAGCGGTGCATCGCGATCCGGTGCACGCAGTGCCCCACCTCGGCGGTGGGGTCCGGAATCCCCTCGGACCGCAGGCCCCGGTTCAGGGGCCGCCAGGTCCGGCCGGCGTCGTCGGTCCGGAAGACGCCCGCCGCGGAGATGGCGACGAAGATCCGCGCCGGGTTCCGAGGGTCCAGGAGGATCGTGTGCAGGCACATGCCCCCGGCGCCCGGCTGCCAGAGGTGGCCCTTCACCGCGCGCAGCGCGGCCAGCTCCTGCCAGGACCGGCCGCCGTCCGTGGTCCGGAACAGGGCGGCGTCCTCGACCCCGGCGTACACCGTGTCGGGGTCGGTCAGGGACGGCTCCAGGTGCCAGACGCGCTTGAACTCCCAGGGACGCTGGGTGCCGTCGTACCACTGGTGCGTGGTGAGGGGCCGGCCCGTCCCGGGCGACGTGTCGTAGACGAACGCGTTGCTCGCGCTGCCCGGCGGGCCGTAGGGCTGGGGGATCTTCTCCCCGCCGGGGACCTCCCAGGTCCTGCCGCCATCGCTCGACCGCTGGATGATCTGGCCGAACCAGCCGCTCGACTGCGAGGCGTACAGGCGGTCAGGATCGGCCGGCGATCCCTTGAGGTGGTAGACCTCCCAGCCCCCGAAATGGGGACCGCTGATGTCCCACTGCGCTCGCTTGCCGTCGGCCGTGGCCACGAACGCGCCCTTCCTCGTGCCGATCAGCACCCGCACCGTGCTCATTCAGGACTCCTTCCTGACGCAGTTTCGGTCTCTGGCTCGCGGACCCGGCGTCCCGGGAAGCTACGGTGGGCCTTCCCGGAGCGGCCGGATCTCGACGCTGCCCGCGGCCGCCACCGGGCCCCGCCCCGCGATCGCGATGGCCTCGTCCAGGTCCTCGACGTCGATCAGCATGTAGCCCCCGAGCTGCTCGCGGGTCTCCGCGAACGGGCCGTCGGTCACCAGCCGCTTGCCGTCGCGGACCCGCACCGTGGTGGCCGTGGACGGCGGGTGGAGGGGGGAGCCGCCCAGGTACTTGCCCTGGTCGGTCAGCTCCTGCGACAGCCTCAGCTGGCCCAGGTAGATCTGCTCGCGCTCGGCCTGGCTGCGGCTCCAGTAGGAGCCGTCCAGGTAGATCAGCAGCATGTACTTCACGGGTCGCCTCCGTGGATGAGTCGAACGGGAGGTGGCGTCCTCGACACCGGCGGTAGATTATCCCCTGTGGCGCCACCCCGGGACGCCGACGCGGCCATCGAGACGGTCCATGGCACCGACTGGGGACGCATCGTCGCGACCCTGATCCGGCTGGTCGGCGACTTCGACCTGGCCGAGGAGGCGGCCCAGGAGGCCTTCGCCGCGGCCGCCGAGCAATGGCGGGTGTCGGGCGTCCCCGACGCGCCCCGGGCCTGGATCATCCAGACGGCACTCCACAAGGCCATCGACCGCATCCGGCGCCGCACGCGGTTCGCCGGGAAGCTGGAGGAGTACACGAGAACCCAGGAGGCGGCCGTGCAGGCGCCCGAGATCGATCCGGACGCCATCCCCGACGACCGCCTGCGGCTCCTCTTCACTTGCTGCCATCCGGCGCTGGCCCTGGACGCCCAGGTGGCCCTCACGCTCCGCACGCTGGGCGGGCTGCAGACCGAGGAGATCGCCCGCGCCTTCCTGGTCCCCGTGCCCACCATGGCCCAGCGCCTCGTGCGGGCCAAGGCCAAGATCCGGGATGCAGGCATCCCGTACGCCGTGCCGGACATGAAGGACATGCCCGGCCGGCTGGAGGCGGTGCTGGCGGTCATCTACCTCATCTTCACCGAGGGCTACGCGGCCACCCGCGGCGAGCAGCTGGTGCGGACGGATCTGTGCGACGAGGCGATCCGCCTGGGGCGCCTGCTGGCGGCGCTCCTGGGGCCCGAGCCGCCCTCGGAAGCCGTCGGGCTCCTGGCCCTCATGCTGCTCCACGACGCCCGGCGCCCGGCCCGCCTGGACGAGCACGGCGACCTCGTGCTGCTCGAGGACCAGGACCGGAGCCGATGGCACCGCCGGCAGATCGCCGAGGCGCTGCCCCTGGTGGAGCAGGCCCTGCGCGGCGGCCCGGGCCCCTTCGCGCTCCAGGCCGCCATCGCGGCCCTGCACTGCCAGGCGGCCCGGGCCGAGGACACCGACTGGCCGCAGATCCTGGCCCTCTACGACGCGCTGGAGCGCGCGCACCCCTCGCCGGTCGTTTCCCTGAACCGCGCGGCGGCGGTGGCGATGGTGCACGGCCCGAGGGCCGCGCTGGAGCTGGTGGACGCCCTGGCGGCCGGCGGCGCGCTCGAGCGCTATCACCTGCTGCACGGCGCGCGCGCCGACCTCCTGCGGCGCCTGGGCGCCCTGCCGGCAGCGGCCGAGAGCTACCGGCGCGCGCTGGCCCTGGTGACCAACGACGCCGAGCGGCGCTTCCTGGAGCGGCGCCTGCGCGAGGTCACGGCGGCGCTGGCATAGATCGCGGGGCCGGGGAGCGGGCTCCGACGTCGCCGCCGCCCTGGTCGACGAGTTCCCCCTCCACCCGTGAGCTATACCAGCGGGGCCAGCCGCCACCGCCCGTAGGCGACGAAGGCCGCCAGGAGGCCGACCACGGCCGGCAGCGCCGCGGCCCCGCCCATGCCCGCGGCCAGCGAGACCCCGGTCGCCCCGATCATGATGATCACCAGGCCGGCGGCGGCCAGCGGGGTCAGGCCGGGCCGGATCCGCAGCAGCGAGGGCAGGATCAGGCCCACCGCGCCGAGCGCCTCGGCCAGGCCGATGAAGCGCAGGAACGCGCCGGGCAGCGGGAAGGGCCCTTCCAGCTGCTCCAGCGGCAGGACCAGCTTGATGCCGCCGGCCCACAGGAACAGGGCCGCCAGCAGAACCTGAACGATCCACAGCGCCCGGTGCATGGTCGCGTCCCTCCGGGGTAGGTCGAACGGCGCGAACCGAGATCGACAGGGCCGGTCGGGCCGCGATGGGGGCCGGCGGCTGGTCTCGTCCTTTCCGCGAGTCCCGCCGCCCTCGCCGGTAGGCCCGTATTCTACGCCGGCGCGGAGGACGCCGGCACGGAGCCCGGGGGCGCTCCGGGGGCCCTGTCCCGCAGCAGCTCATCCAGGAGGGTCCTCCGCCGATCTGCCGGCTCATCTCGTGGCTCCCTCCCTCGCCAGCGGGTCGAACGCCGGGTGGCTGGATGACAGCCGGGACGCCGCGGGCGTGCCGGCCCCGCAGGGCGGCGGGACGCTACCGGGGCGCGAAGACCAGGAAGTACTGGTGGGGCAGGAAGGTGTGCTCGGTCACCAGGCCGTAGCCGGCCTGCTCCATCTCCTCCTTCACGGCCGCGGCCGGGATGCGCGCCCAGCGCGGCGGCCCCAGCGGGGCGTCGGGCAGGAAGTCGACGATGGCCACGCGGCCGCCGGGTCGCAGCGACTGCTGGAGGCGGCGGAAATAGGCGGCGCGGTCGCTGATGTGGTGGTACGTGTTGACGATCAGCGCCAGATCCACCGGACGGGGCAGCCGGGGGTCATCGGGAGCGGCCTGCACCGCGGTGAGGTTGCTCAGTCCCTCGCGGCGGCCGCGCTCGGCCAGGTACCGGACCATGTCCGGCTCGAGATCGGCGCCGTAGACCCGCCCCTGCGGCACGGCGCGCGCCAGCCGCACCGCGAAGTAGCCCGTCCCCGAGCCGATGTCGGCCACCAGCGCGTCGGGCGCCGGCCCGAGCGCGCGGATCACCTCGTCGGGCTTCTGCCAGGCATCCCGGGCGGGGTCGTCGAAGACCCGGGCCCAGCGCTCGGCGTCCCGGAACGCGTGCTCGGGGCCGCCGAGGCCGGCGCACCCCGCGGCGATCAGGACGACCAGGATCCCCAGGACAGCGGGCCAGCGATGGACGGTTCGCGCGCGGATGCTCATGCCCGGCAGCATATCGTGGGCGCGCAGCGCGCACCACCTGGCGGCCGGCTCGCGCCCGGGCCCGGCCCCGCTCGATCACCGCTCAGCCCCGCATGCGCTTCATCTCCGGGTCGTAGAGCGGCCGGAGGGAGACCACGGCGGGGTACGTCCGGCCGGCGACGTCCACCTCCCACGCCGCCCCCTCCAGGTACGCCTGCAGCAGGACCCGAGCTTCGAGACCGAGGCCACCGGCGGCTTCGGCTGGCAGGCCGAGGCCGCCGTCACCTACACGTTCTGGCGGGGCCTGGCCGCGGAGGTCGGCTACCCCCACTGGAGCGTCGGGGTGGACAGCGGGGACGTGACGGTCCGGGCGGCGGACGGCACGCGCGAGACCGTCGACCTGGAGCACGCCTCCACCGAGCGGGGCGGCGTCTTCTTCGCCCTCTCCTACCGATTCTGAGCCGCCCGATCGCCTCGCCGGGGCCGGAGTCTCCCTACGCCTGGGCCCGGCTCGGCGCCGCGCTCCTGCTGTCGGCGATCGGCGGCGCCGGCATGTGGTCGGTGATCGTGGCCCTGCCGTCGGTGCAGGCGGAGTTCGGCGTCGCGCGCTCGGACGCCGCGCTGCCCTACACCGTGACGATGATCGGCTTCGGCCTGGGGAGCATCCTGGTCGGACGCCTCTCCGATCGGCTGGGCATCCTCGTCCCGGTGGCGGGCAGCGCCCTGGGGCTGGGACTCGGCTATGCGCTCGCCAGCCGGGCGGCGACCCTCGGGCAGTTCACCCTGGCCCAGGGCCTGCTGGTGGGCGTGGCCAGCTCGGCCACGTTCGCGCCGCTCATCGCGGACACCTCGCTCTGGTTCACACGCCGGCGCGGGGTGGCGGTGGCCGTCATCGCCAGCGGGAGCTACCTGGCGGGCACGGTCTGGCCCCCGGTCGTGCAGCACTTCACGGCGAGCGAGGGCTGGCGCCGGACGTACCTGGGCATCGGGGTCTTCTGCGTGGTGACCATGCTGCCGCTGGCGCTGGCCCTCCGGCGGCGGTCGCCGCTGACCGAGACCGCGGCCGCGACGGGGCGCGGGGCCTCACGCTGGCGCCGGCCGCTGGGCATGTCGCCCGCCGCGCTGCAGGCGCTGCTGGTCGTGGCCGGGCTGAGCTGCTGCGTCGCGATGTCCATGCCGCAGGTCCACATCGTGGCCTACGCCGCCGACCTGGGCCATGGCGCCGCGCACGGGGCCCGGATGCTGTCCTTCATGCTGGGGTTCGGCGTCGTGAGCCGCCTGACCTGGGGCTGGGTCTGCGACCGGATCGGCGGCCGGCTCACGCTGCTGCTGGGCTCGGGCGCGCAGGCGCTGGCGCTGGTCCTCTTCCTGCCCTTCGACGGCCTGGCGCCGCTCTACGTCACCTCGGCGCTGTTCGGCCTGGCCCAGGGCGGGATCGTGCCGGCCTACGCCGTCATCATCCGCGAGCTCTTCCCGCCCCAGGAGGCGGGGGTGCGCGTCGGCACCGTCCTGATGGCCACGGTGCTCGGCATGGCCCTCGGGGGCTGGATGTCCGGCGCGATCCACGACCTGACGGGCTCCTACGACGCCGCCTTCCTCAACGGCATCCTGTGGAACCTGCTGAACCTCGGCATCGCCGGCGCCCTGCTGCGCCGCTCGGCGGCGCCCGCCGTCGAGCCGACCTGACGCTCCGGTTGACAACGTCCTGGCTCTCCCGCACCATCCCGGCCACGATCGAGGCGGCAGGCCCCACACGACAGGAGGTCCCCGTGAAACGCCTGGTCCTCTCGATGTCGGCGCAAGGTGCAGATCCGGCCGCTGTGAGCTGACGGGGGCCGGCGCCGCCGGCGATGCCCGGGACGCTGCGCGACGCGGCCCCGGGCCGCCGGCTGGCCCCGGGCCGGCCGGAAGCGGTCAGAACAGGTCCCACCACTCGCCGCGGGCCGCCATCGCCGTCCCCGTCTCCTCCAGGATCAGCCGCCCGGTCCGCATGATGTAGACGCGGTCGGCGATCGGCAGCGCCTGGCGCACGTTCTGCTCGACCAGCAGCACCGTCACCCGCTCCTGCCGCACGATGCGCTCGATCGTCGCCATGATCCGCTCGACGAGCCGCGGGGCCAGGCCGAGCGAGGGCTCGTCGAGCAGGAGCAGCCGCGGCTCCATCATGAGGGCCATGCCGAGGCTCAGCATCCGCTGCTCGCCGCCGGAGAGGGTGCCGGCGCGCTGGCGCCGCCGCTCGGCCAGGACCGGGAGCAGCTCGAGCACCTTCCGGCGCCGCTCGTGGGCCGCCCGCGGGTCGGGCACGCTGAAGGCGCCCAGGTCGAGGTTCTCGGCCACCGAGAGGTCGGCGAACACGAAGCGCTCCTGCGGCACCAGGGCCAGGCCCCGCCGCACGCGCTCGGCGCTCGACGCCCGCTCGACGGGCCGGCCCTCCAGGACGATGCGCCCGCGCCAGGCCGGCAGCAGGCCGGCCACCGCCTTGAGCGTGGTGGTCTTGCCGGCCCCGTTGTGCCCCATGAGGCAGACGACCTCGCCCGCCCGCACCTCGAGCGACACCCCGAAGACCACCGGCTTGGCGCCGTACCCGGTGTCCAGCCCCTCCACCCGGAGCAGGGCGCCGCCGGCCGGCGCGCTCACGGCCGCCCCCGGCCGAAGTAGATCTCGGCCAGCCGCGGGTCGGCCATCAGCGCGGCCGGAGTGCCCTCGGCGACGATCCGCCCGGCCTCCATGAAGTAGGCGTGGTCGGCCACGGCGGTGACGGCCTCCAGGTTGTGCTCGACCAGGCACACGGTGCGGCCGGCCTCCGCGCACTGCCGGATCAGCTCCAGCATGCGCCGCACCCACTGGGCGTCCACCCCGGAGGCCGGCTCGTCGAGCAGGAGCACCTCGGCCTCGGTGGCCAGCAACCGGGCCAGCGCCACCAGCTTCTGCTCGCCGAAGCTCAGCGCGCCGGCCACCTCGCCGGCGCGGTGGGCCAGCCCGACGAAGGCCAGGTAGCGCAGCGCCTTGTCGCGGTTCGCGCGCTCGGCCCGCGCCACCCGCCGCGGGGCGAAGAAGAGCGCCGCCAGCCGCTCGCCCGGCTGGTCGGGGATCGCCACCATGACGTTGTCGAGCACGGTCATGCGCTCGAAGAGCCGCACGTCCTGGAAGGAGCGCGCCAGGCCCGCCCGCACGGCCCGCCAGGGCGCCAGGCGGGTGATATCGCGGCCGTCGAGACTCACGCGGCCGCTCTCGGGCGGCAGGAAGCCCGTGAGCAGGTTGAAGACCGTCGTCTTGCCGGCGCCGTTGGGGCCGACCAGCGCGGTGACCCGGCCCCGCGGCAGCGCCAGCGAGAGATCCTCGGCGGCCCGGATGCCGCCGAAGTGCTTGCCGAGCCCCTGCGCCACCAGCGCCGGCGTCCCGTCGCGCCGGGACCCGGCCCGGGCCGCCACCGCCGCCCCCGCCGGCCCGGCGGGCACGGCC
>FWPU01001519.1_pt1 | contig 15351 bp, 14 predicted proteins | sample 2228361 | NCBI WGS metagenome assembly FWPU01 (sample SAMEA103939777, study PRJEB20133) | metagenome
CCCAAGCCGGGCTGCCCTGCGCACCGGCCGCCATGCTCACACCGTCGGCATGATGGGGCTAGCCCACCGTCCATTTGGCTGGCGGCTCCATGCTGAGGAACGCCACCTCGCCTCGCGGCTGCAGGAGGCCGGGTTTGAGACCGCTTTGCTCGGCGTTCAGCACTTGACGCGGACGCCTGAGGTGGCCGCCCTGGGCTATGAGCGCTATGACCGCGAAGACCCGGTGGTTCCTGCCCCGGAGCTTGCAGCCCAAGCAGAGGCTTTTCTGCTGGAGGCAGGGCGGCGGGAGCGCCCATTCTATCTCGAGGTGGGGTTCTTTGAGCCTCACCGGCCATACGACTGGGGCGGCGCCCAGCCGGATGATTCGAAAGGAGTGGAGGTGCCACCCTATCTTGCCGATACACCGGAGGCCCAAGAAGAATTCCGCGCCCTGCAAGGGGCCATCCGGCGCCTCGACGAGGGGGTGGGCCGGATTCTGGGCGCGCTGGAGAAGGGTGAGCTGGCGGAGAACACCTGGCTGATCTTCGTCACCGATCATGGGATCGCGATGCCCTGGGCCAAATGCACGCTGTATGACCCAGGCATCGAAGCGGCGCTAATCATGCGCTGGCCGGCAGCAGGGGTAAGCGGCGGCCGGCGCTACCGGGAGCTTATCAGCCACGTGGACCTCGCTCCAACGATTCTCGAAGGGCTGGGATTGCCCATCCCGGCGGAGATGCATGGGCGGAGTTTCTGGAATCTGCTACAAGGCCTACCCTACCGCCCCAACAGTCACGTGTTTGCCGAGAAGACCTTCCACACCGCGTATGAACCCATGCGTTGCATCCGCACTGAGACCCATAAACTGATCGTTAACTTCGAGGTCGATACCCGGCTGAACGTACCCGACGACGTGCGCACCAGCTCGCTCTACGCCTCGCTGGCTGCGGAGCTTGTTGGCCAGCGCGAGCCGGTTGAACTATACGACCTGCGCGAGGATCCGCTGGAGCGGACCAACCTCGCTGGCCGCCCTGAGGTTGCAGAGGTCGAACGGGAGCTAAAAGCGCAGCTTCTGGCCTGGATGCAGGCGACGCGCGATCCCTTGTTGGAGGGGCCGGTGGCCTCACCCTTCTACGGGATGGCCCTCGAACAGCTTTTCGGGCGTTGAACAGCTCTGGCAACGCCTGCGGGAGGGGGAAAAAGTAGCTTGAAACCGAACTGGCCACTTGTTGACAACGGGCTGCACGGCCCGAAGCCCCTTATCGTAGCCCTGCTGAGCAGACGGCCGATGACCCTGGCTGAACTCCAAGCCGCCACTGGATACAGCATGCCCACCGTGCGAAATGCCGTACAGGAGCTTGAGGACACCGGCTGGATCTGTACCGTCGGCCAGGATGCCTCAACCGGGGGGCGTCCCGCCCGGCTGCTCGGCTTGAACGGTGAGACGCACCTCAGCGTAGGCACCCACGTCGAGATCCCGATGGTAAACATGGTTGTGGCCGCCCTGGACGGACGGATCGTCGAGCAGCAGTGCTTTTCCAAGCCTGAGGGTCTCTTGCCCGACGATGTTGTGAAGAGCATTCTCACCTTCGTCGGGCAGGTTCGGGAGCGCTACCCTGCACGCCGCTTGCTAGGCATCGGGATGGCAGCGCCTGGTTACCTAGATACGAGCTCCGGGACCATCCTGTATGTGGGCCGTGCCCCCGGCTGGGAGAATTACCCCATGCGCGTCCGCCTGATGGCTGGCCTGGGGCTTCCCATCGTGATGGAGAACGACACCGACTGTCTCATCCGGGCAGAAATGGCCTTTGCCGACCTGCCCACCGAGGACAACATCGTGTACCTGGGCGTGCTGGAGGGAGTCAAGGTCAGCATGATGCTGAACGGCCGGGTATACAACGGGCCGTTTGGGAATGCTGGCTTGATCGGCCGCACCAAAGTGGCCCATTGCCAGCCGGCCGCCGGTGAAGTGGTCTACGCCGACCTGGAGGAGACCGCCGCCGTCGGCGGTGTGTGTAACCAGTTTGAGCGCCGCGTAGGAGCCTGGCCGGAGCGTGATGAGACCATCCGCCACATCCTGTCCATCACCGAGCACGACGACAAATTCCACGCCATCCTGAACGCCGCCGAGGCAGGGCATCCACTCTGCTGCGAAGTGATCGGGCAGATGCTCGATGACCTCACCCTGGCCATTGCCAACCTAATCTACATCCTTCAGCCGGTCGTGTTGGTGATAGGGGGGGCGCTGAGTAGCATCCCAAAGGGGATAGCCAGGCAGCTAGAGGGCGGCATCCGGAGTAAGCTCCCCTCACTTCTCAGCCACCACCTCGTCATCAGCTATGCAACGATGAATGGACGTTACGCTGCCGCCACCGGGGCTGCTCATTTGTTCCTCCAGCGTTACCTGACGATGGAAGAAGCCCGCACCGCTTGAGCCCGGTGGGCAGTCAGCAGTAGGAGAGGCGCAACCGTGAAGGCGGCATCGGAGAGAATGACCACCCAACTAGCAAGCCCAAAGGGCCTGCCGGTGAGCAATTCGCCCCAGCCCAAGATCGTTGTTGACCATGTCTCCAAGCAGTTCTGGGCCAAGGAAGGCGAAGTGCCGGTGCTGGCCCTCAGCAACGTCACCCTGGAGATCCAGCCCAACGAGTTTGTATCTATTGTCGGTCGGAGTGGGTGCGGCAAGACCACCCTGCTGAACCTGATCGCTGGCCTGCTACGCCCCAGCCAGGGGCAAATCCTAATTGACGGCAGGCCGGTCAATGGGCCCGGGCCAGACCGGGGGATGGTGTTCCAACAATCGGCGCTCTTCCCCTGGCTGACCGCTCTCGGGAACATCGAATTTGGGCCGCAGTGCATGGGCATGGCAAAGGCTAAGCGGCGCGCATTGGCGCAAGAGCTCATCGAGCTTGTCCGCCTGACGGGTTTTGAAGACAAATTTCCCCACGAGCTATCAGGGGGCATGCAGCAGCGGGTGGCGATTGCCCGAGCGCTGGCTATGGACCCCGACGTTCTGCTGATGGACGAACCCTTTGGGGCGCTGGACGAGCTCACCCGGGCCGAGATGCAGGAGGAACTGTTACGCATCTGGGAGACACACAAGAAGACGGTGGTCTTCGTGACCCACAGCATCGTGGAGGCACTCTACCTCTCGGACCGGGTTGTCGTGCTGAGCCCCCACCCCGGGCGGCTGCGCCAGCAGGTAACCGTGAACTTACCACGGCCACGGCAGCGCTCCTCCCGGGAGTTCATGGAGTATTACGAGGGCATCCACCATGCAATCTTCTGAGGCCATCGAGCGGCCGGCGGGCAAGAGATGGGTGACCTGGCTACTCCGGCTCCCTGACTGGGCCGTGGGGCTGATCACGATTGTGATCCTTCTCCTGCTGTGGGAGATCGGCGTACAGGCTGGCGCGATCAACGTCTACCGCTTTCCGCCTCCGTCTAAGCTGGCACGCGCCCTGTGGGCGCTGCTCACTAGCGGCTTTCCACGCGGCGTAACGGTGATCCTGCACATCAAGGCCACGGTCTGGCGCATTTTAAAGGGCTATGCGCTGGCTACCCTGCTCGCCATCCCCTTGGGGCTGGTGATTGGCAGCAGCCCCATCCTCGACCGCGCGACTCACCCCGTGATTACCTTCGCCCGCTCGGTGGCGACCATCAGCCTGCTCCCGTTAGCCGTCGCCTGGTTCGGGGTCGGGGAACTCAGCCGGGTGTTGCTCATCACTTACGGCTGCTTCTGGGTGATGGTGACCAACGTGATCCACGGTGTGAAGAGTGTGGACCCTGTTCTGATCCGGGCGGCGCACACCCTGGGCGCCTCCCGCCGCCAGATCTTCTACCGGGTGGTGCTCCCGGCCAGCTTACCTCGCATCTTCGCCGGCATGAAGGTCGCGCTAGGGCTGGCCTTCCTCGTCATTGTTGCGGTGGAGATGATCGGGACGATCGAGGGGCTGGGTGCGCTGATCATGGAGGCACGGACCTTCTACCGAACCGATATGACGATGATGGGGATGCTGACCATCGCGCTGTTCGGCTTTGCCCTGGCCAACGGCCTCGATTGGCTGGAAGACCTCCTGCTGCCCTGGGCCCGCGGCCTGGAGGAGGTGGAACGGTGACGCCACGGGCCGCTCGCTTCGGGCGCTATCTGTGGGCTTCGTGGGCCGGCGTGATGGCCGTGCTGGCAGTCTGGCAGCTCGTCGCCGCCCTCCAGGTTTTCAATTCCCGCGTATTCCCCGGCCCGGTGCAGGTTCTGGACGCCGCGCTGACCCGCGTCCCCCTGGCCGATCTGCTAGGCCACGTGCAGGCGAGCCTGGCACGCGTCGCGCTTGGTTTTGCCCTCGGAGCGGCGCTTGGTATCGCCGTCGGGATCGCATCGGGCTGGTATCGTTGGCTGGGGAAGATCGTGTGGGCGCCTATCGAGGTCTTGCGCCCCATCCCACCCCTCGCCTGGATCCCGCTGGCGCTGATCTGGTTTGGCCTGGGTGAGCGCTCCAAAGTGTTCATCATCTTCCTGGGCGCCTTCTTCCCGATCGTCACGAACACTTTTAAGGGCATGGTTACCATCGACCCCCTCCTGATCCGAGCTGCGCAGACGATGGGCCTACGGGGGCTGCGCCTGCTCGCCCGGGTGGCCATCCCCGCCTCGCTACCAGACATCGCGACCGGCATCCGGGTGGGGTGGAGCCTGAGCTTTGGCTCGCTGGTGGCAGCGGAGATCCTGGCTGCCCAGCGGGGACTGGGCTTCATGATCATGTACGCCCGTGAGCTGGGGGAAATCAGCGTCATCATCTATGGGATCATCCTGATCGGGCTGCTGAACCTGCTGACCGATTTCCTGATCAACGAATTTATCTTGAAGCGGCAGCTCCGCTGGCATTACGGTAGCCAATCCGAATGAGATAGGGCGATTCCGCAGGGCAGGCCACTCCCGGCAGATGCTGAAAGATAAGGAGGTGGAGGAGAACAATTCTGTGGCAAATGCCTAAAGAGGCTGGGAACAAACCGCGATACTTTGCCGGCCGCCAACCACGGCCTCTCAGAGGGATTACTTAAGGAGGGAGCCATGCGATCGCTAAAGTTTTGGGCACTGTTCGTCGGCGTAACGGCCCTGGTGCTCGCCGGATGCCAGCCGGCCACTCCAGCGCCGGCCACTGAACCGCCAGCCGTAGAAGAGCCGGCCGAAGAAGAGGCAACAGTCGAAGAACCAACCGAGGCGCCTGTGGTCGAGGAACCAACCGAGACGCCACCACCGACGGAAACCCCAACCCCTGAGCTCGAAGTCACAGACATCGCGCTAGGCTTTGGCGTCGATGCGGTCTTCGCGCCTCACATCGTAGGGATCAATAAGGGCTGGTTCGAGGAGGCCGGCTTCACCTCGGTTGAGACGCCGACCTTTACCGCCGGGGCGCTGGCTGGCGAGGCGCTGGCAGCCGGCGAGATCCACCTGTGGACGCCGGGCAACGTCCCGCCAATCAGCATGCGGCACAGCGGTATGCCTATAGTCATTGTGGGCGTCAACACCGATGCCTACATCGAGAAGCTTGCCGTGCGGGCCGATGCGGGGGTAGAGGAGCCAGAGGACCTGTACAACATCCGCATTGCCCTTCTCGAAGGCTCCACCGCCTCGGCTGTGCTCGCCAACCTGGCGGAGCGATATGACCTCGACGTCACCCGGATGCAGGTCGTCAACCTGCAGCCTCCTGAGCAACTCACTGCGCTCATCAACAACGAGGTCCAGGCTATGCTGGTATGGAACCCCTGGACATATCTGGCGCAGCAGGAGGAAGGACTCGAAGTCGTCATCATGAGCGACGGCACCACCGTCAACTTCCCCTGGGACCAGGGAGAATTCCAGAGCTCCTACACGCTGTCAGTGTGGGCCATGTCGGAGGATTTCATTCGGCAGGCGCCTAACTCCGCTCACGCACTGATGAACGTCCTACTTCGCGCGCAGGAATACGTCCGTGATCCGGCCAACCGCGAGGAAGTGCTCACCATGCTAGCGGAGTGGAACGACCAGCCCTATGAACTGCTCGACTCGCTGTGGGATGACTACCACTTCGACCCCACCATCGGGGAGACATACATCCGCGACATGCAAGAATACACCACCTTCCTGTTCGATGCCGGGCGCATCGAGAGCCAGATCGACCCGCTGGAGTACACCTACACCGGATTCCTGGCCGAATACAATCCCGACTACGTCGAAATCGAAGGCAAATGGCAGCCTTAAACCCCGACCGGGGCTAGGGCACTCGCTTCAGCCATGCAGGGGCAGAGGAGCTGCCCCTGCATGGTAATCCTCCAGCCAGCAGCATCAGGAGAGAGGCAAGGAAGCAGCCACATGCCAAACACACAACCCGTCAGGGTCGGTATGATTGGTGCAGGCTTCATCAGCGAATACCATATCAACGGGCTTCGCGCGGCAGGGGCTGAGGTGGCTGTGCTTTACAGCCGCCGGGAGGGGCAGGCCCGTTCTCAAGCGCAGCGATTCGGCATCCCGGATTACACAACCGATTATCGCACCATCCTGGCTCGGGACGACATCGAGACGGTCGTGATCGCAACGCCCGACTTCACCCACCGCGACATTGCGGTGGCCGCGGCTGAGGCGGGGAAGGCGATCCTGCTACAGAAGCCGATGGCCCGCAACAGCCGCGAGTGCCTGGAGATCTTGGAAGCGGTTGAGCGGACCGGGACTCCGCTCTACATCAGCTTCATGCACCGCTACTTCGTGGAGGTGCAGCACACCCGTGAACTGCTTGCGGAGGGAGTGCTAGGCCCGGTGTATGCCGTTCGGCAGCGCAATGCCACCCCTGGTGCCGGGTGGGCTGCCTGGTTCTATCAGAAGGAAAGTGTCGGCGGGGGCGCGATGCTCCAGCTTGGCGTACACGGCGTGGACCTCATCCGATACCTGTTTGGAGAGATCGAGGCCGTCAAGGCCGTGACGGCGCTCATGAAGACAGAGCGCACCCTGGTAGACGGATCGGTGATCTACCCAGACAACGAGGACCTGATCTTCGCCATCTACCGGCTGGCATCGGGCGCGCTCGTGACGCATGAGACAGCCTACAACGAGGTGGCAGGGACCGATCGCTTCCGGATGGAGATCTACGGCGAAAAGGGAACGGTCTGGCTGCGGAGCGAACGCGGCCGGCTGGCCCTGTATGCACCAGATCACCTGGGACACGCGGGGTGGCTGGTGCCTACCCTGCCGGAAGAGCCGTTGGGCGCCCGCCACCACCGGCACTTCCTAGCCATGGTTAGGGGCGAGGAGCCGCCGGACAACTCGGCCCAAGATGGCCTGGCAACGGTGGTAGTCGCCGAGGCGGTCTACCGCTCCGCTGAAACCGGCAACTGGGAGGAGGTAAGGTGGCCATGAGCCGGCCAGTGCAGTTCGGTATCCTGAGCTTTGCCCACTATCATGCCAACTTCTGGGCCGAGGCCCTAAACGCCACGCCGGATGCCACGCTGGTCGGCATTTGGGACGACAACGCGGCGCGCGGGCGTGAAGCCGCCGCCCGCCACAACACCCCCTTCTGGGAGGATCGGACAGCGCTGCTGGCGGCTTGTGACGCGGTCGGCATCACCTCGGAGACGGTAAAACACGCCGACTTGGTGGAGGAGGCAGCAGGAGCTGGGGTTCACATCCTGCTGGAGAAGCCGATGGCGCGCAATCTGGCCGAGTGCCAGCGCATCCAGCAGGCTGTGCAGAGGGCGGGGGTCATCTTTATGCAGAATTTCCCTAAGCGGTATGACCCGATCAACCACGAGCTGGTGCGACTGGTGCGCCAGGGCACACTGGGGAAGCTCGTGCTTGTCCGGGTGCGCCATGCCAACTACCACCTGCTGGAGCTGGGACAATCAGCAGCCGAGGAATGGTTCGCCAGCCCTGAGCTGGCTGGCGGCGGGGCCCTGCTAGATGAAGGCATCCATGCGGCGGACTTCCTGCTATGGCTACTGGGCGCACCTCATGCGGTCACCGCTCTGACCTCACGGGCAGCGCTGGGGTTGCCCGTCGAAGACACAGCCCTGGCCGTCTTCCACTACCCCGATGGGGTGCGTGCCGAGATCGTGACGAGCGGGACGCTCGTGGCAGCGGAAGAGTCGATTGAAGTCTATGGGACGGAGGGGAGCGCAATCCTCTCAGGGGTCGACCTGGCCTCGCGCGACTTTTCCACGCCCCCCTACCTCAAGATCTACCGCCGGGGTGAGCCTCGTGGCACCTGGCAGGGTTCGGGGGTGACGCCCTACTTCCGGCAAGGGAACTTCCACCAGCAGGGGCCACTGCACTTCCTCAAGTGTATCCGCGGGGAGGCCGAGCCAGTGGTCAGCCTGGAGGAGGGCTGGCGATCGGTGGCCATGATCGAGGCAGCCTACCACGCGGCGCAGGAAGGGCGTACGCAGATTGTAGGCTACCCGCTGGCCGGAGCGTGATACCCTGCGGTCCAAGCACATCCATGTGACGCACGATGCAGACATTTGAAGGCCTCCACTGCTACTTCGGGGACATCCACAGCCATTGCGCCATCGGTTATGGACACGGCTCGCTGGAAGAGGCGTTCCAAAATGCCCAGATGCAACTGGACTTCGCTGCTGTGACAGTCCACGCCCACTGGGCGGACATGCCGACGGATAGCCCTGACCTGGCCCCCGTGATCGCCTATCACCGCGCAGGGTTCGAGCGCACCCGGCACCTCTGGCCACACGTGCGGGAGGTCGTCGAGGCCTACCACCAGCCTGGCAAGTTCGTCACCTTCCCCGGCTTCGAGTGGCATTCGCTGGCCTATGGCGACCACAACATCTATTTCAAGGGCGAGGGTGGCGAGATCGTCCGGGCGGGGGATCTGGAAGAGATGAGGGCGCATCTGCGGCGCCTCCGGGGGCAAGGTACCGAGTGCCTGCTGATCCCGCACCACATCGGCTACCGGAGTGGTTATCGGGGCATCAACTGGGCAGCCTTCACACCCGAGTTCAGCCCGATCGTTGAGATCATATCGATGCACGGCTCGGCGGAGAGTGCCGATGCCCCTTATCCCTACCTGCATACCATGGGCCCTCGCGACGGGCAGAGCACCTACCACTATGGGCTGGCACAGGGGCACGTGGTAGGCGTCGCTGGATCCACCGATCACCACAGTGCCCACCCGGGGAGCTACGGCCATGGACGTCTCGCCGTCTGGGCACCCGAGCTTACCCGGGAGGCGATCTGGGCGGCGCTCGTTGACCGGCGTACGGTCGCGCTCACCGGCGACAACATCGTCCTACGCTTTGCAATCAACGGGGGACCAGTTGGCTCGGTGCTGGGGCCAGCCCCAGAGCGGCACATCGAGGTCACCGTCGAGGGCGGCGGGGCACTGGACTATGTCGAGCTGCTCCACAACAACCAGGTCCTTGAGCGTTGGGATGGCCTGGGCACCCCACCCTTTAGCTGGGCAGAGCCGGTCAAGGTTCACTTTGAAGTGGGCTGGGCTGACAAGCATGCTGAAGTTGCGTGGGAGGTTGCGCTGGAAGTCACAGGAGGGCGTCTGCTCGGTGTCGAGCCGCGCTTCCGAGGGCCTGAGGTCGTCGCACCCCAGGCGCAGGAGTGGGAACGGTATGCCTTCAGCCAGTGGGAGCGGGTCGGTGCAAATGGCGTGGCCTTCGCGACCCGCACCTGGGGGAACCTGACCACAACCACGCCCAGCATGCAGGGGATCTGCCTGGAGGTCGCCGGCGAAGCAGGAACCCAGATCAAGGGCACCGTGAACGGGCGGGAAGTCGTCGTCACGCTTGGTGAACTGCGTGACGGGCCGCGGGCGGGCTACCTAGGTGGGTTCCTTTCCCCGGCCTATGTATTCCACCGCGCGATCCCACGCTCGGAGAGCAGCGGAGCCTTCTCCCTAACACACTGTGCTTCAGGCACCCGACGCGATTGGTACACCGTGCGCGTGCGCCAGAAGAACGGCCAGTGGGCCTGGAGCTCGCCCATCTGGGTCGAGGCTGCATATGGCTGAGCCTGGCACCTGGCTGGTCGCGCTGGTCCTCTGTCTTGGCGTCGTGACCCAGAGCTTGGTGGGGTTCGGGCTGGCGCTGATAGCGATGCCGCTGCTTGTCGGCATGGTCGGGATCCGGGTGGCAGCTCCACTGGTGGCGCTTGCCGGGCTATTGAGCCAGGCTGTGCTGCTTGCCCGCTTCCGGCAGGCGTTGGATCTCGGGGCTGTCCGGACGCTTGCGCTCGGCTCAGTGATCGGGATATCGGTGGGGGTGCTAGCGCTGAAGCGGGTGGACGAAGCGCTCATAACGCCTGTGTTGGGAGGGCTGATCGTCACCTACGCATTGTACGGGCTGTCCACTCCCAGGGTGCCCCGGCTGGAGGGCGAGGGCTGGGCAATGGGGTTTGGCATCTTGGCAGGGCTGCTCACCGGAGCGTATAACATCGGGGGGCCGCCCCTGGTAGTCTATGGCAACTGCCGCAACTGGGATCCTGACGCCTTTCGTGGTAACCTCCAGGCGTTAATCCTGCTGCACAGCACTACGGTGCTCGCTGCCCATGCCCTCTCCGGGAACTTCACCGCCATGGTGGGCCGGCTGTTCCTGCTGAGCATCCCGGCAATTGCGCTGGGGCTGGTCGCTGGTGCCATGCTGGAGGGGCGCATCGGCGCTAGTGCCTTTCGCAAGCTGGTGCTGGTCGTCTTGGCTGCTCTGGGGCTGAAGCTGATATTCTGATAAAGGGAGCCAGCCGATCAGCGTAGGTGGCAGTTGAGCGCGACGGTAGAGTGAGCAGGGGGGAGTACCGGATGGCACAGGAGGCCACCTCATTGCCCACAGCCGGGGATGCGCCTGTGGCTCCACCTGCCTTTCACGTGATGTTGAAGCCACGAGGGGCGATCTGCAATCTTGACTGCCGGTATTGCTACTACCTGGCCAAGGAGCGGCTCTACCCCGGCAGCCGGTTTCGCATGGCGGATGAGCTGCTGGAAGCGTACACCCGCCAATACATTGAGGCCCAGCGTGTCCCCGAGGTGACGTTTGCCTGGCAGGGCGGTGAGCCTACCCTGATGGGCCTGGACTTCTTCCGGCGGGCGGTGGAACTGCAGGCGAAGTACCGTTGCCCCGGCATGCGAGTCTACAACACCCTCCAGACCAACGGAGTAACGCTGGACGACGCCTGGTGCATGTTCTTCCGGCAACATGGCTTTCTGGTCGGTATTAGCCTCGACGGGCCGCAGCCTCTGCACGACGCCTACCGTGTCGATAAGGGCGGCGCCCCCACCTTCGAGCGCGTCATGGCGGGGTTGGCCTTGCTCAAGAAGCACGGCGTGGACTTCAACGTGCTCACGTGCGTTCACGCCGCCAACGCTGACGCCCCCCTCCAGGTGTACCGTTTCCTGCGGGATGAGGTCCAAGCGCAGTACATTCAATTCATCCCGGTCGTGGAACGTCTCGATGCCACCCGGCCCCCGCAGGAAGGCGGAGTCAGCAAGCGCTCCGTAACCGGGCCTGCCTACGGGCGCTTCTTGATCGAGGTCTTTGACGAGTGGGTGCAGCGGGATGTTGGCCGGGTGTTCGTCCAAATCTTTGATGTGGCACTGGCAGCCTGGGCTGGACTGCGCCCGGGGCTGTGCATCTTCGAGGAGATCTGTGGGGTGGCGCTGGCGCTGGAGCACAACGGCGACTTGTATTCGTGTGACCACTTCGTTGAGCCGCAGCACTATCTGGGCAATATCCGTGAGGAGAGCCTGATTGCACTTGTCGGCTCAGAGAAGCAACGTCAGTTCGGGCTGGCCAAGCGCGACACCCTGCCTCGCTACTGCCGTGAGTGCGAGGTGCGGTTTGCCTGTCACGGCGGTTGCCCCAAGAATCGCTTCATCACGGCGCCTCAGGGCGAGCCGGGGCTTAACTATCTCTGCGCGGGTTACAAAGCATTCTTCACTCACATCGATCCGGCCATGCGGTTCATGGCAGCGGAGCTGCGAGCTGGCCGCCCCCCCGCGAACGTAATGCAGCATCTGGCGCGGCAGGATGCTCGCCTGAAGGCCCATCTCGCCACGGCGGGGCGCAACGACCCCTGCCCTTGTGGGAGCGGGCGGAAGGTCAAGCACTGCCACGGGAGCCGGCAGCAACTTAAGTCCAGGGGGCAGCACCCCGACCCGAAAGGGAGTGCTGACCCGCTAAGTGCTTGAACGGAGCGGCCCTGCCAAGGCCGGAGAGAGCGCGGCTGCACGTACCGCGCGCACTTGATGGCCTCTTAAGTGACAGCGCACACCTTCCGCCCACGCCCGCGCGGACGCCTCCTCGTCGAGCGGTTGCACCACAGCCAGAACAGGCTGGAGCGAGGGCTGTGACCGGGGGGCCAGGCTGCTGTCCCGCCACGGGGGAATCCTCTGATCAAGTTTCACCTATATGCTTCTGTGCCTTCCCTGCCTCCTGGAGGCGGCCCGCCCTGTCTCGACCCACACGCCGCGCGGATAGGTGCCCAGCACCCGCAGTTCGGTCGCCATTTCGCTCAGGTGGTCAAGCGCCCGTCTCCCCGCCTCGTCGTGCTGGCTGCCGATGAAGTCCAGGTAGAAGCGGTACTGCCAGGGGGAGCCAGGAAGTGGGCGCGACTCGATCTTGGTCAGGTCGATGTCACGCAGTGCGAAGCAAGCCAGCGCGCGGAAGAGCGCAGCCGGGCGATTTTCCAACGCAAAGACAATGGAGGTCTTGCTCTCCCCCTGGTAGGCGCAGGCTGGCTCGCGCCCAAGAAACAGGAATCGGGTGAAGTTCTGCTCGTTGTCCTCCATCGACTCGCGTAGGATCGCCATGCCGTACACCTCGGCAGCCAGACGGCTGGCCAGCGCTGCTGCGTCGGTTGCACCGCTCTCGCGCAAGGCGAGCACACTACCCGCCGTATCAGTGGCCGCTTCAACCTCGACCCCCAGCTCTTCCAGGCTGCGCTCGCACTGCGCCAGCGCTTGCGGGTGCGACCGCACAACGCGTACATCTTCCAGCCTTACACCGGGGTTGGCGATCAGGCAGTGCTCGACCCGTAGCTGGGTTTCACCAACAATGCAGAGCTTATGCCGCAGCAGCAGATCGTAGTTGCGGTGAATACTCCCCGCTAGAGAGTTCTCAATAGGCACTACACCCAGTTCGGTCTCGCCCCGCTCGACGCTCGCAAAAACCACCTCAAAGCTCCGGCAGGCAACCGGCTCAATGGCATTGCCCAGCGCGGCTACCGCCGCCTCCTCCGAGAATGCTCCCCGCTCACCCTGAAATGCCACCCGCGTGCCCGACCTAGTGATCATACACCCCTCTCTGACGCAGATTACCGGGCAGGATAACACGTCAGGCGGCCAAAACCAAGACCTCTTCTGATAAGTCGGGTCGCCGGACTTCCTATCCGCCTCCATTCAGGACAAAGATCATCCTGTTACAGGACAAGCGTAATTACGCTCTGGGCGCTCGATAGGCTATGATCGGGGCAGGATTTGGGCATTACCCGGAAGGCTGAATGCACGAGTTGAGCATCACCGATCAATTGCTGTCTCTGACATTGCGCCATGCCCAGGAAGTAGGGGCAGTGCGTGTCACGCGCCTGAACCTTGTGATCGGGGAGTTCTCCTCAGTGGTTGATGACTCGGTTCAGTTCTATTGGGATATGCTGGCTAAGGGTACAATCGCCCAAGATGCCGTGCTGCACTTTGAACGGGTTCCTGGGCGGCTGCGCTGCCAGGATTGCGAGCAGGAACTGGCATTCAACGAGTACGGAGGCCGGTGCCCCTCCTGCGGGAGTTCCCGGCTTAAGGTTGTTGATGGCGATCAGTTCAGGCTGGAGAGCATTGAAATAGAGAGCGAATGAGAATGGCATCCGTCAAGAGGATTAAGGTCGAGGAGCAGATTCTAAGCGCCAACGATACCCTGGCTGCTCAGGTCCGTGAGAAGCTGGATAATGCCCGGGTCTTCGCTATCAACCTGATGGCATCACCCGGTGGGGGGAAGACCAGCCTGATCCTGCGCACGGTCGAGGCCCTCAAAAGCGAGATGCGCGTGGCTGCTGTTGACGGGGATGTTGTCCCGGTGGACGTAGAACGGATCGCTGCCCAGGGCATCCCAGTTGAGCTGATCAACACCGGCGGCAACTGCCATCTGGACGCGAACATGATGGTTGGCGTCCTGCCCCGGCTCAACCTGGATCAGATCGACTTGCTGATCATCGAAAACGTCGGCAACCTGATCTGCCCGGCCAGCTTTGACCTTGGCGCTGACGCAAATGTTGTAATTGCTAGCGTGCCTGAGGGCGACGATAAGCCGTATAAGTACCCGGCTATGTTCCGCGGGGCGGACGTGCTGCTGCTCAACAAGATCGATTACTTGGCCGTTCAGGAGTTTGACGTGGACTACTTCCGGCGCGGCGTCGAAGCCCTGAATGACGGCGTGGCCTTTTTCCCGGTATCGTGCCGCACGGGTGAGGGCCTCGACGGGTGGTTCGACTGGCTGCGCGACCGTGTCCGCCGGAAGAAAGCGGCAGATACCCCTGCCGTCCTGGGATTAGGAGGAATGGCCGATGTGCCTGGGCGTTCCGGGTAAAATCATTGAAATCTACGAGCAAGACGGCCTGAGGATGGGGAAGGTTGACTTCGGCGGCATTGTGAAAGAGGCGTGTCTGGCCTACGTGCCTGAGGCCAGAGTGGGTGATTACACACTCATCCATGTCGGTTTTGCCCTTAACGTCATTGATGAGCAGGAGGCGCTGGAAACGCTGTCACTCCTGCGCGAGATCGATGCGCTGGGCGCAGAACTGGGCGAGCCAGGCCCGCCGGGAGACGACCAATGAAGCACCTCACCGAGTATCGCGACGCCGAAAAGGTGCGCCGTCTGCTGGACGAGATCCGCGCCACTACCACTCGTCCCTGGGTGATCATGGAGATCTGCGGCGGGCAGACCCACAGCATCATCCGCCACGGCCTGGATCGCCTGCTGCCGGATGAGATCGAGCTGGTTCACGGCCCTGGCTGCCCGGTCTGTGTGACCCCGCTGGAGCTGATCGATAAGGCACTGCTGCTTGCCTCCCGGCCCGACGTGATCTTCACCTCTTTCGGCGACATGCTGCGCGTGCCCGGCTCCGGACGGGACCTGTTCCAGGTTAAATCAGCGGGCGGTGACGTGCGGGTCGTGTACTCCCCGCTCGATTGCCTGTCGATTGCCCGCGAGAATCCGGACAAGGAGGTTGTCTTCTTTGGCGTTGGGTTTGAGACGACTGCCCCGGCCAATGCGATGGCCGTCCTGCAGGCGCAGCAGCAGGGCGTCGACAATTTTTCGATGCTGGTCTCGCATGTCCGGGTGCCGCCCGCTATTGAAGCGCTGCTCAGCTCACCCGAGAACCGGGTGCAGGCATTTCTTGCTGCC
>FWPU01009464.1_pt1 | contig 15348 bp, 17 predicted proteins | sample 2228361 | NCBI WGS metagenome assembly FWPU01 (sample SAMEA103939777, study PRJEB20133) | metagenome
CCTGTGCCCCAGAGTCTGCCGGCCCAGCCATCCCCTCAAGATCCATTTGGCAACAGTCCCATATTATGAGAGAGCCGTGTCAAGCGGATTTACCGGCATTCGGAGACACAATCTTTTCTTCCGCTTTTCCTCCCCGTCCCTCAAGGTGGCGCACCACCGGCAGAATCCAGGGAAGCAGGGCAAAGGCCGGCCAGGCGGCCAGACAACTCAAAAAGAAAAAATCGGCGTAGCCCAGGGCGCCGGCCCCGATCCCTCCCAGATAGCCGAAGATGCGGGCGCTGAAGCTGAAAAGCATGGCGAAAAAAGCATAGTGCATGGCGCTGAAGCGCTTGTCGCACAGGCTCATGAGGAAGGCCATGAACGCCGCCGAGCCCATGCCGGAACTCAGGCTCTCCCCCTGGGAGGCCAGATAAACAGGATAAATGGGGATGGGGCTTCCCGTAAAGGGGAGCGAAAGATGAAACAGAACATATTTCCCCATCCCCGGCAGGGCTGCGGCCCAATAGCCCAGATTGGAAAAGGCCTGCAAAAGGCCCATGGTCCACAGCCCGGTGCCGATGCCCCAGCGGCTGGTGAGCCAGCCCCCCAGGAGACCCCCCAGGATGGTGGCCGCGGAGCCGAAGATCCCGGACACCAAACCGAACTGGGTCCCGGAAAAGCCCAGGTCCTTCCAGAAGGGGCTCACCATGGAGGCCATGAGGGCGTCTCCGGCCTTGAAGGTCAGGGTGAAAACAATAATGGCCCCGAAGGCCGGCAGGGACCTAAGCCCCCGGCCGGCCTCGACGACCTGGCTGAAACCTCGAACCGGGGTGGGATTGTCCTGCTGGGAGACGGGGCGGGGCAGGCGGAAAGGTTTAAAGGCCAGGACTGCGGTCACCATGGCTGCCATGACCACCGCCATGCCCACGAAGGCTGGCTGCCAGCCCACCCAGTCGCTCAAAATGAGGAGTCCTGAACCGGCGGCCAGGGCCCCCACCCGGTAGGCGCCGTTGCGCACGCCATTGGCCAAACCCAGCTCGCCAATCTCCAGGATGTCAATGGTGTAGGCGTCCACCGCCAGGTCCTGGGTGGCCGAGGCCACACACAGAAGACCGGTCAGCACCCAAAACGGCCAGGAAATGGGCTGTTCGGCGAGCCGGGCCAGAGCCAAAAGGCACAAGACCACGACCATCTGGGCCGGCACCAGCCAGGCGGCCCGGGAGCCGAAGCGGTCCACCAGAGGGCTCCAGATTATTTTGAAACTCCAGGCCAAACCCAGAAGGCTCAGAAAGCCGATGTGCTCCAGGGGAGCGCCCTGACTCCGGAGGAAAAAGGAGAGGGTGGAGACCACAAAGCCGTAAGGCACGCCCTCCGCGAAATACAGGACGCCCACCACCATCAGTTTCAGGGGGACGGACATGGTTTGCGGAGAATCGCCGGTCATTTGGTCTAAATCAGGGACGAAAAAGAAAAGGCCCGGCAGGGGAGGGAAACTTTTCGCATCTCTATGAAAAAGACGGAAATCGGCAAGAAGCTGCCGAAATTCGGCAATCCGGAACTGGCCGCCGCCTTCAGGCGGCGCTCAAAAACACCCCCGGGTTAAGGCCATTTTTCGGCGGCCGCAGCCTTGGGTTAATTTTTTCAGCAAAAAACCAACCGTATTTTTGACCATACGGGTCCAAAGCCTTGATTCAGGAATCACCGGGGCCGGCAAGCCTGGGCCGCGGGTTTCCCCCGGCGAATCCAGGTCAGGCCTTTATCTGCTCCCCGATCCTTCGGGCGGCCTCCAGGAGGGAGGGGCTTAATTCATAGGGCGGTTTGCCGGTCAGGTCGGCCTCGATGATTTTCTGGTCAAACGGCAGAAACCCCAGGATGGGGAGATCGGGGATGTTTTTCCTGAGAAATTCCTCATCCTCAGGGCCCCGGACCTTGTTGCCCACCACCGCCACTTTGGTGAGCCCCAGATCCTTGGCCAGCTGCCGCACATGCTGGGCCGTTTCCACGCTGCGACGGCCGGGCTCCACCACCACGATGAGACAGTCCACCCCCCGGGTGGTGGCCCGCCCCAGGTGCTCGATGCCCGCCTCCATGTCCATGACCACCACCTCGTCCCGGAAAAGCACGATATTGGTCATCAGGGCCCGCAGCATGACGCTTTCCGGGCAGATGCAGCCGGACCCCCCCTTTTTCACGGTGCCCATGACGATGAGCTTGATGCCGTCCAGATTGCGGGAAAACTTGTCGGGGATGTCGTCCACCTTGGGGTTCAATTTGAAGAACCCGCCCATGCTCCCGGGCTGGGATTCGGTGCGCTCGTGAATGAGGTCCTTCATCTCGCTGATGGGGGTGATGTTCTGGGGATCAGCCACCCCCAGGGCGAGGGCCAGGTTGGCGTCCGGATCGGCGTCCACCGCCAGGACCTTTTTGCCCTGGTCCCGAAAATATTTGATCAACAGCGCCGCCAGGGTGGTTTTGCCCACGCCCCCTTTGCCGCTGATGGCGATTTTCATCTTCTGCCTCCTTAACTATGGAGAGTTTGGCCTGTGAGCTTGGGGGTTGCTTGTCAGTCCGCCCCGCCGCTCACGGCCTGCAGCCCCCAGCTCATGGCCCAGAGCCTTCCTCTTCAGGATTTCAGGCCGCCTGGGGCGGGGGCGGCAGGTGGATATAGGTGCACATACCTTTGGCCACCAGGCGGGGCCCCTGGGTGACTTCCACCTCCCCCAGGGACAGGGTGCGACCCCGCTTGCGGATGTGGGCCTGGGCTTCCACCAGACCGTTTTGCACCGGGGCCAGGAAATTGATCTTCATTTCCACGGTGCTGATCATTTCCCCCTCGGGAACCAGGGAAAACAGGGCGTACGCCACGGCTTCGTCCGCCAAGGCGGCGATCACCCCGCCCTGGAGAAAGCCCTGGGAATTGTGAAAATCCGGGCGCACCTCCAGAGTGAAGCGGGCATAGCCTTCGCCCAGCTCCGGGACCTGGACCCCCATGAACAAGACAAAGGGATTATGGGCCAGCCGCTGCCGCAGGTTCGCTTCCACCCCAGGAGTCAAGGGCTTGACATCCCGTTTCATAGGGCAATCTCTTCCTTCAAGTTCCGCCATAAAAGGCCGTCCCTCTTTCACCGGCTGCGGCCCGGGGCCATAATTTCCGGGATTAAGAGAGGCGCCGCTCTTTTATCCGGAAAATTCCGGGGGCGAAACTTGACCTCTTTATAATGGTTATTCCATCAGGTATTGGCAACTGCGCCGGAATATTCTCCCTCTCACAGGTCAGGGCCCTCCGGCCCAAATTCATAGAATCCCAGGGTATTCAGCACTTCGGCCCGGTCGGCCCGGATGAGGGCCATGTCCTCCAGGCGCACCCCGCCCCAGCCGGAAAGGTAAATGCCCGGCTCCACGGTGACGACGCTGCCGGCCCGCAACACCGTGCTGCGCTCCTTGACCGGGCTCAAGCTGGGGGCTTCGTGCACCGCCAGGCCCACCCCATGACCGAGGGAATGGCCGAAGGCTTCCCCGTAGCCTGCCTGGACGATGACCTCCCGGGCCAAGGCGTCCCCGGCCAGGGATTCCATGCCGGCCCGGAGCCCGGCCTCGGCCCGGAGTTGGGCCCGCCGTACGAGAGTATAGATCTCCCGGAAGCGTTCGGGGGGCTGCCCCAGGACCACGGTGCGGGTGAGGTCGGCGCAGTAGCCCGCGAGGCGGCCCCCCATGTCGATGATGACGGGGTCCTGCTCCCGAATTTCATAATCGCCGGGGTGATGGTGGGGGCGGGCACTGTTGGGACCCGCGGCCACGATGGGGGAGAAGGCCAGACCGGCGCCGGCTTCCCGCAGACGGCGTTCGATCTCCCAGCCCACCTGCCGTTCGGTCAAGCCGGGACGCAAGAGCTCCGCCACCTCCGCAAAAACCTTTTCGGTGAGGGCCAGAGCCTGACGGATTGCGTCCACCTCCTCGGGGGATTTGACTTCCCGGAGGCCCTCCACCAGCCCCTCGGTGGGGACCCATTCCACCTGCAGCCCGGCCGTCGCCGCGGCCTCCTGAAGCCGCTGCAAGGCCCCGCAGGTGAGGTAGGCGGCCTCAAACCCCAGCCTTTTGACCTGAAAAACCCCCAACTGCTCGGCCAGCACCAGGCCCAGACCGGCCTTGTAAATCAGCAGCTCAAATTCCGTCACTTCGCTTCTGGCCCACTCCTCATAGCGGAAATCCGTGAACAGCAAGGCGGCCTGAGGGGTGATCAGAAGCGAGCCGCAGGATTCGTGGAGGATTTCCTCCTTGGCGGTGAAGCCGCTGAGATAGCGGCGATTGTCAGGGCCGGAGACCAGGAGGGCGTCCAAGGCCTGATCCCGGAGGAGGTCCCGCAGCCCTGTCAGGCGGCCGGCGACGGCTTTTTCAACCATAGGTTGCATTGTGGAGAAATCCGGCCCCAAAAGCAAGCCGGCGATCGCGTTTTCGGTTAAAGAAAATACCCCGCCGGTTCGAAAAGGGATGTGAGAAGACCATACAAGCTTTCCCCCCAAAAGGCTTCATATATGGAAAAAACCATTGATTACAAGATGAAAGTCCTGGTGGTGGACGACTTTGCCACCATGCGCAAGATCGTCCGCAATATCTTAAAACAGATAGGGTTTGAGCACATAACCGAGGCCGAAGACGGCAACGCCGCCTTGCAGGTGCTGAAAAATGAGACGGTGGGCCTGGTGGTCACCGATTGGAATATGCCCAACATGACCGGGCTCGACCTGCTGCGGCAGATCCGCCAGAATCCCCAAACCGCCTCCCTGCCGGTCCTGATGGTCACCGCCGAGGGTCTGAAAGAGAACGTGATCGAGGCCGTCAAGGCAGGGGTTAATAATTATGTGGTGAAACCTTTCACCGCCGAGGTTCTCCAGGAAAAAATCGAAGCCATTTTCAAAAAGCAGCCCCGCTCTTAGGATGCCGGGTTTCCGCCGGCAGGGGATGTCTGACGACGACGATGACTCAAACAGCTCCACAGATAGAGGCTCTGGTCGAACAACTGGCCCTGAAGGTAATGATCTTGGAAGAGAATGACGTCCAGGGACTGGGGATGTTCCTCTCCCAATTGGAGGAGCTTAAGACCCAGGCGGCCCATTTTCAGGAACTGGAGCCGTTTTTCCGGAATCTCACCGAGGTGGCCCAGCGTCTGGTGCTTCAGGAGGTGGAAAATACCATCCAGGCCCTGGACCTGCTGGGCCAGGGGGTGGCCCTCCTCCAGAGATGGGTTCGGGAACAGCAGTGGCCCCCCACCGGAGAGGATTGGGACCATTTCTGCCGTTTGGCCCGGGATATCGGCTTGGGCCAGGAGGAACCGGCCTCAACCCCGGGGGCTGCCCCCGAAGAGCCCCTTTTCGACGACCCGGAGCTGCTGTCCAACTTTCTGGTGGAGGCCCAGGAGCACCTGGAGGGCATTGAAAACCGCCTGGTTTATCTGGAACAGCATCCGGACGACCTCGAGGCGGTGAATGCCATCTTCCGACCGTTCCACACCCTGAAAGGGGTGGCCGGATTTCTCAACCTCACCCAGATCCAGGAGTTGGGGCACGAAGTGGAATGGCTTCTGGACCGGGTGCGGGACGGCCAGGTGATGGTTTCCGTGGAGTTGGTGAACCTGGTTTTGGGGGCGGTGGACCTGGTCAAGGAGATGCTCGCCGACCTTCAGCAGGCCCTGGCGGAGGGGCGGAAGCCGGCGGTCTTCGACCTTGGACCCCTCAAGGCCGGGATCGCCCAGGTGGAGGCCACTTCCGCCAAGCCCAAGCCCCGGCTGGGGGAAATCCTGGTGGAGCAGCAGGAGCTGCCGCCGAAGGAGCTTCAGGAGGTCCTGGAACGCCAGAAGACCCTGGATCACGCCCCGCCTCTGGGGGAGATGTTGGTCCAGGAAGGCAAGGTGGCCCCGGAAAAGGTGGCCAAGGCCCTGGTCCAGCAGCTGAGCGAGGTGAAGCCGGCCGTTGAGGCTCCGGTGAGCGAGACGGTGAAGGTGGACATCGCCAAGGTGGACAACCTGGTGGACCTCATGGGAGAGCTGGTCATCGTCCAGAGTCAGGTGCGCCAGAACCAGAAGATCGCCGCCCTGGCGGATCAGAAACTGGAGCGGGACCTGGGGCAGATGGGCCGCATCACCTCGGAACTGCAAAAGATCTCCATGTCGCTCCGCATGGTGCCCATCGGGGCCACCTTCCGGAAGATGGTGCGCCTGGTGCGGGATCTTTCCCACAAGGTGGGCAAGGAGGTCAACCTCCGGCTCGAGGGGGAGGATACCGAAATCGACCGCAGCATGGTGGAGGCTATCTATGACCCCTTGGTGCACCTGGTGCGCAACGCGGTGGACCACGGGTTGGAGACCCCTGAGGTCCGGCAGGCCCAGGGCAAGACCCCGGCCGGCAACCTGTGGCTGCGGGCCTATCATAAGGGGGGCGACATCATCATCGAGATCGAGGACGACGGCCGGGGACTGGACCGGGAGGCCATCCTGGCCAAGGCCCGGGAGCGGGGGCTGATCCCTCCCGAAGCGCATCGACCACCTGATTTTCGAGCCCGGCTTCAGCACCGCCAAGGAGGTGACCAGCGTCTCCGGCCGGGGGGTGGGTATGGATGTGGTCAAGGAGACCATCAGCCGCCTGCGGGGCAAAATCGACATCGCCTCCCGCCCCGGAGAGGGCTGCCGCTTTCTCCTGCGCCTGCCCCTGACCATGGCCATCATTGACGGCATGGTGGTACGGGTGGGGAACGAGCGCTACATCCTGCCCACGGTGGGGGTCCAGGAAACCCTGCGCCCCGAGCCGAAGGAATATTTCACCGTCCAGGGCCAGGGGGAACTCATCCGGGTCCGGAACCAGATCATTCCCCTGGTGCGCCTGCATCGGCTTTTCGGGAACGGCGACCAGGGGGTGCATCCCTCCGAGGCCCTGGTCATGGTGGTGGAACACGAGGGGAGCAGGCGGGCCCTGCTGGTGGACGACATCCTGGGAAAACAGGAGATCGTCATCAAGTCCCTGGGACCTTTGTTCCAGAAAGCCAAGGGGCTGGCCGGGGGTGCCATCCTGGGGGACGGCCGGGTGGGGCTGATCCTGGACCTGGCGGGTCTGTTTCACCTGGAAAACACCTGTTGATGGGGAAGGGGATTCTTTATTCTTGGATCTTGGACTTTCCATAGGGGGTTGTGGCATCCGGGAGGCGAAAATCCCCCGTCGGGAAGCTCTTCAACCCCCCCTGGGGCTGGAGGTCAGGCGGAGAGGCCCGGCCTGGCGGAAGACCCATGGGGAAAGAGACGGCAGAAACAAAGGTTGAGCCCCGGGGACCGGCTTAACGGGCCGAGGCCCCGGGCGGCTTTTGGACTAAAAAGGAAGGTTGCGCCATGAAAATTTTTACCCTTGACATCCGCAGCAAAATCGTCGGCCTTTTTCTTTTCCTTATCCTTCTCTTTGTGGTCTTCATGTTTCTCTGGGTGATGCCCACCTTCAGACAGGCCCTCATGAAGCCGAAGCAGGATCAGGTTCAGTTCCTGGTCCAGACCGCCATGAGTCTCATCAAGGAATATCACCAGGAAGAGGTGCAGGGGAAGCTGAGTCGGGAGGAAGCCCAGCAGCGGGCCCTGACCCGGATCAAGGGGCTGCGCTATGGCCCTGAAGGCAAGGATTATTTCTGGATCAACGACTTCGGGCCCAGGATGGTGATGCACCCTTACCGCTCGGACCTGGATGGCAAGGACCTGAGCGACTTCAAAGACCCCAACGGCAAGGCCCTGTTTGTGGAATTCGTCAAAACCTGCCGGGCCTCGGGGGGCGGGTTTGTGGATTACATGTGGCAGTGGAAGGACGACAAAACCCGCATCGTGCCCAAGATCTCCTATGTGCAGGCCTTCACCCCCTGGGGCTGGGTCATCGGCACTGGGTTGTATATTAACGATGTCATGGAGGAAGTGGCCGGCATCCGCAACGCCATTCTTATGGTGTTGACCCCTCTGATTTTCCTGGCCCTGGCGTTGCTGATCATACCCATGCGTCAACTCGGCCGGTTGACCGCAGTGACTGCGGGCCTCTCGGGGGCGGTGGAGGAAGTCACCCGCGCCGCCGGGGGAATGTCAGGGGTGTCCCAGTCGTTGGCGCAAGGGGCTTCGGAACAGGCCGCCTCTCTGGAGGAAACCTCCTCCTCCCTGGAGGAAATGTCCTCTATGACCCGGACCAATGCCGACAATGCCCGGCAAGCCGACGCCCTTATGGGGGAGGCCGCCCGGGTGGTGGAGATGGCCCAAAACTCCATGACCCAACTGGCCAAATCCATGCAGGAAGTCTCCAGGGCGAGTGAGGAAACGGCCAAGATCATCAAGACCATCGACGAGATCGCCTTCCAGACGAATCTTTTGGCCCTGAACGCGGCGGTGGAGGCGGCCCGGGCCGGGGAGGCGGGGGCCGGCTTCGCGGTGGTGGCTGACGAGGTCCGGGCCTTGGCCATGCGGGCCGCGGAGGCCGCCAAGAATACCGCCACCCTGATTGAGGGCACGGTCTCCAAGGTAAAGGAAGGCTCCGAGCTCATGGGCAAAACCGCCGAGATTTTCTCCCAGGTAACGAGCAGCACCGGCAAGGTGAAGGAGCTGGTGGCGGAGATCGCCGCGGCCAGTGTTGAACAGGCCCAGGGGGTGGAGCAGATCAACAAGGCGGTCAACGAAATGAACACCGTCACCCAGCAGACCGCGGCCAACGCCGAGGAATCGGCCTCGGCTTCGGAAGTGCTCAACGCCCAGGCCGAGGAGATGCGGGGCTATGTGGTAGCCCTAAGCACCTTGGTGGGGGCCGGCCGGCTCAGCGGCAACGGGCTCAGACGAGGGGTGATCCAGAGCGAGGAGGCCAAATCCCAATCGCTGGAGCGCCGCCCTTCCCAGCGGCCGGTGCCGGCTAAGGGGGTCCAGGTCCAACCCCCCAAAAGCTTGCCGGTTCCCCCGGAACGGGTGATCCCTTTGGAGGAGGATAATTTTAAGGATTTTTAGGATTCACACCGATAAGCTACCAGACCCCTATGAATAAGGGGGCGCTAGAGGTATGTCGCCTTAATTCCCAGGGGTCGGGATAAGGAGAACAAAGATGGCCCAGCCAGCTCGGGCAGTGGACCAGGGGACTGCGGCGCTTCATGACCGGGAAGGGAAATATCTCACCTTCACCCTGGCCAATGAGGATTATGGTCTGGAAATCCTGAAGGTGCGGGAAATTATCGGTTTGCTGGACATCACCGCCATCCCTCAGACCCCACCCTATGTGAAAGGGGTGATCAACCTCCGGGGCAAGGTGATCCCGGTCATTGACCTGCGGCTGAAATTCGGCCTGCCTCCCCTGGAGTACGGCGAACGCACCTGCATCATCGTCGTGGAAGTAAAGACATCCCTGGGCCCGGTGCAGATGGGAGTGGTGGTGGATACCGTCTCCGAAGTGCTCAACATCAGCGGCGCGGATATAGAACCTGCGCCTTCCTTCGGGACCCGGGTGGACACCAAGTACATTTTGGGGATCGCCAAGGCCCGGGGGGCCATCAAGATCTTGTTGGACATCGACCAAGTGCTGAGTCCCAGGGAATTGGCCGGGCTTGAAGCCTTGGGAAACTGAAAACCGGAGGGTGGTCATGGAGGCCTCCGCCAACGGCGCACTCCTGAAATCAGGGAAAAGCCCGGTGGCTTGGCCGTCAGGAGCCATTGCCGTCCCGGACCTTTCGGATGCCGAGTTTTTCCGGCTCTGTCGGTTGGTGCATAGCCATGCCGGCATCCTCCTTACTCCGCAAAAGAAGGAACTGGTGCGGGCCCGCCTGCTGAAGCTCCTGCGAGCCCGCTCTCTCAATACCTTTCAGGAATATTACGAACTGGTGATGGCGGACAAAAGCGGGGCCGAACTTTCCGCCCTGCTGGATGCTTTGTCCACCAACATGACCTCTTTTTGGCGGGAACCGGCGCATTTCCATTTTCTGGCCAAGGAAATCCTGCCTTCCTGGAATCAGGGCCGCTCCCGGCCGCTGCGCAAAAGCCTGTGGAGTGCGGGGTGCTCCACCGGCGAGGAGGCTTATACCATGGCCATGGTCATCCTGGATACCCTCGCCGGGGAGGACCTTTCCGGGGTGAAGGTCTATGCCTCCGACATTAACACTCAGGTCCTGGCTCAGGCCGAGCGGGGAATCTATCCCCTCTCCCGGGTGGAACCCCTGCCCGCCGACTGGCAACGACGGTTTTTTCAAAAGGGGATTCGGGAACGGGAAGGCTATGTCCGGGTGAAACCCGAGGTGCGGCGGCTGGTGCACTTTTTCCGCTTTAACCTGATGAATCCCTTCCCCTTCCGGGAGGGGCTGGATGTCATCTTCTGCCGCAATGTCATGATTTACTTTGAAAAAGAAACCCAGACGCAACTGGTGAACAAATTTTACCAATGTCTCAAGCCCGGGGGCTATCTGATCGTCGGGCATTCGGAGAGTCTGTGCAACCACCGGCATCGCTTTACGTACGTCAAGCCGACAATATACCGGAAATAGGGGCCCGGGGTATGCAGGTCGTGGTGGGGGTGGCTGACATGAAGGTGAGCAACCAGCCCCAGGAAGTCCTGGTGACCCACGCCTTGGGCTCGTGCATCGGGGTGGCCGTCTATGATCCGGTGGCCAAGGTGGGGGGGATCCTGCACTTCATGCTGCCGGATTCCTCCCTGGACCTGGAGAAGGCTCAGGAACAGCCGTATATGTTTGCGGACACCGGCCTTCCCTGCTTGTTTCGGGAGTGTTACCGCCTGGGGGCCCTGAAACCCCGCCTGCAGGTGAAGGTGGCGGGCGGCAGCCAGGTGTTGAGCGGCAGAGAATGTTTTCAGATCGGTCGGCGCAACTATGCGGCGCTGCGCAAAATCTTTCTGAAAAACAATGTGCTGATAACCAATGAAGACGTAGGCGGCACCAAGGCCCGGACATTGTTTCTGGAGATCGGCACCGGCAATGTCTGGGTCAGAATCATGGGCCAAAACACGATAGCACTATAGGCGGCCATGGACATGAGCCTTGTACCCCAGGTGTTGAAGTCCCTGAAGACTTTGCCCCCCTTTCCTCTGGTGGCCCAGCGGGCCCTGCTCCTGCTCAACCAATCAGAGGTGAGCATCCAGGAACTGGTGGACATCGTCAAGTTTGACCCGGCCATCACCGCCAATGTCCTGCGCATCAGCAACTCCGCCTTTTTCGGGTTGCGCCGGGAAATCCACTCCCTCCACCAGGCTCTGCTGCTGCTGGGCACCCAGGAATTGCTGAAAATCATTATCGCCAGCGGGGCCACCCGGATTTTCTGCCGGTCCACCCCGGGCTACTTCACCGACCGCCTGGGATTGTGGCGCCATTCAGTGAGCGTGGCCCTGATGACTGATTTAATGGCCAAGGAATTGACCTTTTCGGAAAGGGCTATTTGTTTCACGGCCGGTCTTCTGCATGACATCGGCAAGGTGGTTTTGAGTCTTTATGTGGACCAGAAATTCAGCGAGATCATGGCGGTGGTGGAGCAACGGGGGATGACCTTCCAGGCCGCCGAAAGGGAGATCCTCGGAATCGACCACGCCGAGTTGGGAGGGGAGATGGCCAGACTGTGGGATTTCCCTGACCGCCTGCGCCTGGTGATCACCCTGCATCACCTGAACAAGGCGGAGGCTTTTGCCGACGACCTGGTGCTGCTCGTTTACCTGGCCGACCTTCTGGTGCTGATGTTCGGCCAGGACCTGGGGGCCGATGGCCTGGCCTATCAGGGTTATCCCGAAGTTCTGCGCCACTTTCACTTGCGGGAGCGGGACCTGGAACGGGTTCTCCTGAATTTCGGCAGCGCTTGGCAGGAGGCCCAGGTGCTGTTTGGTCTGATAGGGGGCGAAGATGGCCTACAATGTGCTCATCGTGGATGATTCATCCACCATGAGAGCTTTGGTGCGCAAGATCCTGAACATTTCCGGGCTTGAGGTGGGAGAGTGTTTCGAAGGAGCCAACGGCCAGGAGGCCCTGGAAATTCTCCAGCATCACTGGATCGATCTGATTCTTGCCGACCTGCACATGCCGATTATGGACGGCTTCATGTTGATAAAGACCCTGCGCCAGAACCAGATGTGGAAAACCGTACCCGTGGTGCTGATCACCACCGAAGGGCGGCAGGAACTCCTGGCACCTTGTTTGCGAGAAGGCGTTCAGGGCTATATCCGCAAGCCTTTCCATCCGGAAGATATCCGGCAAAAGCTGCAAACCATCCTCGGGGAGGCTTGGGTGCCCCATGTTAGAGAGCTTGAAGGCCGCGACTTTTGAAGTCCTGGAAACCATGTTTTTTATTTTTCCGGAAAATCCTGAGGATGACGCCGACTTTTTCCATGGACCGGGCCTGAGGGCCTGGGTTCCGGTCCGGGGACCGAAAAATTTCCGGGTCGGCATAACCGTACCCCAGGGGTTGGCCCGGGAGATGGCCGCTAACTTTTTGGGAGTGGAAAAGGACGAAGTCTCCCCGGACGATTTGGAGGACGTGGTCAAGGAGACGGCCAACATGATCGCCGGAGGCTTCCTTTACAAAGAGAAGGCACCGGAGGTCTTTCACCTGGAGCCGCCTGAGGTGGTCCGCCTGAATCTGGAAGGTCGAGGAAGTCTGGAACACGCCAACCGCGTCCTGCTGGCGGTGGACGACGGCGGCTTTGAGGTGTTTCTGGAAAAGACTAAATAGGGTGTACATCTTTTCTCCTTTCCAAGCGGGAAGAAAGGCGCAGGCCCATGAAACCGTCAATTATGGTTGACACCGATGGTTCCCTCCCCTCGGTTGAGGTGCATGGGTCTCGCCTTTTTTCCCAATCACCACTTCCCCCGCCCCACAGGACCGCCAGCCGTGAGCAAAATCAAAGTCCTCATCGTGGATGATTCCGCTATTGTGCGGAAGATTTTCACTGAGGTCCTCTCCCGGGAAAGCGACCTGGAGGTGGTTGGGACCGCGCCCGATCCTTATGTGGCCCGGGACCGGATCGTTCAGGCCCGCCCCGATGTCATTACCCTGGACGTGGAAATGCCCCGCATGGACGGGCTTACCTTCTTGAAAAAAATCATGCATTATCATCCCCTGCCGGTGATCATTGTCAGCTCCCTCACCCCCAGGGGCAGCAAAATGGCCCTTCAGGCCCTGGAATTGGGAGCGGTGGAGGTTCTGGGCAAACCCGACGGTGCTTTTTCCGTGGGGGATCTGGGGGCCGAACTGGTGCAGAAGGTCCGGGCCGCGGCCCACGTCCGCTTCAATCGGAAAAAATCAACCGACCAGACGCCGGCACCGCCTCCCGCCCGTCTGAGCCCTTTGGTTCAGACCTCCGAAAAGATCATTGCCATCGGGGCCTCCACCGGGGGCACTGAAGCCATCAAGGAAATCCTCTTGCGTTTGCCCCAAAACACCCCAGGGGTGGTCATCGTGCAGCACATGCCCCCCAAATTCACCAGCGCCTTCGCCGAGCGCCTCAACCAGCAGTGCACCCTGGAAGTCAAAGAGGCCCAGGACGGTGACAGCGTGATCACCGGCCGGGCCCTGATCGCCCCCGGCAATTACCACATGCTTTTGAAGCGCAGCGGTGCCCGCTATTACGTCCAGGTGAAAAGCGGACCGCCGGTGCACCACCAGCGCCCCAGTGTGGACGTGCTGTTCCACTCCGCGGCCCTGACCGGCGGGGCCAACGTCATCGGGGTGATTCTTACGGGCATGGGGGCCGACGGGGCCGAAGGGATGTTGGCCCTGAAAGACCGGGGCGCCTATACCATCGCCCAGGATGAGGCCTCCTGCGTGGTGTTCGGCATGCCCAAAGAGGCCATCAAACGGGGGGCCACCCACAAGGTCCTGCCCCTGTCCCGCATTCCTGAAGAAATCCGGCGGGTCCTGAGCGCTTCGCCTTCCTGAACTTTCCCTGCCCTGCCCATGAGGCGGGCCCGGGTCGGTCCCCCGGCCCCGGCATTGACAACACCTCTGAGAAAACGTACGTTATGCACAGGGATGCAAGCCGCGCAGGGGGAAAAGGTGTGTTGAAACTAGTGGGCTTTGACTGCGACGGAGTGCTGTTCGACTCCCGGCAGGCGAACATTGCCTTTTACAACGACATTCTGGAGCGCTTCGGCTGTCCACCCATGTCCTCGGAGGCAGTGGACTATGTGCACTCCCACACCTTCCGGGAGGCGGTGGAATATCTTTTTCGGGATAGCCCCCGGCTGCCGGAGGTTCTGGACTACTGCCGTACCATTGATTACCGGCGCTTTATTCCCATGATGGTGGAGGAGCCGTACCTTCGGGAATTCCTGGGCTTTCTGCGGCCCCGGTTTTTCACCGCCCTGGCCACCAACCGTACCACCACCACCCGGGCGGTCCTTGAGTATCACCGCCTGGCGGACCAGTTCGATCTGGTTATCTCCGCTTTGGACGTGGCCCGGCCCAAGCCCCACCCGGAATCCCTGTGGCGCATTCTGGAGCACTTCAACCTCAAACCCGAGGAGGTCGTCTATATCGGCGATTCCCTAGTGGACGAGGAATTCGCCCGCAACGCCGGTATCACCCTGATAGCCTACCGCAACCCCCGCCTGAAGGCGGCCTTTCACCTGGAAACCTTCGCCGAAGGGCACCGGCTTATCCGGATGTTGGCCTAAGCTCAGGAGAATCCCCTTCCTGCCGGGGGAAATCTCGGTCAACCCGGGTGGGGGGAGGCGATCGGCGGACTTCCGCCATCCCCTCAAACTCCGACCCGCCGCGAAAACGGAAATCAAGGCCTAACAGCTTGAATCGGCGATAAAATTATTTGGGGGAGGGGAGAGGGCTTGGGAGAGGGGGTGGGGGCCCCTCTCCCGAACGCTTTTTGCAACAGTCTCAAGTTGGTAAGCTAAACTTCGGCCATAAGTTTGTCGAATTCCTCCACCGTCACCGCCGGAGCGGTGGTGAAGGCGATGCCGGTGAGCTTGGACAGGCTGACGGAAAACTGCATGGCCTGCTCCGGCCCGGGAAATTCAGTCAGGAACAGGAGGTCGTACTCCCCCAGAAGGGCGTACATGCCTTTGATCTGCCCTTGGAATTTCTTGGCCAGGTTAAGGGTTTTCTTGGTGCGCTCGGCGCTGATTTTCTTGACGGCCTCGGCGGAATATCGCCCTAACATCACAAAGGCAGCCATGGCTTGGTCCTCCCTCCGGGGAATGTGGGTTCGGGTATCAGCCGCTTGATACCGGCACCATAGCAAAGTCTTTTCGGCAAGTCAAGAAAATCCCAAAGATGTGAAGAAGTTACCCTTGTAGGAATTGTTCCGCCCCCGATCCTTTCCTTTGCCGGGGCAAGAATTTGGTTGACTCTGGAGAAATCGGGGAAATAATATGAGACTG
>FWPU01007841.1_pt1 | contig 15346 bp, 19 predicted proteins | sample 2228361 | NCBI WGS metagenome assembly FWPU01 (sample SAMEA103939777, study PRJEB20133) | metagenome
CTGTTAAGTTCTATAATCTCTTTAACCCTTAAATTTATTTCCCTCTCCATATGGTTAATGCTGCGATTTAGCTGTTCAGCCATCTGATTAAACTCTTTTGAAATGTATTCAAGCTCTGCTTCTTTATACTCTTCAGACAGTTTTTGGGAAAAGTCCCTTTCTTTTACCCTGTGTAGTGCCGCCATAAAATCCTTAAAAAACAAAAACAACTTTCTGAAGTATAAAGAAACAAAAAGAACCCCTACAAGACTTGAAAAAAAGAAAATTGAAAGAACCGAAAGAAGATATTTATCAAGTATGCTTTTAACCACATCGTAACGTTTGGCAAAAACAACAGCTCCAATTAACCCATTTTTGTGGTCATGAATCAGTGACCTGTATGCCATATATTTTTTTGCATCCCTTAAAATAAACACCACTTCACTGTTGTTTCCATCAGCAAATATTTCTGTGTCCTTTTTATCTGTAAAAAAGGCAAGGTCAACGTCAAAGTAAGAAAGTTCCTTACAGATGTCGTTAACAATATCTTTTAACAAATACCCTACCCATACAATCTTTTTCCCATCCGTAGTTTTATATGGCATGAAAACAGACAGAACAGGCTGCCCGTCTGGAAGCTGTTGAAAAAACTGTGCCCCTTTTTCATAGTTCAAAACCGTATCCTGTAGCCACTCTTTTTGATAATCTATTTTTGGCATATTGAAAGACCTCTGGACACCTCCCTTTTCGTCCAGAACCGCAGCAAAACTAACATCCAGAGCCCGTGCAACCAGAGTAAGGTCAACTTTATTAATATTGTCATCTGTAAATGGAAGTTCTCTTTTTACATGGCTTATTTTTCCGCTTATTTTCTGATTAATGATAAGCAGAGAGCTTTTTTTAAGCGACTCCTTCTGTTGTTTCAGTATCATCCGTGAAAAATAAAGGTAGGACACCACAAAACTTATGATAAAGGCAAGAATAAAGGTTAATCCAAGCTTAATTAAGAAATCGGCGAAAATCTTCCTTTTAATCATCAGAAACCTTTTTCACAACAGGCATATTGTCTATAACATCAACCACCAAAACCATATCGCCTTCCTTTACATTGTCTGAAAATTTAACATCCCAGAACTCACCCATGATAAATATTTTGCCTCGTTTTTCAGAGTATTTTTTCACACATTTACCTTTGGCACCAATAATCCCCGTATCTCCCCCCATCTTTGCCCTTTTTTGCACAATTAAACCCTTGTAAACACTGAATATTAGAAGAAAAATAAGAATTACTATTATAATTACAGCAAAAAATGACATCACCCAATCTCTCTGAGAATTATAGAATAAACCTGTTTCAAAGGCATATTTTTCTCAAGGGACAGTCTTTTCATGTCTTCAAATTCGGGCTTCAGACTCTGGTTGCCTTTATAAAAGGTTTTTTTTACCCTTACAGTTCCGAGGGACGTTTTTACCATCATTTCCTCTCTTACGAGCACAACCCTGTTCTCAACCCTATAACGTAAACCTATGGTGGTTGTTTCTGAAAAAATTATATCACAAATTTTTTCTTTTTCCTCAAGGCTTGTTAAAACGGTAATCAGAATTGCCGGACGTCCCTTTTTTGCCATTATGGGTGTAAAAAAACAGTCCTTTGCACCGCATGATAAAACTTTTTCCATAAGATTTCCCAGAAGTTCGTGAGACATATCATCTACACTAAACTCCATGACAACAACCTGTTCACCTTTAATATCCTCAATATCTCTGCCTATGGTTAACCTGAGCAGGTTTCTGTAACTGCCAAACTCTTTGTTTCCCGCACCATAACCACACCTTTCCATAATCACCTCAGGAAAGAGTGAAAAGGTTGCCGTTTTACTGAATATGGCGGCGGCGGTCGGGGTAATATTTTCTGAAGCTATGTTAACTCCAAAAACCGGAAAACCCTTTAAAAGCTCCAGTGTGGCAAAGGCGGGCACCGGCATGGTTCCATGACTGGTTTCGACTTCGCCATGTCCTAAAGGGATTTTACTGACATAAACCTTAGAAATTTTAAAATGTTCAAGTGCCAGAAAATATCCGACCACATCTATTATGGTGTCAACAGCTCCGATTTCATGAAAATGCACACTTTCAACAGGGATGTTGTGTATTTTTGCCTCCACTTCTGCCAGTTTGTTTATCACCCCAAAACTGTTTTCTATTATCTCTTTTTTTAATCCGGAACCATAAAGCAGTTTTCTGATTTCATTTACACCCCTGAATTGTGTTTCTTTGTGAATCTTTATATCTGCCTGAGTGGCACTTATACCTGACTTTATCACCTTTTTTGTATTCAAACTAAATCTATGGGGCAACAATTCGGAAAAAACCCCGGTCAGTAACGAAACGGGTAGCCCGGCGTCCATAAAAGCCGCAAGTATCATATCTCCGCTGGCACCATAAACAGGCTCAAAGTAGGCAATATTTGCCATTATCAGAAAACCATCCTTCTTAATTTCATAACAATCCTCCACAAAACAGCAATCAAGGCTCCTGCAGCAAAACCACCCACATGTGCCCACCAGGCAACGTTTGATGTGCCAAGAATCTTTGAAACACTGCCCATATAAAACTGCATTATAAACCAGAATACAAGAAAGAAAAAGGCTGGTATTTCTATAAACTGTATGAAGATAAAGATAGGCACCAGTGTAAGAACCCTTGCATAGGGGAAAAAGATAAAGTATGCCCCCATAACCCCTGCAATGGCACCACTTGCACCCAAGGTGGGAACACGAGAATAAATATTGAAAGAATAATGCAACATAACCGCCACAACACCGCAAAAGACATAGAAAAAAAGATATTTCAGATGTCCCATTCTGTCTTCCACATTATCCCCGAATATATAAAGAAACAGCATGTTACCAAAAAAATGTGCAAAGCCTCCATGTAAAAACATTGAGGTAACCATTTTCTTGAAAGGTTCAGCTGTTATAACTTCTCCCTGAAAAAATAACGTCAGTTCTTTGGGATAAAAGGCATACTTTTCGATTAAAAAAATGATGCCGCTTCCAGCCTTCAGTTCCAGAAAAAAGATGAAGGCATTTGCCGCAATAAGCAGATAATTGACAACCGGTAAAGTTTTGCTTGGAATATTGTCTCTTAATGGTATCACGGTTCTGTCACACCCTGTTTACAAGGGAGGCAAAGTATGCGGCACCAAAACCATTATCTATATTGACCACGGCAACTCCGCCACTACAGTTGCAAAGCATACCAAAAAGGGCAGTAAACCCTCCGAGATTGGCACCATAACCGATACTGGTAGGGACAGCTATAACAGGCTTATCAACCATGGCAGCCACAAAGGAAGGAAGTGCACCTTCCATACCTGCAACCACAATAATTACCCTTGCATCTTTTATTTTATCTTTAAAATCAGCTATCCTGTGAAACCCCGCAATACCTACATCACACACAAGCTCCGTTTCATTTCCCAGATAACGGGCACAAAGTTCAGCCTCTTTCGCAACGGGATAGTCTGTTGTGCCTGCAGCAAGCACAAGTATTTTACCCTTACCGACAACCTTTACTGGTTTATTTTTCAGGAAAAAGACACCGCTTTTTTCTTCATATTCAGCATTTTGAAACAGCTTTTTCAGTCTTTTTGCCTTCTTTGCCTCCAGTCTTGTGATTATAAGATTTTCCTTTTTTTCCTGAAAAACCTCTGTTGTTGCCTTTAAATCTTCAAAGGTTTTATTCTCTCCGTAAACCACCTCAGGCAGAGAGCGTCTTAAACCCCTGTGTAAATCAAATTTAACATTTTTAACGGCAAAATAAGGCAGATCCTTAATCTTTTCATAGGCTTCCTCAACCTCTAACCTGCCCTCTTTTATCCCTTTCAGTATGTCTATTATAAATTCACTGTTCATATAACAATCTGCTCTCCTGCCGATGTTGTAATTATCATCTTACCCGTCGCCAGCTCAAAAACCACATTCCTGCCATGATTACCACCAAGATCTTCTCCTGCTATGGGTATTTTATAGAATTTTAACCAGTATTTTGCTGCCTCAGCATTTCTTTCTCCCACACTTTTGTTTGACACAGCAAAAATGGTTGCACCTCCGCAAAGTTTAGAAACTATCCTGCCTCTTTTTATCCTTTCCTTTAATCTTTCCGCAAACTCTTTAACAGCCAGATTAACATAATAGTATGGTGTATCACTGTTTTCGGCAAAAGGTAACAGTGTGTGAACAAGCACCCCTTCTTTTTTCTCAATATCGTAAAAGCCAATCGCCACACAGGAACCCAATCCATTACAATATAAAACAGACGGGGACTTCTGCCACTTGTAGTTCCCGATAGAAACAAAACCGTTTTCTGCCATCAGTTGATATTGTCAAAAATAAATTTTAAAGACCTGTCTTCCGGTATTAGTAGAAAGTCCATTACAACTTTTTCTTCTTCACTGTAAATTTCGGTTTTAACAAGAAGCACATCCCCAGCCCTGTCCTTATGTTCAGAAATAACAGACTCCATTATCGCTCCCGCCATATCAAAGGCAAAGTGAGGCACACCCGGTGCCAATGGCATTTTTATAAATTTAGAAAAATTATTGAGAAAGTATGAAGACATAATGTTAGCTATCTCCTTAAGCACAGATATAAAAATCAGTTCATCAATTTTATCGTCGCCAATGCCCGACATTGATAGTCTAACAAGCTTTTTTGCCGATTCTTCGTTCAGCATTATTAATATGCCAGACGGTAAGTTGTCCGAAGTTCTGATATAGACCGAAAGCACCTTTCTGTCAGGCGGACCTACCAGCTCAACAGCATCACTTACCGGTGTCAAAAACACCTTGGGCACCGTTATCAAAAGTTTTCTTTTAATTATCTTGTTCAGAGCAGTTGCGGCTCCACCCACACCAATATTAAAAAGCTCTCTCAGTTTATCAAGTTTGGGTTGAATCTTTTCCATAACTTAAAAATTTATCCCCTGAATATCCAGAATAATAGCGGGACTACCGTCTCCCAGAATTGTGGAGGAGTAAAAACCCGGGAAATATGAAAGAGGCGGTTTAAGTGGTCTCAGATACACCTCTTTATGCCCCACAAATTCGTCCACCACAACGGCTGTTAGTAATCCCTTTACATTAAGCAAAATTACCGAAAAGTCGGAGACAACAGCCTTTCTCTCCAACTTAAGATAGTCATGCAGAAAATATAGCGGTATATGTTCATCTTTGTAAAAAATGGTGTAACTGTTTTCGCCAACCTCTTTTATTTCATCCTTTTTAAGTTTCAGAATCCTTAAAATCTTGTCAACAGGCGTCCCAAAAAGGTAAGACCCTAAGGAAAACATAAGCACATTGATTATTGAAATAGATGATGGGAGAACTAATTTAATTGTTGTTCCATAACCTTCTCGAGAGTCTATATCAAAACTGCCGCCAAAACTTTCAAGGGTAGATTTAACCACGTCAAGCCCAACCCCTCTTCCCGATATTTCTGTCACTTCCTCTTTTGTACTTATGCCGGGATATGTAACAAGGTAAAGTTTGTCTTTGCGGGTTTTGAGACTTGCAAGATAGTCTTCATTAAATTTTCCGCTGTTTTTTGCCTTTTCATAGACCTTATCTGCATTTATTCCACGACCGTCGTCAGAGATTGTAACGATAATGTTTTCCCTCTCTTTTTCTGCCCTGATCACAAGTTTTCCCTTTTCTGGTTTGCCTGCCAAAACCCTTTCCTCAGGTGATTCGATGCCGTGATCAAGAGAATTCCTTATGACATGCAGAACAGGATCAAAAAGTGACTCCACAACTGCCCTGTCCAGTTCAAGCCCTTCGTCAATCACTTCAACATCCACTCTTTTATTAAGTTTCTTGGAAAGATCCCTTACCCACCTTGGAATTCTGGAAAAAATAGTCTCCAGAGGCATAAGCCTGAGCCTCATCACCTTTTCCTGCATATCCTTGAGCAGGATTTCCATCTGGTTCAGTGCATTTGCCACCTCTATATCCTGTGCAGGTGCGGTAAGTTCTCTTATCCTTGATTTTATTGTTAAAAGCTCCCCCGTTATGTTTACAAAGTTGTCCAGAAAGGAGATATCAACCTTAACACTCTGCGGTAACACGAGTTTATCTTCTGTTTTAGTCTCCTTCTGCTGCTCTTCCTCCTGCCTGATTCTGGTTTTTTCCTGCTCTCCTGAACCATAACTAACAGATTTTATCTCTTTAACCTTTGAAAGGTAAGAAATGAGAGCATCAAGTGGTTTGGAAGGCAAAAGTTCCACCTTTAATGTGTGTCCCATGTTGCCGTTTTTAATATCCGGCAAAGAGGGTGTACTGCCGAGTATCTTTCCGAAACTTTCTATATTTTTGAAAACAAGAAATGCCCGTGCAAATATTGAGGGCACATTCTCCATAAACTCAACTTCTATAAATATATGCTCGCCAGGAGAAGGATTTAACACTCTGATTTCTGGTTTTTGTTCAGTTTCGCCTGATGGTAACTCGGTTTCCACCTTTTTTTCACCAGTTTTACCCGCTTCAATCTCTTCAACCATCTTCCACAAAGTGTCACTGGAGGATATAAGTTTTTCCTTTGTGTTTTCGTCAAAAGGCAACTTTCCTGTCCTTACCTCATGCATTATGTTTTCCATACTGTGGGCAAGGTCAGCTATGTGCTGGTAGCCCATAGCAGCAGCCATCCCTTTTAAAGAATGGGCCTCCCTGAAAAGCGTATTTATTTCCTCTTCTTCAAGAACATTGCTGGGCTTTTCAAGTATTTTGGTTATATTCTCCAGATGCTCCTTTGATTCTGTGAGAAAGAGACGTTTATACTTTTCTAAATTAAAACTCACTTTCCAGAACCTTTCCTATCACTTCAAGCACATTTTCCTCAGTAAAGGGCTTAACTATAAAATCTTTTGCACCCGCTTCAATAGCATCCATAACCAGAATTTCCTGCCCGAGGGCGCTACACATTACCACCTTTGCGTTGGGATCGTATGCAATAATCTCCTTCAAGGCATCAATACCGCTCTTGACAGGCATCACAATATCCATTGTCACAAGGTCTGGTTTTAACATCTTGTATTTAGCAACCGCCTCTTCACCATTTGCAGCTTCACCCACAATTTCGTAACTACCCTTTGTCAACACATCTTTAATAAGCGTTCTCATAAACTCTGCATCATCACATATTAAAACTCTATTCTTCATAATAATTACTCCAGTTTTTTGGCTTTTTTATAAAATCTTCCACCCTGTCTATGTCAAGTATTGATATAATTTCTCCATCAGCATCCTGTGCAATATGCTTTATATACTCCTTTCTTTCCTTCTCAATACTAAATTTTTCAACATCTTCCAGCATATTATCGTCTATCTTAACAAATCCCTGTGTATTTGGGATTGTGTAACCTATGTGTTTTAGCCTATTTGATATGACCATAAGTTCAAAACTTTTAACCGAAGTTACACGTAAAAAAAGTCCAAGGTCTATGGCTGTTATCACCCTCCCACGGAAATTCATTATTCCTGTTACAAAATCAGGCACCATAGGTAAAGGATAAATCTTACCCCCTGTTTCCACTATCCTTTCAATACTGTCAATGGAAACACCAAATTTAAAACCTTTTACATTAAAAACAAGACAGTTCACCGATTACACCTTATATTCAGCCACAATATTTTTCAGCTCTTCAGAAAGGACAGAAAGCTCTTTTGCAGATTGTGCCATCTCTTCCATTGCTGCTGTCTGTTCTTCCGTTGCTGCAGAAACCTGTTCCGTAGCAGCAGCATTGTCATTTGTAACCTTAAATATGTCATCAACAGCCTTAACCATTTCTGTAGTCCCCGCATCCACCTTTTCTGTAATCAGCGTTATCTTCCCGACTTTACCCGCCACATCTTTAATCATGTTTACTATATTTCCGAGAGATTTGTTTGTTTGTTCAAGAATTTTTTCGCCTTCACTTAGTTCAAGCTTTCCTTCATTAATATTTTGAACAACCAGCCTGCTTTCTTTCTCCACATTCCCTATCAATTCCTTAATTTGTTCCGCCGAATGACCAGTAGTCTCGGCAAGCTTTCTCACCTCCTCAGCCACAACAGCAAAACTTCTGCCATACTCACCAGCCCTTGCAGCTTCAATAGTTGCGTTAAGAGCAAGCAGGTTTGTTTGTTGAGCAATGCTTGTTATTACCTCAACAATTTTCCCAATCTGACCCGTCTTTTCGCTGAAATTTATTACAAGGTTTGCATTATTTTCCATTTTGTTGAACACATTTTTCATCCTTTCAAGCCCGGAAAATATTAGCTGCATACCCTCTTCAGCAACCTTTACAGCCTTAAGCGAAAACTCATAGCTATCTTTAGCCCCTGAAGATATCTGGTTCATATACATAACCATTTCCTTTATCAGGCGGGATGTCTTTTCGACCATGTCTTTCTGATTTTCTGCACCTAAGGACACATTTTCTATGGTGGCAGCAATTTCAGAGGCAGAATTGCTGATTTCCTGAGCAGCTATGGAGAGTGACTGTGCAAGGGTTGAAACCTTCTCTGACGTGTTCTGCAAATGTTCAAGCAGTGTTCTTATTGAGTTTGCCATCTGCACAATAGAAAACTTAAGGTCATCAACCTCATCATCAAACTTTTTCCTTTCTGCTGAAGGAACCTCTGTTAAATCTCCCTGACTTATTCCAACAGTCACGTTTGAAAGCCTTTTTAGTTCGCCGGTAAAGCTTCTGGAAAACAGAATGCCAAAGCCGAACCCTGTTATAACAGCAATTATTACCGCAATAATCCTTCCGTACTCAATGTTTACATTAAATATCTGAAAGATAAGAGGAATAAAAACAACAATCAGGATTATGACGATGTTGCCAAGAAGATACTTCTGACTAAGACTTACTCTCATAACCACTCCTTTTTACATAAATTCTTTCCTTAGGATATTTTGCAAAAAAATGACTTCTTAATTTTCCCACAAGCCCTTCCGACTTTCCCAGCACCAGATAACTGCCTGTCCTGCATGAAGAAATAATACAGTTAAGCAACTGCTCCTGTGACTGGGGTTTTATATAAATCAACACATTACGACAAAACACGATGTCCCAGTATTTTCTCAAATCCTTCATAAAAATATCTTCCTGTCTGAAAATAACCATATTCTTTATTTCATCTGATATTTTATAACGTCTTTCATCAATTATAGCAAAATATTTTTTTTTTATCGTTTCCGGCAACCCGCTAACCTTTTGAACCTCGTAAATACCCGTGTTAGCCAGAATAATTGATTTTTTATCAAAATCTATACCAAGAATATAGGGCTTGACCGTTTTAATCTCTTCTGCGAAGTTTTCTTTCAGCAAAATTGCAACAGAATATGGTTCTTCACCTGAGGCACAGCCTATAGACAGAATCTTAATAAATCTTTCACCCATAGCCTTTTTTTGTTCCAGAATATGAGGAATGACATGCCTTTTCAGCGTTTCAAACACCTCAGGATTTCTAAAGAAAGAGGTGACATTTATGGTGAGAACATCTCTAAACTTTTCCACCTCAGATTCGTTTGAGATAAGATAGTGCCAGTAGTCTTCTATATTGCTGAGCCTGAGAGCCTGTGCCCTAAAATAAATCCTTCTTTTTAAATAATTTTCCTTGAAGGAATGCACATTGATTGCTTTTTCATGTGAAAGATAGCGAACGATCTTTCTGAAGCTGTTCTCGTCGACAAACTGGGCAATATGACTTTCATCCATAAAGATGAAACCTATTTCTCCTTTATTTCATACAAAACCGCATCAAACCACATACCCTCTAAATTGTATAATTTTCTTTTTTCTTCTACGAAGATGTGAACCACCACCTCTCCCATATCCAGTAGAATCCAGCCACCATCTTCATATCCCTCAATAAAGACATGCCTTTTGACCTCCCTGGCTTTTTCATAGACCGCGTCTGCTATGCTCTGTGTATGTTTTGTTGAACTTCCGGAACAGATTATTACAAAATCGGCATAGGTGAAAAATTTAGATATGTCAAGGGCTACAACATCCTGTGCCTTTTTTTCCCACAACTGGGACAATATTTTTGAATACTTTGAAATCTTCTTTTTTCTCAAAAATTTATCTGTATAAACTGTTTGCTTCAATGTAGTCACAAACCTCCCTACTAACAAAAGTCGATATATCCTGCCCTTTTTTTACCATCTCCCTGATTTCACTACCGGATATGTTCAGGCTTTTCACTTTTACCTGTTGTATAGTTTTGTTTTTATAATGAAAAAGGTCTGAAGAAGAATCATGTGTGACATCCATAGCGAAGTATGTTTTCAAAAGTTTTTTCAGGTTTTCCTGACCGGAAGCCCGGTTAAATATAACAAAATGGGCAAGACCAAACAATTTTTTCCAGTCTTTCCACGTGGTTATTTCAAGAAAGGCATCAAAACCTATAAGAAAATAAAATTCATGGTCCTTACCATACCTGTTGTTCAGATAAGTGAGCGTGTCGACTGTAAACATGAATTTTTTTCTTATTTCAAGGTCTGAAGGAAAAAGAAAGGGATTATGCTTCAGGGCAAGCTTGAGCATGTTAAACCTGTGGTAATGGGGAGGCACATCCTTTTTGTGCGGTGGAAAACTTGCACACATAAACCAGACTTCATCAAACTTTAAAGCCTGCCTCACATCCTGAGCAATCTTTATATGTCCAAGGTGAACAGGATTGAAAGAGCCTCCAAGAATTCCTATTTTCACTGTCAACTCCTTACCTGACCATCACCATAGATAATAAATTTTGTTGTGGTGAGCTCCTCTGCACCCATAGGACCATAGGCATGAATCTTCGTTGTGCTTATACCGATTTCTGCACCTAACCCCAGCTGAAAACCGTCTGAAAATCTGGTAGATGCATTTACCAGAACAGTTGAAGAGTTTACTTCTTTCAGAAACTTCTGTGCATTGCGGTAGTTAGAGGTAACTATTGCCTCTGTATGTAATGAACCATATGCGTTTATATGCTCTATCGCTTCTTCAATGTCTTTCACCACTTTCACCGCAAGAATCAGGTCAAGAAACTCGCAACCGTAATCTTCCGGTCGGGCGGCTTTTACCTTTTTCAATATTTTTTTTGTTTTATCACAACCCCTTATTTCAACACCAGCCTTGCTTAAAACTTTAAAAACCTCCGGCAAAAATTTATCGGCAATCTCTTCGTGAACAAGCAAAGTCTCCATGGCATTACATACACCCGGACGCTGAACCTTTGCGTTATATGCTATATTTACAGCCATTGGTATTTCGGCATCTTTATCCACAAAGACATGACAAACCCCCTTGTAGTGTTTAATCACCGGGATTTTGGAGTTTTCCACCACAAAACGAATCAACCCCTCTCCACCACGCGGGATAATCAAATCAATATACTCTTCCAGTTTGAGCATCTCCACCATTGCTTCCCTTTCCTTCACCGGAATAATCTGAACACAATCTTCAGGTAACTTAGCCTTTAACAAAGCTCCTCTCAGTATTTCACCAATCGCTATATTTGAGTTGAAAGCCTCTTTCCCGCCCCTGAGGATAACAGCATTCCCCGATTTTATACACAGTGATGCCGCATCAGCCGTCACATTGGGACGTGCCTCGTAAATTATGCCAATCACCCCCAGCGGAATCCGCATCTTCCCTACAAGAAGCCCATTTGGTCTTTTCCACATTTTAACAACTTCACCTACAGGGTCTTTTAAAGCAGCCACCTCTTTAAGTCCTGCTGCCATTTCTTCTATTCTTTTATCATTTAAGGTCAGCCTGTCAAGCATGGCTTTGCTCAAGTCTTTTCCGTTTTCTTTAATATCCTTTTCATTTGCCTTCAAAATTTTAGCTTTGTTTTTCAAGATAAGTTCAGCCATCAGCAAAAGTGCCTCATCCTTAACTTTTGTGTCAGCCTTTGCGAGCAAATAAGAAGCCTTTTTCGCCTTCTTCGCAATTTCCAATATGGTGCCCATGTCAACCCCCCTGTAAATCTTTAATTAAAACCATGTTGTTTCTGTGTATCACCTCATCATCATACTTATAACCAAGAACTTCCTCAATTTCTATGCTTTTTTTTCCTTTTATCTTTTCCACATCCAGCAGGCTGTAATTTGTAAGACCCCTTGCAACAACCACATCTTCACTTAAAACATCCACAACATCTCCCGCCCTGAAGTTGCCAGAAACCTTTACTATTCCCGACGGCAACAGACTTCTGCCCTTTTTGGTAATGGCATCAAAGGCACCTTTATCAATATAAATCCTGCCCTTTGGCTTAACATTATATGCGATGAAGTATTTTTTATGGGAAATCTTTTTCTCTCCCGGACAAAAAAAGGTGCCCGCCTTTTTTCCGCTCAATATTTTGATCAGAATATTATCTTCACGCCCTTTTGCAAGCACAGCAGGAATACCAACCACCATTGTCTTTTTTACCGCCTGTAGTTTGGTAAAGATGCCACCTGTTCCCACCTTTGAACCAGCTTTATTCGTTGCCTTTTTAAAAAACCTGTCGACATTGTCTATAAAATCAATTATTTTTGCATCTTCAGACTCTCTCGGATCTTTGTCGTATAATCCGTCCACGTCACTCAGGATAATAAGCAAATCTGCATCTATGAGACATGCAACCTCAGCCGAAAGGTTGTCATTGTCTCCCATTTTAATTTCTTTTGTTGCAACCGTGTCGTTTTCATTAATAACAGGGATAATCTTTTTCTGAATCAGATTCTCCAGTGTGTTTTTTGCATTAAGATACCTTGCCCTCGCTGCAATATCCTCAGATGTTAGCAGTATTTGGGCAACAATAAGCCCATAGCGAAAAAAAATTTCGCTGTATTTGTGTATCAGATAACCCTGCCCACAGGCAGCAACCGCCTGTTTTTCCGATATTTTAGCCGGTTTTTCTTTGAGTTTGAGCACCATCATTCCGGCAGCAACGGCACCGGAAGATACTATGATAATTTCTTTCCCAGTTTTTGTAAGTTGATAAACCTGTTTGGCAAGCGAATCAAGGAAAGCTTCGTCTATAACTTCGGCTTCATTTGTGATAATACTGCTACCAATTTTTACCACAATCCTTTTTACATCAGCAAGTTTTTTTCTGTCTTTTGTCATCAGCAATCCTTAATAGTTTAGCCCTTCAAGGCTTCATTTGCAATGTAATAGAGCATCTCCTTAATTCCTTCACCCGTTACGGAAGAGACGCAAAACACCTTAAATCCCTTCTTCCGAAAAGATTGTGCAACCCTTTCGGCCTTTTGCCTAACCTCTGTAATGTCCATCTTATTTATTACTACGATTTGAGGCTTTTTTACAAGCTCTTTGTTAAAAAGGGCAAGTTCCTTATTTATGAGATTAAATCCTTTGACAGGGGTTTTGAAACTGGTTAATGAAAGATCAATAAAATGAAGCAACAGTTTGGTTCTTTCCACATGCTTAAGGAAAGAAATACCAAGACCTTCCCCTTTGTGTGCCCCTTCTATCAACCCCGGAATATCTGCAACAACAAAGCTTTTAAAACCTTCTATCTTCACCACTCCTAAATTGGGTGTAAGCGTTGTGAATGGATAGTCAGCGATTTTAGGTTTTGCAGAACTAATCGCAGATAGAAATGTTGATTTTCCTGCATTAGGAAAACCTATGAGCCCCACATCAGCCAGCAGTTTTAGTTCCAGAATAATGTTTTTTTCTTCGCCCGGTTGCCCCTTTTCGGCAAAACGGGGTGCCTGTCTCACAGGCGTGGCAAAATGGGCATTACCCCTGCCACCCTTTCCGCCTTTTGCGGCTACATAAACCTGTCCTTCCCGCACGAGGTCAGCAAGGATTTCATTTGTGTCTGCATCTTTGATTACTGTCCCAACAGGAACTGGAATTAAAAGCTGTGGAGCAGACCTGCCCGAACGGTTGTTTCCCTCACCAGGTCTGCCGTTTTCTGCCACATACTTTTTTTTGTATCTGAAATCAAGGAGGGTGTTTAAATTAGTTGTTGCAATAAAACATACATCGCCACCATGTCCGCCATCCCCGCCATCAGGTCCGCCCTTAGGGATAAACTTCTCTCTTCTGAAGCTTACAATGCCGTTTCCGCCGTCTCCCGCTTTGATGTATATTTTTGCTTCATCGATAAACTTCATTTCCGCCAGTATTACACTGCGGGATAAACACTGACTCTCTTCTTACTCTCACCGAAGTTCTCAAACTTTACACGCCCCTCGATCAGGGCAAAAAGAGTGTGGTCTTTGCCAATACCCACATTTTTTCCGGGATAAATCTTTGTGCCTCTCTGACGGACAATTATACTCCCAGCCTTAACAGTCTGCCCGTCATATCTTTTTACACCTAAACGCTTACCTTCACTATCCCTGCCGTTTCTACTGCTACCAACACCTTTTTTATGAGCCATGGAATAACCTCCTTATTAACCTTTTATTTCTTCTATCAATATCTGGGTAAATGGCTGCCTATGTCCATAAAGTTTACTGTAGTTTTTTCTTCTTTTCTTTTTAAAGACCAGAATTTTGGAAGACTTACCCTGCTTAAGAACCTTTCCTGTGACCGTAACGCCATCAATAAAGGGTTTCCCAACCAAAACCGTTTCGTCATCCTTTTTAAAGAGCAAAACTTCATTAAAGCTCACCTGCCCGCCCGCATCCACATCAAGCTTTTCAACAGAAATGGTTTCTCCCGGAAAAACTCTATATTGTTTACCACCTGTTTTTATAACAGCGTACATAAAAAACTACCTCCGCATTCTTTTTCCTTATCTCCTTTCTTACGATGTCCATCTCTTCACGGAGCTCCTTATCGTAAATTTCGTTGTACTGTCTGTTCAGGTCCTGCAGTTTTTTCTTTTTTTTGTCAAGATACGCTGCCGAATCTTCAAGATAGTCAACCAGCAGTTTTTCTTTTTTTCCTGGCATTTTTTCATCCTCCCTTACTCAGTTTCAGGTATTCTTCCTGCATCTTCTGCGCATCAATATCAAGTTTCGGCGATTCGGATATCACGACACCTGAGTATCCGTTCTCCGCAAGCACTTTCATCAGCGGTCTGTAGGGCGGTACATTCTTTTCACCAAGCGGCAGGTGGTTTTTCTCGCCCTTCCCAGAGTATTCTATTTCCGAGAAATGTGAATGGAAATGCTTTACATAGTTCCCAAGTTCCTTTTCAAGCTCCTCAAATATTTTCCTGTATTCGTCCACGCCTTTTATGTTGACATCCCCGCGTGCCTGCAGATGCGCAAAGTCTATTACAGGCTGCACAAAACCAAGCTCCTGCGACAACCTTATCACTTCGTCAAATCCTCCGAACTGGGATTTTTTGCCTACTGTTTCT
>FWPU01009466.1_pt1 | contig 15336 bp, 9 predicted proteins | sample 2228361 | NCBI WGS metagenome assembly FWPU01 (sample SAMEA103939777, study PRJEB20133) | metagenome
TGGCCCCCATCCCCTGGTCGCGGTACAGGTCCCCCGCTCGCAGATAGGCCTCCACCGCCCTTCCCTTCTCTCCCCCTCGCCCATAGACCAGACCCAGGGCATAGAACGCCTCGGCCGCTTCAGGGTCCATCAGCGTAGCAATCGTCAACTGGGCCACCGCCCCCTCCTGGTCGCCCCGCCCCCAATCCCACCGCCGCTGCCCCTCGGCCACCACCCACGCCACCGGCACCCCGGCCCGCTCATATTCGGCCACCGCCTCCGCCAGGCGACCGGCAACACGATAGGCCTCGGCCAGGTACAGGTGGGCAAAGCGGTCGCCGGGGTGCTTCTCCACCGCCGTCTCGAGATCCACCACCGCTTCCACACTCGACGTCTGGGCAGCGACGGCGGCAAAGAACTCTGGCGCCGAGACGATCCGCCGCGCATCGTGAGCCAGGAAAATCAAGGCCCCCCGGTCCCGTGCTGCCCAGGCTCCGGCGCGCTCATAGAAAGCCAGCGCCCTATGCGCATCGGCCTCCCGTGCCCCGGCGGAAGCATCCACCGCCAGCCAACCCCGGTTGCGGGCCACGTTCCCCAGATTATGCCACACCACGGGCGAAAGCGCAAGGGCCAATAGAGCCACCAGAAGCAGGCCCACTGCACCGACCAGGGCCCGAACCTGACCGCGCCCCAGCCATCTGCGGACAGACACAGCCCAGGTCCGATCCTCCTCCCCCGCCACCAGGTAAGCCTGGGCCACCCCCAGGCCCAACAGGTACCAAACCGCCAGGCCGGCCCGGCCGGTCAGCACGCCGTCATCGAAGACGCTGCCCAGCATAAATGCAGTAAAGCTGCCACACAGGCCCGCTGCCAGGCCCCTCTGGTATCCGGTCCTGGCACACTGCCATGAACGACGATTGACACGATAAAAGAGGACGGCCAGCGCAACAAAAGCAACCAGCCCCAGCAGCCCCTGATCTACTCCCACTTGCAGCAGCCGGTTGTGCGCGTTGACGGTCTGGTCCAGAGCATAGTCAAAATAGGGATACACATTCTGGGCAACAAAGCGAAAGGTATCCAGGCCGATCCCGGTAAAGGGATGGTCACGGATGATGGTTGCCGCCCGCTCCCACACCTGCCACCGTCCGGGATAGGTGAATGCAATCCGGGCTACCACCTCGGGCGCATACAGTGTCAGGCCCGCGATCAGGCCGAACGCACCCAACAGGGCACACACCAGCCACACATGGCCTCGCCGCAGCCGCCACAGACCCACCGCTGGGATGGTCAGCGCCAGGGCCAGGATGTCCCCCCGCGACCGGCTCAAGAGCAAAAGGGCGACCATGACCAGGGTTGCTGCAGCGGCCAGGAACCGATGCCACCATCTTGGTGCAGCCAATGCCAGCGCCAGGCCCACCGGGACGAACAGCACCATAGCCCCCGACGTAACCCCCCGGTTGAGCGTCCTGCCCAAGAGGTGGGGCACGTTCTGGAGCCGGTCATACACCCCAGGCAGAGACGAGGTTTTTGCCAGCTCAGCCCAGTCGGTCTGCAGGAAGCCGACGGCGCTCAGCGCCACACCGCCGGCCATGAAAAGGGCCACCGCCAGGCACAGCCGCGCCGGAGTGCCCACAACATTGACTACGCCATAGTAAACGGCGACGCCGGCAATGAGCACCAGCAAAAAATTCAAGCTGTGAGCGCGGTCCACCGAGGGCCACAGGCTCAACGCTGCCGTGGCCAGGTAGATGGCGATGGGCAGGTCCAGGGCCGTCGGCCGTGTCGGCCGGCCTCGGCGCAGCCAGCGCAGCAGCCAGGGCAGAGTCACCACCCCCAGGCCGATCCACGATAGAAGGCCGGGATAACGCAGACTCGCCTCTTCAATCGGCGCATAGTGGAACAAGCCCTGCTGCCACTGCCACAGGTAACCCCGAGGAAAGATCAGCAGCGGGATGGCAGCGATGAGCAAAAAGGGCTCAGCAGCGATAATCTTGTCGGCAACCTGGGTAAAAAAACGTTTCATGAGAGCGAACAACCACCGCCCCTGACAAAGGTCCAAAAGCCTGACAAGGGCAGGCCGGGCAGATACGCGACTGAAAGCGAATTTGCTCTATTGCCCCAAGCCATCTATAATATCCTGTATGACCGACCGCTACTCTGCTTGGGAACACTTGCGCCGCTTGTTGACCATGGACCGGGAGCCTGACCGGCCACCGCCCCCTGGCCCGGTCCCCTGGGCCGATGTCGTACAGCTTGCCCAGGCCAACGGGGTTGCCCCCTTGCTTCACATTGCCGTTCAACAGGCCCGCGCTTCAATCCCAGAAGACCTCCGCCAGGCCTTACAACACTACTACTACCAGGTTGGCGCTGCTAATGCGCTCCATTTCCAGGAACTGAATCAGGTCCTGGCCGCCCTGTCTGCCGCGGGGATGCCGGTCGTGCTCCTCAAGGGCGCTCTCCTGGCCGAGACGGCTTACGGCAACCCGGCCTTGCGCCCTATGGCCGACCTGGACCTGCTGGTGCCCCGCAACCGCATCCAGGAGGTGCCGCACCTCCTTGAACCGCTGGGCTATCGGCTCCAACCCGGCCCGGCAGGCCACCCGCTTGCCTTTAGCACCCGCTACGGCGGTGAGATCGCCCTGATCAAAACCCTGCCCATCAGCACCGTCGCCCTCGACGTCCATTGGAATCTGGTGGCCTTTTGGTGGGTGCACTATACAACGCGCCTCGACCTGGAAGCTGTGTGGCAGGCTGCACAGCCAATCACCTTGCACGGCTTACCTGTCCTGCAGCTATGTCCCGAAGACACATTGATCCATCTCTGCCTGCACGCCGGGCTCAGCCACTCCTATGCCCACCTGCCGAATTTTATAGACATAGACCGCTGCCTTGCCACCTACCCAGACCTGGATTGGGACCGACTCTGGCGCCGGGCCGGTGAATTTCAGGTGCGGGTTCCGACCTACTTTGGGCTGCTCTTCACCCGTGAGCTGCTCAACACCCCCATCCCCGATCAGGTTTTGGCCCGCCTTAGCCCTTCAGCCGCACGGCGTTGGGCGGTCAACCGCCTGGTGCACCCCCGGGCCGTCATTCTGGGCGACAAGCCCCCCCTCTCCCGCCGCAGCCGCTATCTGCTTCACCTGGCGCTGACCGACAGCCTGTCTGGACTGGCCCGCCTGGCACGCGGCCTGTTTTTTCCCCCGACCGACTGGCTGGCGGCCCGTTACGCTCTCAGCCAACCCGGGGCCGTCCGTCTGGCTCGCTTGCGGCATCCGTTCAAGGTCGCGGGCATGGCCCTGGCGGCTCTCGGCCACCTCCTGCGTGAGCGCATTTTGTAGGACAAGATGGCATCTGTGCACTTTTCCAAACGGCACAGGCCGCCGGAGGGGATAGACCGCCGTTGTCCCACGCCTCACCGCATCCAGCCCAACGCCTGCCAGCCAACATTGACCGCCGATTTGACCGCCGGCCAGCTATTCAGGCTCTTGACAAACGTCCACAGCGGCCCAGGCCGCAGCGCCCACTCGCGGAAGGCCCGCCGCGCCCAATACTCGATCCGCTCCGCCGGCAGCCCCGGATAATCCAGCACCGTGGACTCGTCCATGTCCACCTCCTCCCAGACCGTGCCGGGGCGAAACCAGCCATTTTCCACTACCTCAAAAAAGAACGGCGTGCCCGGATAGGGCGCAGCGATATGGAACAGCGCCAGGTCCAGCGGCAGCTTTTTGGAGAGAGCAATCGTCTGCCGGATGGTGTCCTCCGTCTCGCCCGGCAGGCCGATGATGAAATAGCCCCAGTTCATGATGCCTGCCGCCTTGCTCCACTGCAGCGCCCGGACGATCTTTTCGTCGGTAGTGCCCTTGTGCACCCGGCGGCGGATCTCGTCGCTGGCGCTTTCGATGCCCCAGGCGATCAGCCAACAGCCGGCCCGGGCCATCATCTGCAACATCTCCGGGTCCACGTAATCCACCCGGCTGTTGCACAGCCAGGTGAACTTGAGCCCCTCGCGGATCATCCCCTCGCAGATGCCCAGCACCTGATCGCGGCTGACGGTGAACAGGTCGGCGTACATGTGCACGTTGCGCAGCCCCAGCTCCCACAACAACCGCAGCTCCGCCAGCACATTTTCCGGCGAGCGGACCCGCACCGCATACTGATAGCTGACATGCTTGATGCAGAACTTGCAACCGGCCGGGCAGCCCCGGCTGGGGACGATAAAGGTGTACGGACCACGGATGCCCGGCGCGCGATACATCTTCCACGGCAACAGATGATGCAGCGGCAACGGCAGGTCGTCCAGGTTGCGGATGAACGGCCGGTCGGGGTTGATGCGGATCTGCCCCCCTTCATCCCGCCACACCAACCCTTTGATGGCCCCAAGATAGGTGGCTTGCATATCGCTTGCTGCCTGCCGCTGCCATGGTGATTGCCAATCAGGGTCCGACTCCCCGAACATCTTTTCCAGCCGTCCCCACAAAACCGGATCCGGCGATCTGCCATCCGCCATCTGCCATCGGCCATCCGCCATCCGCCATCGGCCATCCGCCACTTCCAATGTGTCAATCAGCTCCCGCAGCGTCAGCTCCGGCTCGCCACGCAGGACAAAATCGAGGGTGGGAAAGGCCTGCATCGTGCTCGACGGCATCGGCGTAACGTGGGTGCCAAAGGCAATCGTCCGCGCCCCCAGGCTGCGGGCCAAAAAGGTGCCGCGCATGTCGTTGGTCAAGGTCGGCGCGGTCACGTGGGTGACATAGTACCTGGGCCGCTTTTCCCGCAACAGGTGCTCAAACTCTTCCCAGGTCATGCGAGAGGGAATGGCATCAATGATCTCCACCGAATAGTCGGGATAGAGCAGGGCCGCCAACTGGGCCAGGCTCACCTGCGGCCAGATCATATTCTCGCGGCTGCGGCGGCCCACCCGGTGCTGCGACCGGATCCAGATGCCCCGGTCGGGCGCGGGCGGATTGACCAACAGCACGTCCACTGCTCCCGGCGGGCGCGCCTCTACCGGCAGCCTGGCCAGCACCTGCCCCACATCAACAAAATGGGCCTGCGGCAGCGGGCGCAACGGCCGGCTGCCCAGGTTTTCAGAAATCTCGCTCATGTCGGTTCCCAGATCCATAAACTCTGAGGCGCTCAGGCCCACTTCCCGGATGATAGCTTGTATCGCCCCTTATTGGCCTCCACCGCCACAGATAGAAACTCTGCTCGCCCTGTGTTCATCTTCTACCTTCATCAAAAGTAGATCGGTTTGTCCGGCAGATCGTCGCCGGTAATCGCCTTGACCACCCGCGCCGGAACGCCGGCCACCACCGTATGCGGCGGCACATCCCTGGTCACCACCGCACCGGCGGCCACCACCGCCCCGCGCCCAATATGCACCCCGTCGGTGACGATGGCCCCGGCCCCAATCCACACATCATCTTCCACGACGATGCCCTGGGCAGTGATCCCCTGCTCCACAAAAGAGCGGTTGGGGTCGGAAAAGACATGGTCCACGGCGACCAGCTGCACCAGCGGCGAGGTGTACACCCGATCGCCAATGGTGATGCCCCCCTGTCCCCGCAACACGTTGAACTCACCGATGAGGCTATCCCGCCCGATGCGAATGCCGGCATGGGGCAGGTGGCGAAAGTTGTAGACGTGAAGCACAGCGCCGTGCATCACCAGCGTATTCTGGCCGATCTCGATGCCACCTGGACAGGCGTGCAGGTACACCCCTTCATCCAGATATACCCCCTTGCCCAACCGAACCTGGTTGGCAAAGCGGATACGCACCCCTTTCTCAATGGCAACAATTCCTTCCAGATGCATGATCAGCCGGTAGATAAGGGCTCGCAGGCCGATACCGGCTACCGTCGGCACCCAACCAAACAGGGTGAGGAACGACTGCTCCCACAAGTAGCGAGCCAGGCTGCTGGCCTGACGGGAGAGATAGATTGAAAAAGCGTTCGTCTCAGGCAAAGATGGCCGGATCGACCTCCTCGGCATAGCTGTATACCTGAATGCCTAAATTCTCGGCCACCTCCCGCGCCTGCTTGTCCACCATCGGTGAGATAACCAACTTGCGGTCTGCCCGGCAATTGTGTCGCCTTTCATAGAACCGAACCTTGCGTTCAAAGGTGTACATTTCTGACTTGCTCACAGACGACTTGATTTCACAGATGAGCAACAGACCATCTTTGATAATAATGTCCAGCTCAACCTGATCGGGCCGGCCAAAGACCTCTCCCTCGTCATCATATTCGGTAATGTTCAACACCTCGATCTGGAAAAACTCTTCCAGGATGCCTTTCAGTGCATTCCGGAACGAAGCCTCCGAATACAAGCCCCACCGCGCCCCCAAGGCACCAATGGCACTGTCATGCCGGCGTGCCAGATCTCGGACCGACTGCAAAAGCTGAGTGATAACCGCCTGGTTCTCTGCCCACTTTTTCTCTTGGGCTTCCCACCTTTTCTCTTGGGCTTCCCATTTTTCCTCTTGATCTTCCCATTTTTTCTCTTGGGCTTCCCACCTTTTCTCTTGAGCTTCCCAGCGCCTGCTCTGTTCCTCCCGCTCCCGGCGCAGCTCCTCAAGCAGGCGATCAAAGCGACTTTCTGTCTCAGCTTTGTCGGCAAAATGAGCACGCGACAGGTCCAGGATAAACGCGTGCATCTCTGGATCTTGCTGCAAAATCGCCGGCAGCTCCTGGCGAATAAGCTGTTTGATCTGCTGCTTTTCCACGTCTCCCCCTTCAGACAAACAAGGAGCGGTTGGCCACCACCCACTCGTACAGCCGGCGGATTCCTTCTTCCTTGCCCACCCTGGGCCGCCAGCCCAGCTCGCGCTCGGCCTTGCGGATGTCGGCCACAAAGATGCGTTGATCGCCAGGCCGCCAATCGCCATAGGTCACAGGGATCTTGTGGCCGATCACCGCCTCCAGCATCGGTCCCAGCTCGACCCACACGGCCAGGCTGTTCTGCGGCCCGCCCCCCACGTTGTAAACCTGCCCGGCGGCGAGGTCAATCCGCTCCACCGCCACCTGATACAGGTCCAACAGATCGTCCACCCACAGGACATCGCGCACCTGCTTGCCATCGCCATAGATGGTGATCGGCCGACCGGTCGCAGCGGCAATAATAAACCAGGCCACCCAGCCCTGATCCTCACACCCCATTTGCCGGGGCCCATAGATGCAGCTCTGGCGAAAAACCACCGTCGGCAAACCATAGATGCGGGCATAGTCGCGCACATATTGATCGCCGGCCCCCTTGCTACACCCATAGGGCGAGTGCAGGTCCAAAGGAAAGGTCTCCGGGATGCCATACGGATAGTCCCGATAGGCATAGCCGGTCTTGGCCTCGATGACAGCCACATCCTCCATGCCACCGTACACCTTGTTGGTCGAGGCATAAAGCACAATGGGCCGGCGGGCCGAGAGCCGCGCTGCTTCCAGGACATTAAAGGTCCCCAGAGCATTCACCTCAAAATCGTGACGCGGGTTTTGCACCGAGGTGGTCACCGCCACCTGCGAGGCCAGGTGATAGATGACATCGGCGTCGGCCGCTGCCTGCCGTAGAATCTCAAAGTCCCGCACATCGGCCTGCAACAGCGCCCAGCGATCTCCCCACTCCTCCCGCAGCCAGGCCACATTCTTCTCTGAACCCTGCCGCGACAGGTCATCATAGACCATTACCTGGTGGCCCTCTCCGATCAAACGATGGGCCAGGTTGCTGCCGATGAAACCGGCGCCTCCTGTTACCAATACTTTCAAGGTTCTCCTCCGCTTTTCAATGCCACAACTCGGGCAGGCTCCGCCGATCTGACACATCTCTTATTGCGTCAGATCGGACAGGTTTGACAACCGGCCACCAGAACTGCACAGGCGGCCTGGCAAGGAGCTAAAGCAGGGTAAAGGCTTTAGCCGGTTTTGTCGGATTCAAACCGTACAGGCCTTGCCCCTGTTCCTCTGAGCCTCGTACCGACCTTTGCCAACAGGCTATTGGCTGATTCAGAAATGTAGCACGGGGGCTTCTATGCCACCGGTTCAACGTATTTCCGCAAGATCGCCAGGCATAGATGCCCGGTCCGCTGTCTCTTCGACAAGCTGTTAGAGCCGCGTGATCAGTGCCCGATCGATCTCGACCGGCGTCATGCGGCCCATCACATCCAACAGAACACGCACCCGGTCCGATGCCGACAGTGGCTGGTCAAAGATAGCTTCCAGGTCCCGCAAGGGGCCAGAGGTGATCCGCACCCGATCGCCCGATCGCAAATCACCATAGCCCACTTCCTGAATGCCCTCCAGGCGGCGGCGGATCAAGGCAACGATTTCGTCAGCCACCACCACCGGCTGATCGCCGGCGCTGACAATGCGCCGCACACCAGGCATCCAGCCGATAGAAGAGAGGGGAACCGCACTGAAATCAAAGCGGGCAAAAAGATAGCACGGAAAATAGACCATCCGCTCGGGCCGGTCGCGGCGGTTGACCTTCCGTCGAACGGTGGGCAGGTAGGTTTCAAACCCCTGACCCTGTAGATAGGTGTTGACCTGATACTCCTTCTTTGGCTTGGTATAGAGCGCGTACCAGCGATCCATAGCTATCAAACCTTGTCTCCCATGCTCTCTTTAGTGCGACGTTCCCCATTCGGTGCCAATGATAGCATCAGGTCTGCAGGTCCTTTCTGCCCAGACAAAGAGGCCAAAGCCTTGGAAACGCGACCGGCAATAAGGGCTACAGTGTAAAATCCGATTGGTTGCCCAGATTGTAAACCAAAATCGCAGATTTGTCAAATCAGCCGCCCCCCTCTACGGCTGGCCTATCCCGCCCGCTTGGCTTTTTCCCACAATGCATCCTGTTCGGATGGCGACAGGTTGACCAGGTCGGCCCCCCGGCTGTGGGCGGCCTGCTCCATCGCGGTATAGCGTTGGGTAAAGCGGTCACAGGCACCGCGCAAGGCGCTCTCGGCATCCACGCCCAACCAGCGGGCGATGTTGGTCAACGTGAACAGCAGGTCGCCAAACTCCCGCTCGCGCGCCGACCGGTCACCGGCAGCTTGCAGCTCGGCGACCTCCTCGCTCAGCTTGTCGAGCACCCCTGCCAGGTCCGGCCAGTCAAAGCCGGCACGGGCGGCCCGGTCGCCCAACTCCTGGGCACGGGCCAGGGCCGGCAGGATAACCGGCACCCCCTCCAGGCGGGAGCGATGGGCATGTCCCTGCCCGGCACGCTCGTCGGCCTTGATCGCCTCCCAGTTGCGCAGCACTTCGGCCGCATCCCGCACCTGCACATCGCCAAAGACGTGAGGGTGACGGCGCTTGAGCTTGGCATCAATCCGGCCGATGACGTCGGCAAAGCGAAATGCCCCCTCTTCGGTGGCAATCTGAACGTGCAGGGCTATCTGGAGCAGCAGGTCACCCAGCTCCTCGCACAATCTGGCATCATCATCAACATCCAGGGCAGCCAGGACCTCATACGCCTCCTCCAACAGATTGGTGCGCAGGGTCTGATGGGTCTGCTCGCGGTCCCAGGGGCAGCCATCAGGGGCGCGCAGCCGGGCGATCGTCTGCTGAAAAGCCGACAGGCTGCCGACGCCCGGCAGGGGCGGCACATAGAGCGTCGTCAGGTGGTCCACCCCCTGGTTGCGATCCAGGTCGTAAAGAGGGACGGTTACCTTTGTCTCTGCCTCGGTGCCGGCTGCCTGCACCAGGGTGACCGGGTGGTCGTCGGGATAGGCGTTCATTAGCGTCAGCTTGAGCTCGCCGGCCAGCCGCCGGCTGTAGAGCTGGCCGATGATCGCCGGGCGGTCAGGGTCAAGGGCCGGATGATGAGCAGCAGCCAGGTCGGTAGCGTCGGCCAGTTGCAAGCCGGCCAGGCCGTCTATCCCCAACAAACTGAGCACCGGTTCGATGAAGCTCAGCCCCTCCACCAGGCGCACCGGCAAGCCCTCCTCACGGGCGCGGACCAAAATGTGCTGCACCGACGACTCACCCACCAGGGGGTGGCCCGGAACGGCATAGAGCACCCCCTGCGGCCGACGCCCCAGAGCTATCACCTCCCCGGCGATCGCCTCGTACAGGGTGGCAAAGTCATCCACCGTCTCGTACAGGTTGTCAAAACTGTGAAGGGTCAGGTGGGCCGGCAGGGCAGCGACGGTGGGATGGTGGGCGGTGCGCAGGTATACCTCGTCGGCGGCGACGAGCAGGTCCCATGCCTGGCGGGTCAGATGGGCCGGGTTGCCAGGACCCAGCCCCAGGATGGTAATGGTCATTCGAGTATCGTCTCTTGAGCAATTTCTACGGCCCCCAGGAGATGTGCTCCTCGGTCCAGGTGCCGGTCAGCGGCGCCGGCAGGTTGAACAGCTTGGTCGGGGCAGAGCCATCGGGTTTGACCACCCACACCGCCCAACCACCGCCCCGGTTGGAGACAAAAGCCACCAGCCTGCCGTCGGGCGAAAAGGTGCCCAGGCCGTCCTGCGAGCTCGGGCTGTCCGACAGGTTCCGTGCCGTTCCACCCTGGCTGGGAATGATGTATACCTCCCAGTTGCCGCTCTCCTGGCTCATGAAAAGAAGCTGACCGCCGTGGTTGTCGGTGGCACGCATGGTCAGGTCACCCGATTTGACCAGGGCCGGCTGCCCTCCCCAGCTGGGCATGCGGTAGATGCCACACTTGGAACCACCCCCCCGCTCGGAGGGCAGCCAATAATCGCAGCCGGTAAAGGCGATCCAATCGTCATGCATCCACACCGGCGAGGTGCCGATGACAGCCATGCTTCCCACGGCCAGGAATTCATCGCGCTTGCTATCCAGAACATTCTTGTACAGAATATAATTGCCCTTACCCTGGTGCAACGAGTCGTAGACGATCTGCGTGCCGTCCATCGACCAGAAGGGGCGGAAATCGTTGGTGAAGGGGCTCTGCTCGCGGACAAAGCCCCCCGTCCTGGCGTCAATGGTCCACAGGCTATCGCGGCCCCCACCCTCACCGTTGGCGATGATGAGCTGGCCATCAGCGCGAAAGTCGGGTTGGCGCATGTTGGGGATGGGCGCGACGGTATCCTGCCCTGTGGCCGCATTGACGATGTGCAGCATTCCCCCGGCGCTAAAGGCGATCCGCCCGCCGATCGTCGGCAGCGGAGCAGCGGTGGGCTGCGGCGGACCGGCCTGCCCGGTCGGCGCCGGTGTGGCAACAGGCGGGGGTGCTTCGGCCTCGGCACAGCGCAGGTCATCCACATAGATCACCCCGCTGCCGATGAAACTGTCGGGAATGTCGTCCAACACCAGGCCGCGAAAGTCAAGGGGATACTCCATCACGCCGTTGGCCGGCCCCTCTATGTGCCCGGCCGGCCAGGGAGCTGCCGGGTCCAGCCAGGCGACCATCTGCTGCCAGCCGGTGTGCTTGACCTGCCCCAGGGGGAACTGCCACGTCTCGCCGGCAGCATCCCGGACCCAGACGTTGAGGTAGTGCTTGCTGCCGTCGCCGTACACCCAGGCGCTGATCTGATTGGGCCGCCCGCCCAACTGGTAGGTCTGCAAGAACACCACAAAGTCGTTGCCCGCCGAGGAAAAGTTGTACGTCAGCTTGCCGGCATACGAACCGCTGTGGACCTGTTCAGACGACTGGGTGAAGGTGCCGTTGGGTTGATCGCCCCGCCTCCAGGTGCCGAACTGCTCCAAGTCGGTGATGGGGCCGGGAGAAGAGGGCCGTGAGCCCCCTCCCCCACCACCTGACGGCGGCCGGCTGGTGTTCGTCGGCGCCGGGGCAGGCTGGGTGTCGGTGGGAAGGGGTGGGGGCGGCGACGGGGAAGCAGCAGGGCCAATGACAATGGGGGTCCAGGTGGCGGTGGACAACGGTTCAGGCGGCACAGAGGTCCCCGGCTCTACCGGGGGAGGAACGGGGGAAGGGGTACCTGTTGGCAGGGGCAGGCTTTCAGGGGGGACGGCGGTAACGTTGACCACAACGGGGCTGCTGGCTACGCCGGCCACATTGTAGGCGACGACCGAGATCGAGTGGGAGCCTGGCGTGGCAGGCAGCCAGGTCTGCTGCACCGAAAAGGGGATATTGGCTGAAGGAGAAGAGTTGCCGGCCATGTGGATCAGAGCGCCATCCACCCACAGCTCTATGCGGGCCACCCCCTGGGCATCGGTCGCCGTGGAGTGGACGACCAGGGGCTGGCCCTGAGCGACCTGCTGGCCATTGACCGGGGCCAGGACAAGCAGCATCGGCGGTTGGGCCTGGCTCACCGGGCCGGGCACCCCACATGCCGTCAGCAACAGAGCAAAACCGAACAGAACGAACAGGAACAGAGCCTGGGCTTTCACTTTGCCTCTCCTTTACCTCCTCCCCAGAATCTGAGGCGAATTTTCTGCTGACGAAAACCAAAGACGAAGGACAAGATTTGTCGTCCGTCCTTCGTCTTGGGTCGTGACAAAAGCGCATTGTGCCTGTGTGAGGGATACGTGCGGCTACGTTGGAGGATTGAAGCTTTTGGACTGCTGGAGCATGGCTCCAGCAGTCCAAAGGAACCCTTGTCGTTACTTTCAGTATCCTGGTATAACCAAATTCGGAACATGGGGTATACTCTATCCCAAATCACTTACGAAGGAGGTTGTACTATGGGCAAGCATACCCGCAAGCAAAAGCAACTGATCCACATTCAGGGACGCCGGGCTGAGGCGTTCCGCCAACTCACGGAGGGCGTTCCCTACGACAGGACGCTCATCGCGCCCCTGGACATCGGCAAGAATGCCGACTGGGCCGCCTTCCACACCCGCGATGGGCTCTTGCTTCAGCAGCCCATCGAACTGTCCACGCTCAAGGATGGCTACGAACGCTACGTCAACATCCTCGATGCCCTGGTCACACAGCATCAACCCCAACTCGTCGTTCTCGGCCACGAGCCTACCGGCGTCTACCACGAATCCTGGGCGCGTAACCTGATGGCGCGCTACGCCGATCACCTGGCGGGTCGTGCCTCCCCCCGCTTCATCTACCACTTCGTCAATTCCTATCAGGTCAAACTCAACCGCACCCAGACCACCCTCTCCTTCACCAAGACCGACCTGATCGACCTGGGTGCCATCGGCGACCTGCTGATACGCGGCCTCGGCTTCCCTGCCCGTCTGCCTACTGCCACCGACTTGCTCGTGCGCCAGGAGGTCTATGCCATCCGTGCCACCCAGACCGAGCAGCGCCGCGTCGCCAACCGCATCCTTACCACCTTCGACCAACTCATCCCAGGCGCCTTTCTCAATACCCGCCGCTTTGCCCGCGCCCACCCTGACCTGCCCGTACCCTCACCTCTGGCCACCCGCCCCCTCGAACGGCAATTGGTCGAGGCGCTCATCACCCTCTGCCCCAATCCATACGACATCCTCGCTCTCGGCAGCCAGGGCATCGTCGAACTCTTCCACGCCCACGGCTATCGCTGCGGCCCCAAGACCGCCGACAAGATCCTTGCCGTCGTCCAACGCGCCCTCCTCCCACCCGCCGACGTCGCTCCTGCCTTCGCCGCCATCCTCCAACGCGAGTTCGAGCATTACCAGTTCCTCGCCTCCCAACAGCAGAAGGGCCTCGATAACCTGGAAATCCTGCTCCCCGCCACCTCCGCCCGCCATCTCCTCCCCATCCCAGGCGTCAGCCCCCACCTCGTCGCTCGTTATCTGACCGGCGTCGGCAGCGTGGACGACGTCCTCTTCGCCGACCAGGTCTGGAGAAAGGCCGGTATGGCCCCCTCTGTCTACATCAGCGGCGACGTGGTCATCACCGGCGCGATGTCCAAGCAGGGCGATCCCTTCTTCCGCGACACCCTCTACCTCCTCGGCTATCACCTCGCCCTCCACTGCCCCTACTTTGGCAACACCTTCCTCGACGCCATCGAGCGGGGCAAGAGCGAGATCGAGGCTACCATCCATACCGCCCACAAGGTCAACCGTGTCTTCATCCACCTCCTGCAGCACGACGAGCCCTTCGACCCGCCCGGCATCCCCGACTATGATGCTTTCCGCCGTCAATGGGAGGTGCGACTGTATCGCTACCTGGCCGAAAAGGAGAAAAGCCGCCAGCGCAAATCCAAACCGCGCCGGCGACCACGCAAGAGGTAAATGGGAGGCAAATCCGCCGGGCCGCCCCTGGACTTGGGCGCGTTTCAAACGCGCAAAGCGGTTGCTGAAGCCGCACGACGTCCCACCCGGTTGACCAGGTGTGCGTCATAGGAGCTCTGCTCCTAGATACAGCGTCGCCAGGAACGGCCCGGACACAAACAGTATACCAGCGTTTGCCGGGTGTGTCAACCTGCTCCACCGCCAGCCTCGGTCCCTCTGCGGCGCGGGGCGGATGTCGTCAGTATCCCCTCGACGCTTGACGTCGCAAGTGAGCTCGACTGCCCGCTTCTGCCGCATTGTACGATGCGCGGACTCTTGTCAAGGAACGTCCAGTACAGTTCGCACTTGATGGTGCCCTTCAGGGCGTATGACTGACCAGGATGAACGGGACGTTGCTCCAGAAGTGGCCCGCAGGCACGGTTGACGTCGCTGGCCGTTGAACAGCTCGTTGCCCCCTGGCCACGCCGGTACACTCATCCTTCGAAAACCGGGCTCCCGCCGCGGTCATTGCCCCCTGCCTGTTCTCCGCCACTTGCCCGCCACTTGACAAAGTTACAAGATGCTCAAGTCGGATCGTGCTCGCTGAAACACCGCGCCTTGCTGCGCGAACTGTTGGAGCCGCAGTCTTTCAGTATCCTCAAGTCGGATCGTGCTCGCTGAAACGTTTTTGGGTGAGTATCTCCCCGGTTTCTGACACCGTCTTTCAGTATCCTCAAGTCGGATCGTGCTCGCTGAAACTAGTTGTGCTGTTTTTGTTGGCGCTGCCCTTCCTGTCCTTTCAGTATCCTCAAGTCGGATCGTGCTCGCTGAAACTAAGGTAAGAAATCCACCGCGTCACCTGCGTCAGTGGTGCTTTCAGTATCCTCAAGTCGGATCGTGCTCGCTGAAACCAATTGCGGTCCAGACCGGCACCCCGGTGATACTGTGGCTTTCAGTATCCTCAAGTCGGATCGTGCTCGCTGAAACGCGTTACGCAAGCTTATTCTCCAAGAGCGCCGGGACCTTTCAGTATCCTCAAGTCGGATCGTGCTCGCTGAAACCCAAGGGTTTTCACCTTTGGCCAGGGGGTAACCTGGCCCTTTCAGTATCCTCAAGTCGGATCGTGCTCGCTGAAACAGGACTGATGCAGAGCGGTCGGGCAGCAGGGCAGCCCTTTCAGTATCCTCAAGTCGGATCGTGCTCGCTGAAACGCAATCAGCCCCTACCATCGCCGCAGGGGATTTCAAGCTTTCAGTATCCTCCAGTCGGATCGTGCTCGCTGAAACTATGCAACATT
>FWPU01006123.1_pt1 | contig 15333 bp, 8 predicted proteins | sample 2228361 | NCBI WGS metagenome assembly FWPU01 (sample SAMEA103939777, study PRJEB20133) | metagenome
ATGCTCCTGGCCGCCGGGTTCGGTTGGCTCTTTTTCGCCGTCGGTAAAGGGCTGAATTTGCGGCTGTTCTTCGGCATAACCGGCCTGCTGCTCCTGCTCTTTGCGGCCGGTCTGCTCGGCCGGGGCATCCATGAACTCCAGGAGGGCGGGGTGCTCCCCGTCATCGTGGAGCACCTCTGGGATGTAAACGCTTTCCTGGACGAAAAGGGGCCTCTGGGATCGCTCCTGCAGTCCCTCCTGGGATACAACGGTGACCCCTCGCTCCTGGAGGCGGTGGCTTACATCCTGTACCTGGGGGCCATAGGCGTCCTATACCTGAAGGACATCGGCCTTCGGGGCTGCCGGAGGACGGCCGAAAGTTAACCGACCGCGGTTGGGCGCCCTCCATCCCTCCCCGACGCTCTCGGCTGGGGCGTAGCGGCACCGCGCCCCGGCGCACTCCCACGACCACCGTAGTGGGGCATGGCGATGCTATTCCCCACAGCGGGTCTGAAACGCACCCATGAGCCGTGTGGTTGGACAATTTTCCCCCGGATGATGTAGAATAGGGCTGAGGCTGGAGGTGCTGTCGTGCTTGCGCCGATCGGCGACTATCGCCTGCGTCAGCGCGAATACCTTTTGCGCATCGCCCGGGCCATGACCTCCCGCCTGGACCTGGGTGATCTCCTGCGCTTGGTCATTGAGGAGTCGGTGGAGATTCTGGATGCCGAGGCCGGCCTGATCGCCCTGCGCGACGAGGAACGCCCCGACCTCCAGGTCTATGCCCACTACGGCCTGGAAGACAACATCCTGGAACTCTTTGCTCCCCTTCTGGCCGGCGATTTCCTGGAACGCCTGGTGGAAGAAGGCAGTTGGGTCAGCCCAGACCTGGCCCTGGCCCTGCGGGTGGCCTCTTCCCTCTTGGGGGTTCGCCTGCGCCAGGTGGTCGCATTGCCGCTGATCGTCGGCGATGAGCCGATGGGGGTCATCTATGTCTTTCGTTCCGGTTCCGGCCCCCCCTTCTCCTACAACGATCGGCAGGTGCTTTCTGCCTTTGCCGACCAGGCGGCCATCGCCGTACACAACGCCCGCCTGTACCGGCGCCTCCTCGCCGAAAAACACCACCTCGATGCAGTAATTGAAAACAGCGCCGATGGGGTGATGATCCTGGACGGCCGATGGCGCATCGTGACGGCCAACCGCGCGCTGGAGCAGATGCTGGGCCGGCCCCGTTCCGAACTTCTGGGCCGTACCTGCGCCGAAATCCTGCACCTGACGACTCCCCAGGGGACACCTCTCTGCGTGGGCTGCTGTCCCCTGGAGCATCAACCGGACAACCTGCGCCCCTACGTCGAAGGGGTCTACCATACCCCGGACGGCCGGCGCATCCACCTGGGCATCACCTACTCCATCCTGCGGGGGAAAGACGGCCGGCTGCTGGAGGCCATCGCCAGCGTCCGCGACATCACCCGCCAGAAGGAGGCCGAGGAAGCCCAATCCACCTTTATCTCCATTATCTCCCATGAACTCAAGACTCCTGTGGCCATCATCAAAGGCTATGCCGGCACGTTGCGCCGGGAGGACGCCCGCTGGGATGCCCGGACCCTCTCGCATGGGCTTCAGGTTATCGAGGAGGAGAGCGACCGTTTGGACCGGCTCATCAGCAACCTCCTGGAAGCCTCGCGCATCCAGGCCGGCGGGTTGCGCCTCAACCCGTCACCGCTGGACATCGCTGCCCTGGCCCGCAAACTCGTGGACGAATTCCGGCCCCAGACGGATAAACACACCTTCGGGGTCGAGTTCCCGGAAAAATTTCCTCCGGTTTGGGCCGACTCTGAGCGCATCCGGATGGTGCTTTCCAACCTCCTTTCCAACGCCATCAAATATTCGCCTCGCGGGGGCACGATCCGGGTGGGTGGCTGGGCCGAAAACGACCGGGCAGTGATCTATGTGGCCGACGAGGGCGTGGGCATTCCGGAAACGGAGCAGGAGCACATCTTTGAACGTTTCTACCGGGTAGACAACCGTCTTTCGCGGACGACGTCCGGGGCCGGCCTGGGGCTCTACCTCTGCAAGACCATCGTGGAAGCCCACGGCGGAGACATCTGGGTACGCAGCCGCCCGGGCCAGGGGACGACTTTCTTCTTCTCCCTGCCCTGTGCCTAAGAAGGAGGTTGATAATATGGAAAAATTTTCTCCTAAAGGAAAACTCGTCCTGGTCGTGGACGATGAGCCGCGGATGGTCGAATTTATCCGGATGAACCTGGAACTGGAAGGCTATCGGGTGTCCACCGCGGGGAACGGGCGGGAAGCACTGAAGCGGCTGCGGGAGGACCTGCCCGACCTGGTCCTTCTGGATGTGATGATGCCGGAGATGGACGGCTTTGAGACGTTGCAGGAGATCCGCCGGATCTCGGCCGTGCCGGTCATGATGGTTACCGTGCGGGGAGATAAGCCGGATCTCATCCGTGGGCTGGAATTGGGGGCCGATGACTACATCCCCAAGCCCTTTTCGCCGCGGGAACTGCTGGCCCGCATCAAGGCCGTGCTGCGGCGGGCGGAGATGCCCGTGCCGGTCGGAGGCAAACGGATCGTCGTGGATGAGAATCTGACGATTGACCTGGCCAAGCGGGAGGTTCTTGTCCGGGGAAAGGTGGTCAAACTGCGTCCGACCGAGTTCCGCCTGCTCTACCATCTGGTGCAGAACGCCGGCTGGGTGATGACCCATGAGATGCTCCTTTCCAAAGTGTGGGGGGCGGAATACCGTGACGAAACGCAGTACGTACGCCTCTACATCACCTACCTGCGGCAAAAGATCGAAGAAGACCCATCCCATCCTCAGTACATCCTGACCGAGCGGGGGGTCGGGTATCGTTTCAAGGAGTTTCAGGGAGGAGCGGATTCAGAACCTGCCCCTCTGCCCCCAGAAAAGCCGGACCCGCCCCGGCTCCGAGAGCGGTCGGCCCTGAACCCCGGTCCTGGAAGCCGAGAATGAACGAGGGTCGTCGCAACATCCGCGCCCGATGGCAATGGCCCGAAGCGGAAGTCGTAGCAACCTTCTTTTTCCTTCTTCCCCTCACGCTCCTTCTGCTGGCAGAGGCCATCCTTTCCCTGAACTGGCGCATAGCCCATGACGCGCCTCTATTGCACTATGTGGCCTTCCTGATCGACCGCTACCACGATGTCCCGTATCGAGATGTCTTCGAGACCAGTATGCCCGGCACCTTCCTCTTCCATCTGGCGATAGGAAAAACGCTGGGATACGGCGACCTGGCCTTCCGGGTGGTGGATGCCGTATGGCTGGGGATGCTTCTGGCCGTGACGTGGGGAATTCTTGCCCGTTTCGGCCGGCGGGTCGCTTGGGCCGGCGTCGTCCTCTTTGGCCTGGCCTACTTTCAGCACGGCCCGGGGCAAAGCTTGCAACGGGACTATATCGCCGTGCTGCCGATGGCTGCCGCCGTGCTCCTCCAGACGGTGCACCGCTGGAACGCGCCTCTTCGGGCGCTCGGCTGCGGCTTCCTCTTCGGCCTGGCGGCCACCATCAAGCCTCAATTGGCCCTGGGCCTTCCTCTGCTCCTGGCGTTTCTATGGGTGGAAAATCGAAGAGAGACACAACGACGGAAATTTCGTCCATGGGGACATCTCTTCGCCGCCCTAGGAGGATTTCTAGTCCCCGGTCTAACCTGCCTGCTTTGGCTCTGGCTACAGGGGGCCTGGTCTGCTTTCTGGGAGATGGTCCTTTCCTTCTTGCCCCTCTACCTGCAATTGACCTACGGACATCAAATCCTTGCTCCGGAGGATCGTCCGACGTACCTCCTCTCGTTCTACCTGCGATTGGGAGGGCACGCCTTCTGGCTCATTCCGGCCAGCCTGGGGGTCTTCCAGGGGCTATGGGCGGCCAACCTTCCTCCCGAAAAGAAGCGCGCCGTCGCCCTGCTTCTGGGCATGACCGTGCTCTATAGCCTCTATCCGGCGATCTCCGGCCAGTTCTGGCCCTACCACTGGTTCCCCTTCCTCTACTTTCTCCTCCTCCTGGCCTCGCTCACCCTGCTTCGATGGCCGGGGCATCGCCTGTCCTGGGTACGACTGATCGCCATCGGCGTGCTGGCCGGGATCGCGGTATCCACCTTCCGCCTCCTTCCGGAAGACCTGAATCGTCAGTTCCAGGGGAAGCCCCCTCTACCCCCAAAAGGCGGCCGGGTGGACGCGATCGCCCGCTTCCTGCGGGAAAACCTGCGCCCGGGCGACAGGGTACAACCGCTGGACTGGACGGGAGGGGCGGTGCATGCGATGCTCATCGCGGAGGTTCGGCCGGCCACCCCCTTTCTCTACGACTATCTGTTCTATTTTCATGTCTCCCACCCCTATACCCAGAACCTGCGCCGGCGCTTCATCGAGCAACTCCAACAGGCCTATCCCCGTTTCATCGTCGAGGTCACTTCCCCGGACAAGCCCTGGGTATCCGGCCTGGACACCACGCGGGAGTTCAGGGAACTGGAAGCGTTTATCGCCGCCGGCTATACCCCGGTAGCCGAGGACGATGGGTATATCATTTATGAACGCAACCCGTAGGTGCTGCGCTGAAAATTCTATGGGGCTTCACGGATTGAATGTAATATCATGTCAAAAATTGTAAGTTTTGCCACATCTCCCGGGCGGATGTTCCTTTTGCCACACGGATTCCAATAGGAGGCCAAGATGGGTGGACTGGATATCCTGATCGGGTTGCGCCAACATGCCGTGCCCTGGCTGGACATCGTGATGGGGGGAATCACATACCTGGGCTCCCACTACTTTTACCTGGCCGCGCTGGCCTTTTTCTACTGGTGCATAGACGTGGCCGGGACGATGCGCCTCTTCGTCCTGCTCCTCTCCTCGGTCTACCTGCACGAGGCCCTCAAGGTCATTACGGCGGTGGAACGCCCCATCGAGACTCTTCGCTCCCTGCTACCGGCCTCCCAGCAACCGCGCTTCATCGAGACGGCCGAGGGTTTTTCCTTTCCCAGCGGGCACACGCAGGACGCCATCGTCTTTTGGGGATATCTGGCCATCGCCTTCCGTAAACGGTGGCTGACCGTCTTTGTGCCGCTGGTCGTGCTGCTCGTCGCCTTCTCTCGCCTGTACCTGGGGCTGCACTGGCCGCTGGACATCCTGGGCGGAATGGCCCTGGGACTGCTCATCTTGTGGATCGGCTACGTTGTCCTGCGCCTCCTGGCCGGCATGCCGGTGCAGGCCCGCTTTCCGGCGACGCTCGTCTTGGGGCTGCTGCCACCGGCCTTTTACATCCTGTTCCCGACCCACTATGTAGCCATGAGCATGGGGGCGCTCTGCGGAGCCGTCCTAGGACACATCGTGGAACGCCGCTTCGTCCGTTTCCGGGTCCGCCTGCCGTTCTGGCAGCAGGCCCTCAAAGTGGTGATCGGGTTGGCCGGGGCGCTGTTGATCCTGGTAGGCGTCAGGATGCTTCTGCCCGTCGCACCGCCGGCCGAGCGTTGGGTCAAGGGAGCCGTCCCCGAAGGGGCGACCGGTTTCGGAGACCTCTGCCTGGCCGAGTTGCCCACCTTTGGCCTCTACGCTCTGGTGGCGGTATGGTGCACCCTGCTGGCACCGGCCATCTTCCGCTTCCTCTTCGGTCGGGAAGGAGAGAGCGATGTCGTTGTATGAATACCCCGGTGCCTTTCACATCCATTCCACCCACTCCGACGGAAGCGGGACCATCCCCGAAATCGCCGCAGCTGCCCGAGAGGCCGGACTGCGGTGGATCGTTATCTCGGACCACGACACGTTGGCCGGCCTGGAGGCGGGCGAGGCCGGCTGGTATGACGATGTGCTCGTCGTCATCGGCTACGAAATTACCCCGGAGCACAACCATTACCTGGTGCTGGGGCTGAAGGAGGTGCTCCCGGCCGGCCTCCCTCCGGCGGACTTGATTGCTGCTGTGCGGGCCCGGGGCGGCTGGGGCTTTGTCCTGCACCCCGATGAGCGCCTCGGCGCCTACTTCAAGCCGCCCATCCCCTGGGACGACCGGACCGTGCGCGGCTTTGATGGCATCGAAATCTGGAACATCATCTCCGAATGGACCGAGGGGCTGACCGAACGCAACTGCTTCCTGCGCTACGCCTTCCCGATGCTGGCCACTTGTGGCCCCACCCGGCGGACGCTGGCCTGGTGGGACAGCCTCCTGGCCTCCGACGAACACGTTTCCTCCGTCGGAGGGCTGGACGTACACGCCACCCGCTACGCCCTCCTGGGGCGTTTTCCTCTGGAAATTTACCCCTACCGCCGGATGTTCGGCACCCTCACCAATTACCTGCTCCTGCGGGAGGAACTCTCCACGGACGGAAACGAAGCCGCCCAACAGGTCGGGAGGGGGTTGGCACGAGGTTTCTCCTTCCTGGCCGATCGTCGGCTGGGGGAAGCACAGGGCTTCCGTTTCCTGGCAGAAGGAGGAAGAGATGCCGTGGTGCCGGGAGAAAAACTACCTCTCACTGGGGAAATATACCTGACGGTACGCTCTCCACGGTGGGGAGAGATCCGCCTTTTCCACAACGGCAGGCAACTGGCTCGCCGTTGGGGGAAAAGCCTGCGTATCCCGGTTGATCGCCTCGGCGCCTATCGCGCCGAAGTTCACCGGCTCGGCCGGCCCTGGCTGTACAGCAACCCTATTTGGATAACGAGGGCATGATAGGCGTCCGGCGATTCCCCACGCCGGACGCCTTCATACGCTTACTTTTTCACGAGCAGCCGGGTGTAGATGAACCAGAGGATCAGGCCGGCCCCCAGGGCGATTGCGGCTGCGGCCAACCCGTACAGGATGGCCGTCCCGATGCCCCATTTCCAGGTCAGGATCAAGGCAATGACGAAAAGAACCGCCGCCAGGCAAACAAAGGCGTAGATAAGCAGCCGGCCCGGCGTGCGTTCTTTCCCGGAGGCGTACCATTCGAGTCGCTTCTTTTCCATGGGTTTCTCCTTTTGTGACTACTCCGGCCTGTCGTCGAATGTAGTATACCATATCCGGGGAGTAGCGTCAAGTTCGGGCTTGCAAAAAAGTCGAAAAAGGGCTATGATCATTTTACTTCCATCTGTAGACCGAAAGGAGGAACAATGATTCAAACCTGGGGGCTGACCCGTCGCTTCGACGGCCGGCCGGCGGCGGAGGACCTCAACCTGGAGGTGCACGAGGGCGAGGTCTTTGGCCTCCTGGGACCCAACGGGGCCGGAAAGACCACCACCGTGCGGATGCTCACTGCCCTCCTGTCCCCCACCTCCGGAAACGCCGTGGTGGCCGGCTTTCGGTTGGGGGAACAGGATATGGAGATCCGCCGGCGCGTCGGCCTCCTCACCGAGGCCCCCGGCCTCTACGAGCGCCTGCCGGTGCAATATAACCTGGAAGTCTTTGCCCGGCTGTACGAGGTTCCGGAGAGGGAAATCCCCCGCCGCGTGGAGCATTACCTGCGGATGCTGGGCCTCTGGGAACGGCGACGCGACCCGGCCGGCACCCTTTCCAAAGGGATGAAGCAAAAACTGGCCATCGCCCGTGCCCTCCTCCACGAGCCGCAGGTGCTCTTCCTGGACGAACCCACCGCCTCGCTCGATCCCGAAGCCGCCCGAATGGTACGGGATTTTATCGCCGACCTCCGGAAGGAGGGCCGTACCATCGTCCTCTGCACCCACAACCTGGACGAAGCCGACCGGCTCTGCGACCGCATCGCCGTGCTCAAACAGCGCCTGATCCGTGTGGATACCCCTGAAAACCTGCGTCGGGCCCTTTACGGGCAGGCCGTATGTGTGCAGTTACGGGAAGTGCGCCCCGAACACATCCAAGCAGTGCGGGCGTTGCCTTTTGTGCGGGAGGTGGTGGAACGTGGGCGGGAATTCCAGGTGCACCTGGACGATCCCGAGGGGATGAATCCACTCCTGGTGCGGGCGTTGGTGGAGGCCGGCGCCGAGGTGCAGTTTGTGCGAGAGGAAGAACACACCCTGGAGCAGGTCTACCTGGACCTGGTCCGCGAGGAACAGGAGGCCGGCCGATGAAATGGGAAAAGGTCCGTACCGTTATGCTCAAGGAATGGAGCGATGCCTTTCGCAATAAAATGGTCCTGTTCAGCGTGATCTTTATGCCGCTGCTCCTGGCCATTATACCACTGGTGATGCTCTATTTTATGGGACAATCTGTGGAAGAAGTTCCGGCCGATGAACTTGGCCCCTTCCTGCCTTATCAGACCTATTTCGGCCTGCAGAACCCTCTCCATGTGGTTATGGTGGGCATGGTCAGCATTTATACCGTCATCTTCCTCCTCTCCCCCCTCATTTTGCCGATGATGATCGCCAGCGATAGCATCGTCAGCGAAAAGGTGCAGAAGAGCCTGGAGCCGCTCCTGGCCGCGCCGATTCGCGTGAGCGAACTACTTCTGGGGAAAGCGCTGGCGGCGATCGTCCCGGCGGTCCTGGCCACCTGGCTGGCCTATGGGTTGTACGGAGCCTTGGCCGCCCTTTTCCTTCCCGGCCCGGTTGTCGGTGTCATCTTCAGCCTGGACTGGCTGGTGGGCATCGGGCTGCTTTCGCCGCTGATGGGGCTCTTTTCGGTGAACATCGGCATCCTCATCTCCTCCCGCGTCAACGATACCCGCGCCGCCCAGCAGATCGGCGGTTTCGTTGCCCTGCCCCTGATGCTGATCTTTATCCCCATGTTCCTGGGCCGACTGGCCCTGACGGCCACCGTCTTCCTGCTCGGGGCCGTTCTCTTCCTTTTTCTGGACGGAATTGCTCTCTGGGTGGCCACGGTGATCTTTCGTCGAGAGACCATCCTGACCCGCTGGAAGTAGCCGGCCTTGGGAAAAGGCGTCGGGGTCGGAGATGGCCTCCAACCCCGACGGTTGGGCCGTGCACCCGCCTCCGACCGGTACCTTCCGGCTTACCCGAACCTGCCGGCTCCGGCCAGGCTGCCCTGTGGCACCCGGAGGGGGTTGCTTACCGTTGCTTCCTTCCGGACCTGGCGGGGTTCGCAGTCCTCCGCCGCACAGGACCCGGCCCTCAACGCCACATGGCCCGGGCAGTCCCACAAGGCCCGGCCTCGGTTGGGATTTCAACCCCGCTATAGCGGATTGCGGGTTACAGGGCACCGCTAGCTCCCCGTCTAGCACGGCCCAGAAAGATATTACGACAATCGGAGTGCTTTGTCAAATGGCCCTTGCACCCTCTTGACAGGTGTGGTATAATAAAAAATGTACCCGGCCATCGTTTTTTCGGATTGTCAGCCAGTCAGGAGGTGTGACGGGCTTTCTCCTTGTCCCCAACCTTCCCTGGGTCTTGCCCCAGGCCCGGCAGTGGCCAGACCGGGCTGCCCACCCAACGGAGGCCATCACGCTTTGGCCAACGGGGCGGACCTCCGGCGAAATAGAAAGGGGTATTCCATGAAGCGCATGGGTGCGTGTTTGGCTATGCTCCTCCTTTTGGTCGGACTTTTGGGCCCGGCCGTCTCGGCCCAGGGCCCGGAAGTTCAACCTCCCCAGCCGGCCGGCCCGGCCGTCTTGGGTACCGACCTCGCCGGCCCCCCTCCGGCCGTCGAAGCAGGCCCCCAGGCCCTCTGGCCCGGCCCGGACGGCTATGGCTACGTGGGTACTACGGTCCCCTATTCCTGGATCGACATCAGCACGTCCGGGACCGTCATCCCCATCTCCGGCGATGATATGTCTTCGTCCCCATCTCCGGCGATGATATGTCTTCGGGCGCTCTTCCGATGGGCTTTAACTTTCCCTTCTACGGGGTGAACTATAACACCTTCTACGTCCAGACCAACGGCACGATCGCCTTTGGCGCCTCAACGACCGACTACTCCAACGACTGCCCGCTGCCGAACGCAGCCACGCCCAACAACATCATCGCCGTGGTCTGGGATGACCTGTTCATGGATGGCCAGGCTTGGGCGCGCTATCAGACCTTCTCCACTTGTCCGACCGGCGACGCCGTGCAGTGCACCGTGGTCGCCTGGGGCAACATGGACACGCTGAGCGGTCTGACGGCCGGCACCTGGGAAGCGATCATGTACAGCAACGGCAAGATCCGCATCCAGTTCCAGGACGTCGGCCAGGCGGCCGGATCATCCTCCACCACCGGCATCGAGGGCAACAACCAGCCGGCCGACCACGGCCTGACCTATGCTTGCAATACGTCCGGCTCCATAGCCCCCAACGTGGCCATTCAGTTTGCCCTGCCCACCGGCGTGATCGTAATGCCAGAGGTCTCCTCGCAGACCTCCTGCCCCGGCGGCGCCGGGCAGCACACCTTCACCGTCTACAACTACACCGGCCAGAGCGATACCTTCGACGTCACCTGCAGCGGGTATACCTGGCCGACGACCTGCCCCTCCACCGTCGGGCCGATTCCCTCCGGCGGCAGCGCCCCCCTGGACGTCTCGGTGACCATCCCCGGTAACACCTGCCCGGGAGCGACGGATACGGCGGACATCCTGGTAGAGGCCCAGTCCTCGCCCTATAGCGACACGGCCCAGGCCGTGACATCCATCCGCAGCGCCGCCTCCTGGGAACTGCGCGCCACCTCGCCCAACCGCTCGATGGACGACGTGGCCTACTACTGGGATGCCGGGGCCGGCCCGCGCATCTACCGCATCGGTGGCTATGGTGCCGGCGGCTCGGTGAACATCTACAACCCGGCCAACAACTCCTGGACCACCGGCCCGACCGAGCCCTCTCCGCCGATTGCCTACACGGTGGACGGCTGTCTGGGCCTGAACTCGGCCGGCCAGGACATTATCGCCATCTTCAACGACACCACCTCCGGCGCGACCACCTGGCACATCTACAACCTCGACACCAACTCCTGGACGACGGCGGCAGTGCCCTCGGGCTTCCCCTCTAACGGCCTCTGGGCAACCGACGTGGCCTCGGGCCTCCCCCACGGCACGAACCTCTGCTACATCTCCGGCGGGGCCACCACCCCGGGCGGTGGGAACACAAGCGCCCTCTATCGCTACGACCCGGCCGCGCACACCGTCCAGAACTTGGGCAACTTTACGTTGCACCCGGCCGGCTTTGACTTCCACTCCTCCTGGTACATCCCAGCGGGGGTGCTGCCCGGGTTGCCCAGCGGCGGTATCTGCGTGGGCGGTGGGGTGGACTCCGCGTCCGTCGTCTTTGCCGACACCCAGTGCTACAACTTTGCCACCAGCGGCTTCAACGCCCCCAACGCCGACCTGGGGCTGATGCCCGTTGCCCACTGGGGCGGAGCCGACTTTGTCATCGACCCGCCCGGCCCGGACTTTCAGTTGTGGGTGGTCAACGGGGTTGACAGCGCCTTTGCCCTCTGGCCGCACTCGATGTACTACAGCGCGCTGGACAACGCCTGGCACTATGGGCCGGACCCCGCCGTTGCGGTTTACCGCGTGGAGGGCGATGCCTACCTGAACGACGCCTATGTGATCAACGGATCCGTCGGCGGATTTAACTATTCCAACTACAACCAGCACCTGATCCTCCCGTGCGACTTTGCCCAGGGGATCATCCACGGCTACGTGATGGATGCCCAGACGGGATGCACCCAGGCCACCTGCACTCCGGCCGTCGTCCACCTGGAACCGGCCGGCTACAACCTCCCGGTGGACCCGGTCACGGGCCACTATACCGCCAGCGTCCCGGTCTGCACCTACCAGGCCACCGCCTCGGCCTCCGGCTACCAGGACGACGGCCCCTACACCGTCCCCGTCACCACCACTGCGCCGGTGCAGCAGGACTTTTGCCTGAACCGGCCCGACATCGAGGTGGAACCGACGGCCTTTGACGTCATCGGCTACTACAGCATCCCCATCACCTTGCCGCTGATCATCTCCAACACCGGCTATCCGACTCTGAGCTGGGAAATCCGCGAAATCTCGCCCACCCTGGCCGCGGCGGGCGACCTGATCGTCCGGCCGGCCTACTACGGCCTGGACCCCTACATCGAGGAGGAGTTTGCCGCTTCCACCGACGGCAAGGCGGATATCTTCCTCGCCTTCGCCGGAGAGGTGGACCTCAGCCCGGCCACCCGCATCCGGGATTGGGAGGCCCGCGGCCGCTGGGTGGTGGACGCCCTCACCGCCCTGGCCGACCGCTCCCAGCCCAACGTCCGCCGCTGGCTGGAGGCGCAGGGGATCGAGTACACCGCCAACCTCAATAACACCCTCTTCGTTCGCCTGACCCGCGCCCAGCTGGAGCAGGCCCTGAAGTTCCCCGAGGTGGTCGGCGCCTTTGGCAACCAGGTCTACACCATTGACCCGCTCTTCGACCCCAACGCCCCGGTGCCGGAAGCCATCGTGGACTGGGGTCTGCTGAAGGTGCGTGCGCCCGAGACCTGGAACGACTTTGGCGCCCGTGGCCAGGGCATCATCGTTTCCAACATTGACACCGGCGTGCAGTGGAACCACCCGGCCTTGGACCAGGCCTACCTCTGCCCGGGCAACCCGACCGACCCTCGGTGCTGGTATGACCCCTCCAACGTCTGCGGCGGTTCGGTCTGCGATAACATGGGGCACGGCACGCATGTTATGGGTACGATGGTCGGAGACGACGATCCCTCCCTCACCTACATCGTCGGCATGGCCCCCGATGCCCAGTTCATCATGTGCAAGGGCTGCGAAAGCAACACCTGTTCCTCCGGTGCGCTGACGGCCTGCGCCAACTGGGTCTTGCAACCCGGCGGCAACCCGGCCAACCGCCCGCACATCGTCAACAACTCCTGGGGCGGCAGCGGCTGCAATACCTGGTATCAGTCCTACGTGACCGCCTGGCGGGCAGCGGGCATCTTCCCGGCCTTTTCCATCGGCAACTCCGGCTCCGCCTGCAACACGCGCGGCTCGCCGGGGGATTACCCCCAGTCCTTCGCCTCCGGGGCGACCGACAGTAACGACGCTATCGCCTCCTTCTCCAGCCGCGGTCCGTCCTGCTGGGGGGAGATCAAACCGGAGGTTTCCGCGCCGGGGGTGAACATCTGCTCCTCCGTCCCGCCTAACAGCTGGTCCTGCGGCTACAGCGGCACCTCGATGGCCAGCCCGCACTCGGCCGGCCTGGTGGCCATGCTCTGGTCGTGCAACCCGACGCTGGTGGGGGACATCGCCGCCACCGAGTACATCATCACGAGCACGGCCGTGTGCCTCCAGGACCTGACCTGCGGCGGCACGGCCTGCCCCGATGGAGCGAATAACGTCTACGGCTGGGGACGCATCGACGCTTACGCTGCGGCGCAGAATGTCTGTCTCCAGGATCTTCCCTGGGTATGGGTAGACCCCATCACCGGCACCACCCTGCCCGGAGAGACCAGCCTGGTAGACGTGACTTTCCACTGCCCGGTGTCCGATGTCGTGGACCTGACCGGCACGCTCCGAATCCTGAACAACGATCCCTGTGCCAGCCCGCTGGACATCCCGCTCACACTCCGCTGCCTGGGCCAGTGCGAACCGCTGACCTCGGCCGACTTCACCTGGGATCCCCAGGAGCCGCCGGCCGGGACATCCGTCCTCTTCACCGCCACCTACGAACCGCCTACCGCCAGCCAGCCGATCTACTTCACGTGGGACTTTGGTGACGGTAACTACGGCAGCGGCATCACCGCCACCCATGTCTATACCGAGCCGGGCAATTACCTGGTCATGCTCATGGCCAGCAACGCCTGCAGCGAAGTGCAGGTAGGACACCTGATCACGGTGACCGAGCCATTGGCGCCGGACATCGTGGTCACGCCGGAGAGCCTCTCCGCCGAGCAGTGCCCGGACACGGTGACCACCCAGACGCTTTCCATCTGCAACGTAGGCGATGCCCCGCTGACCTGGAGCCTGAGCGAACTTTCGACGACGCTGGCCCTGGCAGGGACGCCGTTCGTGCCGGCGGGCCGGCCCGTCCAGGGGCCTGTACCCAGCCTGCCGGTGAGTACCTACGCCATCTCCTACAACCCCATCCGGTCGGTCCTCGCCGTCCCCGACGATGTCCTCTGGGATCAGCCGATCGGTGGCAACACCAACGCTTACGCCAACCAGGACTTTGAAACCGTCTACGACGCCTACGACATCTTTATCGCCGACGACTTTACCAACGCCGATCCCTGGGAGATCACCACCATCTTCGTCCCGGGCAACACCTGGAATGCCGGCGGCGACCTCACCTGTGCCAATACCCTCAACTGGCAGATCTATGCCGACAATGCCGGCGTGCCCGCCGGCGATCCCTGGAGCGGCGGAGCGCTGTGGAACCTGAGCCTCCCGCCGACCGACCCACAGGTGGTGCTGAGTGGCGGCGTAGGTGGCTACCTCTCCAACGTCACCCTAAACCTGGACACGCCTATCATCCTCCAGCCGGGGACGTACTGGTTGGTCTTCTACCCGCAGATGGACTTTGACACCTGCTTCCAGTACGGCCGGCACGCTTCTCCCACCACCAATGGCTACGATGCCCAGGTCATCAATCCGGGCGGCGGCTTTGGCTTCCCGACCGTCTGGACCTCGGTGCGCGACCCATCCACCTGGGGACTGACCGAGCAGGACTTTGCCTTCCGGCTGGAGGGGCAAATCTACCAGCCGTCGGTGGACATCCCCTGGCTCTCCGAAAGCCCGGTCAGTGGGACGGTGGCTCCTGGCGAGTGTGCTACCGTGACCGTCCTCTTTGATTCCACCGGCATGGCTCCGGGCGACTACTTCGCCGGCCTGCTCATCGAGAGCAACGACCCCGATACGCCGACCCTTACCGTCCCGGTCACGCTGACCGTGCTTGAGCCGGTGCACGACGTCGGCTTCACCTGGTCGCCGCTTACCCCCCCCGTCGGCCAGGCGGTCCTCTTCCAGGGCACGGCTCTGGGCACGGAGCCGATCACCTATGACTGGGACTTTGGCGACGGTGGGACCGCCTCCGGTATCACCGCCACCCACACCTACACGGCGGCCGGCACCTATGTCGTCACGCTGATTGCGGGCAACGTCTGCAACCAGGTGGTTGTGAGCCACACGGTGACCGTCGTTCCGGTCTGCGAGCCGCCGGATGGGGTCGACTTTACCTTCGCTCCGCCCACGCCGCTGGTCGGTGAGGTCGTCACCTTCACCGGGACGGTGGTTACCGGGACGCCGCCGCTTACCTACACCTGGGCCTTTGGCGACGGCGGGACCGGAAGCGGCCAGGTTGTCACCCACACCTATGCCGCGGCCGGCACCTACACGGCCACCCTGACGGTGACGAACGCCTGCGGGACGGACACGGCCACCTACGTCGTCCACGTGGCTGCCGTCTGCGAGCCGCCGGATGGGGTCGACTTTACCTTCGCTCCGCCCACGCCGCTGGTCGGTGAGGTCGTCACCTTCACCGGGACGGTGAGAACGGA
>FWPU01008271.1_pt1 | contig 15333 bp, 16 predicted proteins | sample 2228361 | NCBI WGS metagenome assembly FWPU01 (sample SAMEA103939777, study PRJEB20133) | metagenome
AATGCTTGGGTATAATGAGAATACAGAAACACATCATATTGCACAGGGCGCACACATACCAATTGTGTTTCGCAAAGTTGTGCCCGAGATACCAAGAACGACTTATGGGTCCTTTTCTATCTATAAATACCCTGCGAAGTTCATTCCTCAGGTCGTTGCCTATGCACTAAAGAAGTTTGCGGCGCCTGGTGCAACAGTATTCGATCCATTTGCTGGTTGCGGCACAGTCGGTCTTGTTGCTAGAGTCTATGGGCATAGCTACGAGCTATGGGATCTGAATCCGCTTCTGAGTCTCATTCATGACACTGCTATCATGTCCCCTCCACAGACAAGCATATCCAAGTTACTAGAGGCTGTGCGTGACTCGGATCATGAGTTTCTGCCTGACTGGAGCAATCTAGAGTATTGGTTTCCTGAGGCATTTATCCCTCTATTATCAAGGGCATGGGGGCTTGTTCACTCACTGAAGGATGACGATACAAAGCGGGCAATAGTTATCCCTCTGTTGAAGACTACACGATACTTCTCTTATGCTGATGAGAAGGTCCACAAGATGTACAAGTCTAAGTTATCCATCGCCAAGATAAATAGACTACTGGTGACTGATTGGGAAACACTCTTCTATCAGCGACTCGCAACCGAGATGCAGGCTCTTCGTAACAGGCTCAGAGAGTATGGTCAACTCAGTCCAAGACCCGTTGAATCGAGAATACAGGCTGGAATAGACACCCTTCACACATGCCTGGATCATGACGTTGACATCCTCATGACCTCCCCACCCTACCTACAGGCTCAGGAATACATCCGCTCTGCAAAGATGGATCTCTTTTGGTTAGGATATAGTGAAGACTACATAAAGTCGCTCAGTAAGATGGAGATCCCCTATAACAGTGTTGACAAGACTAGTGTTGACTCTCCAACTTTTGAGTCGTTTAGAGAGCTGATTGTTGAAGACCATCTGAAAACTCTATATGACAGATATTTTCAGGCCGTCACTGCCAGTCTGTCCTCATTGGGTCAAAACGTCAACCGCTACATGTGCATCTTTGTCGGGCCCGCAAAGATACGGACAATGCGTATCCCCATCGATAAGATACTTGTTGAACATCTCACGGCGTCTGGTTGGCATCACCAACTCACCTATGTGGACCATATTGTAGCAAGAGTCATGTTCCAGGCAAGAGTCAATCCCGCCTCGGGTTATGAGGATGCTCGGATGCCCACAGAACATCTTGTCATCTTGAGACGGCCGTGACCCAGTGCTTTTCTTTCAATCCCATTAGTATGGAATCCCTTTCAATCCCCTCAATAGGAGTCTGCTTTTGCGACCAGCAACTAATGTGAAAATATCAGTTCTGTTGATAACGTACTAGGTATTTGTTTTTGGTCAATATACCTAGTATCATAGAATATACGCTCGACGTCTGTTTACAAGTACTATCATGGCTGTTGTTATGAACAGTATAATAGATAACCATCCAATAACATAAGCAATAATATCAATTAGGCCAACGTTGTTGGCCAGTACAGCCTCAGAGAGTCGTGTAATAAATCTGAACGGCGATAGATAACTTGTGAGTTCTATATTACCAAGTCCTAAAAGTACGTATAATGCAATCAAAGAAGTGATGACTGCCGTCATGTCTCGTCGACATAGCAACGAGGATAGTAACACAGCCAATGTTGTTGGAAGGAGAGCTGCTATTTGAATTATAATAAGCAAGATTATTGTGACCACATCGACGGGGAGCTCAATATATAACCATAGTGCAGCAATAAGAACCACAACGAGCGGCGTATAGAAGAATATGACTTGTATCCATGCGGCAAGTACTTTTCCTATTATAATATCATGTATAGCGGCTGGGGACAAAAATAGTAGTTCATGTATACGACACTCGTAGTCACGAGAGAATATGCTTGAGGCTTGTATCAATATTATTAGAATCATCTGTGGACCCAAAAGCCCAATTATGAAGAGATACATAGTTCCAAAGTCTGGTATGATGGACATAGCATCTTTGAAAGAGGTAATTAAATACACTACTCCAACTGCCATTATCAATGTGAGTAGTCCACTCAGAGCAGAACGAATGGTCCTGGTAGCAACCAGTCCTTCTCTCCATATGATTATTCTGATGGTCTTCCAATTCATCTCTTCTTCTCCTCCAAGATGCGTAAGAGTAGATCCTCCAACCGTGGCAGTCCATCAATGAAGCTGCGAATATCTATATTCTGACTCTGTGATAATATCCGAAAGAGAGAACTCTTCATCCCCGCATTGACACCAGTGACGGACACAGACAAGTCGGATATATTCTCTACCACCACTCCATCAAGTGAACTCTTCAATAGAGCGGCTAGTTCCTGAGGGTGATCGGTCTCTATTGTCCATTGACTATGTAAGGCTGCGTATCTATCTCGTAACTCCTTTACAGGGCCTGCATACAGTAATTGTCCCCGATCAAGAACTGCTATTCTATCGCATATCTCTAGGTCTGAAAGTATATGTGTTGAGATGACTATTGTCGCGCCCTCTTTAGCTCGGCTCTGTATAAGACGTGCGACTTCAATTCGTCCTAGGGGATCAAGATGTGCCATGGGCTCGTCCAATACAAAGAAGTCCCGTGTTGTGACAAGTGTCTGTGCAATAGTCAGACGTTGTTGCATTCCTCTTGATAGGCCGCTTCCTCTCCTACTTCTGACAGACTCAAGGCCGACCATTCGAAGAGTATCGTCTACGTCAGATGTATGATACCCCTCCGCCTTAAGTATTCCTATAAAGAACTGAAGATTCTCTGTTATGGAAAGTGCTGTGTCAATTGCAGGGACCTCGGGCACATATCCTATTCTTGCTCTCATTTCTCTACTGATGGGGTGTGTGGCTGAACCATCAAAAAGAATCCTCCCCTTTTGAAGTGGGAGTATTCCCAGAATTAACTTGAGTAGTGTGGTCTTGCCTGCACCATTGACACCAATCAACCCAGTGATCCCGGGCTCAATGGCGAAGGTCACATCGTCTAATGCTCTTACTCGCCCATAAGAGTGTGAAACTGACTCTATGTTCACGGATATACCGTCCATATAGCCTACCCCGTTCCGGTTCTAAGGTATGCTTTCTCCAATGCCTCTACACTGTATGTCTTCTTGAGTTCATCTGGTGATGCATCCGCAACCATGTGCCCCTCTCTAATCACTATCACACGAGAACAGTGTTGCTCAACTATGTCAAGTCGATGAGAACTTATTATGATTGTCTGGCCCTTTTCAGTTGCACCTGCTGTCAGCGAATTGATCACACCATGTACACTGTCAGGGTCTAGTCCCTCTGTGGGTTCATCAAACAACAACACAGATGGTTCATGTAGCATGGCAGCAATATGGGCAAGTCTTTTTCTCATTCCGTGTGAGTATGATTCAATGCGCTGATTGAGTCGGTCCTCCATACCAAGTGACTTAGACCACATCTCTATACGTCGCTCTGAATCTCTTTGGTTCACTCGATACAGACTTGCTATAAACTGTAGAAACTGCCATCCTGTCATCATCTCTATCAGTTGGGGTTCTTCAGGTGACAACCCTGTGATCTGACGTACCCTATTCGGATTTCTTCTCAGATTTGTGCCCATTATGAGCACGTCCCCACTGGTCGGATACAGTCCCCCTTTGAGGATACGTAACAGTGTCGTTTTACCTGCGCTATTAGGTCCAAGCAACCCAACCACTTGCCCACGAGATATCTCCAGTCTTTTGATATCGAGAACGATACGATCTGAAAACGTCCTCGTCAGATTGATGACATCTATTGCCATATCATTTGGTCTTGTAGTCAATTGTTTCGAACCTCCAGAATAACAAATGAGAATGCACAGATGATAATTGTCATCGCTATCTTCACCTGTAGGTCCGCCATAAAGAGCCATGCTCCAAGTGGTATCCCAAAGAGAAAAACAAATCCAATGATTGGTATTATTCGAGGATCCTCCATTGATACGGGCGGCCATAACGCAGTTGCAGCTACTCCCAGTGCACAAAATGCAACTATCACTGATATCATTACGGTTGATAGTCTGCTCATCAATTCAAGAGTAGGCATTATACTCAGAATTAGATGAGTAAAGATTGAACCCGCAAATGTGACTAATAGTGCTATGAGGCTACTACATACGACCTGCAGAATGAAGTAATATCTTGTACCATTTGGAGCCTCAAAAAAGAGACGGCGTGTATTACGTCCTGCAATGGTGGAGATAAAGGTCACTTCTTGTGGAACAAGTATGGCTAGACTGATCAGTCCCAGCATTAGGATATCATAGTCCATCAGACTGCCAGACAAATAATGCGTTCCAGCTAACACAAGGGTACCAATCAGAATGATCTCGATCATAGGTTGTCCAAGTGTTCTATAGTCCATTAGCATGACTCTGAGAACATCATAAAATGGACCAACTCGACTCGACTGTGACTTAACAACGAGACTGCTCTTTACCTTGTCTGTCTGCCTCTCACCTATTCTCGCAGACTCCAATAGTGCATCTGTACGGATCACACCTACCATTACGACTAGTATCATAAGCGACATTATTATGATGAATATCCCAACATACCTTGGAAGAATATATCCAAACATGAGTGCATCCAACAAATCCTCTGCGGAACTCAGTAGTAGTGAATATATTGAGTTTCCAAACGCAACGACTCCAGGCAGACCTACATGTCTCAGGCTAAGCTGAATTGGTCCTAATGCAACAATTATCACAGCAGTCAATAACAACGAGTGCCATATACTGTTTCGTCTTAGTTTCGCTACTTCTAGCATCAATATAGTACTCACTGAGGCCATCAATACTGACAGCGCAAACAACTCAAGCGATAACAGGGAAGAGAAGATAATTGTGTCTTCGGCATTCAAGAGTGAGTGCATCCGTATTGTGGCGAATCCAAGGTAAATTAGAGATATAGGCAGGCTGACCAAGAGGGTCCCCTGAATTGCAGACAGAAAGACACGTCCTCCGTTCACTGGGTGGTTCGCATAGATGAGTATGGAACCCTTGCGGGGGAACATGAAATACGCAATCCCTAGCCCAAACATGAATGGCAGTGAAGACGCAAATGTGAATGACATGTCTAAGTTTTCCAACAGTGCCATACGAGCCTCATTGGAAGGAATCAACACCAGCGGCTGTGCAATCATGGCAAACAGGAGGAACCCTATTGAACCAATAAAATAGAGACCAAATATGATCATGAAGAGCGTCTTTAAATCTGCTGTTCGACTCATTATGATTGATATGACCATCGACAAGTGATGACACGCCTCCTCATATCCTGGTCGCTTAAGTAGGAACTCCCAACTGCAACACCATATAGATGATGATCTGGCTCAATAGAGCAATCACAAAGGATCTCTTGAGACTCATCTCAGATAGACATCTAATGACACCAGTATGAATGATACTACGCCACAGGATAATCAATAGCGAGAGTGTTCGGTAAATAATAGATATGTACAACTGATATCCCTGTTCTACATCAATTAAGAACACTGCTGCAATAGGCAGATTAGACCAGAAATCAGGCAGTAGGGCAAATGCCGTGAGAGTCAATAGAGGTGAGAAAGGTATCTCCTGCCCTAGTAATTTACAAAGAAAGTAGGTAACTCCTGCCATGGATAACCACAATATTAGAGTTGCTAATGGAATGAGGAACATACTCTGAATAACAATTATGTCGATAATAATCTCTAATGTGACTCCCGGTGGCAGTTCAAGTTCTCCTGAATCAAATTGCTGAATGACAATCTGGATTAACAATGGCAACTGTACAAAATAATTTACTAGTATCACAAGAATCAGTGGCAGAAGTGCCATGACTCTGTGTATATCATCATAAGAATAGTCTTTGAATGCAGAAAAGGGTTGAAATGACGCCTTTGGAACTGTCTCGAGTCCCTTGACAATCTGCTGACTCCTCTTGTTATGACTCTGTCTGTTGAACATCTTTGTTTTCAGTCATACAAGCATCTCCATAAGATCGGTGTGAAGGTACATTCTATCAAGGCTGCAATTATTATTAGTAACAATGCAAGGACAGATTTTTGAATCATACATTCTACTAACTGATGTTCTGCATCTATGTTAGAAGACCTATCACTTAGCATACGAAACATCATATGACATAGCGATAGCCCGACAATGCCTCCAAACAACATACCAACGAACTCGAATATACCATGTGGCATGATCCCTATAATGACTACATACAAGTTGCCAGATGTAATACCGTTCCCTACAAGCAGACCAAGAACATATCCATTAATGTAGAGAGTTAAAACAGTTGGCAGTGCAATCAAAAGACCACCTACAACAAGAATCACAAGCACGGAGAGATTATGTACAAGTATATCTAAAAAATAGGAGGAGGAAATCGTCATATTGGCTGAAGTTGATGGTGAACCGTCAAGTATTGTGTTGATGGAGAACGGACCCTCTATACAACCTATTATACAACTTATTCCAAACACCAGCGCCGCTATCGAGTCTGTGTCTATCGATCTGTGTGACATGACGTTTCCTCCTATAATGTGATTCTTAATAATCGACCCTTATGCCGCGACTGATAAAAAGCCACCTGCAGCAACCAAAAGTAAAGCGCCAAACACTGCCGTTGCAGGATTTATCATCAAGATAGACGCCGCAACTGACAGTGGAATTCCAACAAATCCGTATACTGCTTTCAATTGTGCCCATGTCCAACCAGCTGCCCAAATCGTGGGTCCAAAAAGTGGTCCTGCTACTAAAATGCAAAACACCAGTGGAACAGGACTATTGATGTTAATATAGCCAAATGCTGCAAGTACATCAATAAAATGGCTCAGCATTCCAAATGAATTCAGAATCTGAAATATCACTATGGCAAACAGAGGCATTACTGCTAACAAGGTCTGTTTTGTATCTCTCTTCATCATCTCAACTCACGAGTGGTCCTCTTATACCAACTCACGAGTGGTCCTCTTATACCAACTCACTAAAGATTTCACTCGTCCGGTATATATTTTTTTTACAAAATAAGTGTGAATGTCAACTTAAGGTGGATCGGAGGGATAAAGAGGATCTATCGACCCACAGAGACACATGTCCGTAGCACTAGTCAATGCCTTAAGAGCCAATGTCGTTTCTGTGTTTCAGAGGACTGACGATGAACTCTGGTCATTGGAATACTCGTCTACCATCTAGTAGCGCCCTCTATGGGGCTCTGATGAGATCATTCAGATTGCCTCAGAACCACATCATAAATATATTAACAGGACTCGGTCTCAGATCTGAGGTTGATGTACATCTAAATATATCTCACACGGAGGAGTTATGATGGCACAGGATCAACCAAGGTCAATAAAGTTGATTGCAGAGCTTGTGATCACCCCCATTGGAGTTGGGACAAGTCTGAGTGAGTATGTCAAAGAGAGTGTGAGGGTGATCAATAATTTTCCAGGTATTAGAGTGATACACACACCCATGAGTTCCATAATTGAGGCGGACAACATGGATCAGATTCTCTCTGTGACAAAGGCTGCACATGAACGGCTCTTTGAAATGGGCGTCAAGCGGGTCTCCACTCTTCTCAGAATAGACGATAGACGAGATAAGCCACGCAGAATGGAGGACAAGGTTGAAGCAGTGCTATGAGCACTGCAAATCGACAGTCGATATAGTTGGTTCCCTCTGGCAATTCTAATACCAGATTGACGAACTCTCCACACTCTCTTCTACCTATCTATCTAAAGACTTCTTTGACGCGATCTCTGAATTTAGAGTAGACCTCCATAAATGGACTCTTTGAGAGAATCTCCTCCCGATAGTTGGTCTCGAACTCCATCTGCAGGGCACGGAGGGCATGTCTAAACCTGGCGGTCTCCTGTGTAACAACTAGAAGAAATGTTGTCAACGGACCAGGTTCAAAGAGTATCTTGACATCACCATGGTCTATACGTTGTAATTGTCTTGAAGATGCCAACATCTCCCGCATCAATGACATCACACCGGACATTGCAGAACCCATGAGTTCAGGATCCACACTTCCACTCAGCTCTCTGAATCGATGAATAAATACAAGGGTGTTCTCTCTGTCTAACACAATCAGGTCTAACACTCTGGCTGAGCTTATGAATAGCAGTGTAGGCTCTGTTGCTATCGCTATAGATATCATGAGGAATCCGATAGAATATGGAATTGTCCATACATTGGCTGTCCAGTCTGGTATTCCCTCAATGTTTGGAAGTATGATTCCCATAGGTGCTGATGATATCCATACAACAAGTCCAATAAAGTATAGTTGTGCTCTTGTCTTTACACCTCCATGTTGAGCCAGCGGAAGCACACGGAATGCGTATAGTACTATCTCTGCAATCATAATTCCAAATGCAGGAATCTCTACAAGAAGTGGCATAAAGCCTGACCAATCCATCTTCATGAGTTCGCTAAATAAGGCGGCACCGACAAAAAATGTCACAAGAAGTGTCCTATTTGGCAGGTCCTCGTGTTGTGAGTACTGAATAGCAAGATACCACGCAAGAAATCCTGTGACAATAAAGATCGTGTTGAGTGTGTTTGACCACCACAAGACATGCCCATTGACGTCAACATATGCCTCACGGAAGGGCATGTATGCCTGATCAAGAAGCAGGCCAAGGCTCATCCCCAGAAAACATAGTGCAGCCACACCATAGAGCACAGCGGAGACTGGTCGAGTCTTTCTAAGTGTGTTCAATATGACTATCATAGTGATTGTACTGATTATGACTGGCAGAGATAGTATCGGTATGAGTTCTGGTTGCTGCATAAAATCATTATCACGGTCCTTATTTGTCAGTCCGGTTGATTCATCTGGCCCTATTCTTAATTACTCTAATCATGACGAACTCAGCATTGCCAGGACTCTCCCACACACTGACTGGGGCATCAAAACTGAGATAAGGGTGCCTGCTTTTAGTTAGGCGAGCGCTACTCGATGATAAAAGACCTTGTTGTACAGATCACGTCATCCTATGGCTGGTATATCCGACTCCATGCTGTCACTGGCATCTCTATTATAGCTGCTATCATTCTCATTCCTAAGACTGGACTACTGTCTTACTTGACAGGGCCCCCTCTCACTGTACTTGTTGAGACATTGATTGGGTTCTTTGTTGGTACTATTTACTACATGACCGACCTGCAAGATCTCACCGAATTTGATCTTTGGTTACAAGGAAGTAAAAAGATGTCCGAGTGTCCAGAATATATAGAACAACTGAGAAGAGGACCTGCGTTACATGAGGTCTTCAATAACATTACTGTTCTTATTTTGTTCGCTATCATATTTCTCAGCGGGAGTGTCACCTATTCATTGGTATGGCATGAGATAGAATTATTCCGTGCACTGACCGAGTACTCTTTTCATTTGTTACGTGCCACAATAGTCTGTACTGTGACCTTTTTCATCGGTGTACTGTATGCGCGTATGTTGTTTCTAAGGTCCGCACGGTTGACTATCGACAAGGGACATGCCGCTTGATCTCTCTTTTTCCAATCGGAAACCAAGTTCAGTCTGAGAACAGTGCGAGTACTTGACTAACCGAGGTGTGGTGGTCTAGTGCAGTGACTGTGGTAGGAGGGGGGTATACCTTAGTGTGTGTGTAATGAGGGCATGTTACGAAAACTAGAGCCTGCACTAGACCAACCACGATTAACTCTCTTACACACTTCAATATAAGATTATGCAAACGAAAGATATTCATCATATTGATTAATTGTTTCAATTGATATCTTCGATATGCATAGTAGTACATACCGAGAGAATATCTCCCTCTGTTTGCAGGCGACATCATAAGGTCTAGTAAAGTCCGTCTGGGTCTGTTATCTTGTAGTGTGAGTCGCAAGGTGGGCTGTTGACAATACTATTAGAGTGACTGCAGCGACATCTCTATCTGAGTATGATATGATATTGACGTCGTGGAACAACCAATACAGATCAAAGAGATCACCGTGACACGCTTGACAAGCCAGGGCAAAAGGATTGTAACAGAGCATATTGTGACCGAGGCGACCATTATTATTGTTATGAATGGCATTAGAATCGGCACATTGCACTATCTACCTGGTCTAGAGCGAGAACTTGTTCTGGGGCATCTCTTGACCGAGGGACACATCCACAGTCTTACACAGGTGAAATCACTCTTGATAGACTGTCAGAGCACAATGTGTCATACAGAGATTGAGTTGACTGCCCCCTCCCCCGTTGTAGGGAATAGCACTGAAGAGAGTCTTCAAACAGTGCGGACTGAGGAGGTCTTTGAGATGGCAGCAGCTGCTCAGCACCTTCAACAACTTCACTCTCTCACTGGCGCCACACATGCCGCCATGTTGAGACACCGTCTGTCGAATACCGATGTGTTTGTAGAAGATATCAGTAGGTCAAATGCAATTGACAAGGTTGTTGGTCAGGCAGCTGTACTGAATATCCCGCTGCACGAGTCTCTTCTTTTGACAAGTGGACGCGTGACAACTGAGACCGTGAAAAAATGTGTGAATGCACAAGTTCCCCTCCTGATGTCGTTAGCTGTTGCCACAGATGCTGCAATAGATATAGCAACAAAGAGCAGTCTGACTCTCTTAGGCTCTGTCTCAGAGGATGGAATGTGGCTATATAATGAGGGACTGATAAAAATTCAAGAGAAATAGATAGTCCTGCCCATCCATCGACGAGCAGGACGTTGAGATCAATTCAGTTTGCCGCTCTCACTGGGTTGCTGCAGTGACTCTACAATCTGCCACTCTTATAGCGGGTATGACTGTAGGAATATCGACTTCCCACCAGTAGATCTGTTTGCGTTCCTTTGTCATAGCTGTGATGTTTGCGAATATACGCAGCATGTTGTCACTGATACGAATGTTCTTGATGGGTGTCATCTTACCACCCTTGATCAGTAGAATGGCATCCCTGGGTATTGTCGAGAAATCACCAGTCTGATAGTTCTGCCATCTGGTATACCAGTTTGAGGTCACATAGATTGTTGGCCTGTTTCCCTCCAGCAGTTCCTCAAATGAGTGATCTCCCGGTTCGAAGACAATGTTTGTATTGTTGGGCAGGAGCATCTTTGCGCCCTCGCCAATACCAACCGTACTTGAGTGCCCAGTTGAGACTGTGTCGTATATCTTGGCAGTCGTTGTGTTATGAATGAATGACTTGAGTACTCCCTTGTCAACTATTGTAGTCTTTCGAGATGGTGTGCCCTCAAAGTCAAATCTCCTGCTAGCGAGACCGCCAGGATGGAGCGGGTCATCACTTACTGTGACAGACTCCGGTGCCAACCGCTGTCCAATTCTGTCACCAAGTGGAGAGAGTCCTATCAGTACTAGGAATGGGTTTGCAGCACCAGGGATATAGCCTATGACATTTGCTGCCACTGTGGGACTGAAGACAATATCGTAAGTGCCTGGTTCACCCTGTCTTGCACCCACCGCCTGTTTTGACAGTCGTCCCGCCTCGGCTCCAGCATTCACCATTGCTTCTTCGTCCCTTGTTGGCTGTGTGCCACAACTGAGCCCCTGTCCCGAGTAGTCAAGCTCGTCTTGAAACGCTCTGACGTTGAGATCATAGTCCGTTGTTATCTCTGAACCCTCTGGACCATTTGATGAGCGCATGAAGACAGTATCCCGGCTGAATCGTAAGGCACCTGCAACTCTCTTCGCACCCTCTGACAGAGCCGCGTCAATCACAGATGTGATCACCCCTGATGAGTTGTCTGTGAATCTATCAAAATGAGGATCGACTCTATCTCTCAGCGTGGCGTACTCCTGTACCTTGTCTTCAACTCCCTGAAAGAACTGTGATGGAGGAAGTCTCTTTGTGAAGGCAATTGTGTCATCCACGGCTCTACGAACGTCATCTGTTGTCACTACAGGTACTGATGTTATACCCACTCGCTGCTCCTCTAATACGACTACTAGATCCATTCGAAGTTCTTCCCATCTTGAGGCCACATCTACAGAGCTCTGGGAGAACCGAATCTGAGAGCCACTGTGACTCACACCACGTGCAATCACAATCTCCGCCTTACCACGTCCATAATCTACGGCGGTATCAACAAGTGTCTTTAGGTCTTCTTGTGTCAACTGCCCATTCCTCCAAGTCTTATTCCTCTCAGACGGAGATCTCCTCCGCCCGCATAGACTGGTATTCCCTGCATAGGATCACCCTTACCACATGTGCCTGGAAAGTCAAATCTCAGGTCCTTTGAGACCGCATCAATTGCGCTCAGCATACCCACACTGGTGGTCTCAATGACTGGTGCCTTGACCATCTCCTCTGTGATCTCACCATCTCTTATCACATAGGCCTCTGAGCCTGTGTACTTGCTCTGATATCGACGGTCATCAATGTTCCACTCTGTAAAGGAGACCATGTATATTCCAAGCTTGATGTCAGCAACAAGTTCCTCGAAGGTATAGTCCCCCGGTTCAAAGAAGGTATTTGCCATCCTGACAATGGGTTCCCTATTGAATGACGTTGCCCTGGCTGCACCATTTGAACCGAGACCGAATCTTGTGCCATACTCTCGATTGAGTAGTGGTTCGTTGAGCACACCTCTCTTTATGAGCTGCCTCTTTCTTGCCTTGATGCCTTCATCGTCATAGAGATAGAAACCACTTGTGTTGGGAATTGTGGGATCCTCCGATACGTTTACTGCCTCAGAGCCCACTCGTGACTCTCCCAGTCTCAGGTCTCTCCAGAAACTCTCGCCTGCCTGAGCCCCCTCACGTCCCATTATCCTGTCGCCCTCACTGGGATGACCCACATTCTCATGTGCCATGATACCTGCCACCTCTGGACCAACAACCACGTCGATTGGTCCCGCCAACAGATCACTGACTCGGTGTGCCTTGTCTGCAGTCTTCTTTAGTCGTGTGACCTCTATTGTAACCTGCTCTATGACTGCAGCATCCTTTATACGCTCCCAGCCTCCACTCTGGGTGAGGTCAACATGCCTCTGTTCAATTCCTGCCTGTCCTTTTGCAGTCAGGAGGAGATAGAGGAGGATATATGACTGGTGTCCCTCAATCTTAGTCCCCTCGCTGGTGACTAGATACTTTCTGATGTCAGTTGGATTTATCGCCACTGTATACATGGCAAGTTCTCTCGCCTCTTTATTGATATCCTCCACTGTCTTCATTATAGTCTCAATATCAATATCAATAAGGCTCTCCTTGATTGTGACTGACCATTTTGCAGTGTTAGTGACTGGTGGTCCAATATCAATGGGCGTCTTTCTGGAGGCATTCTTGGCCATCTTGAATGCGGCACGGACTGTGTCTTCCGCCAGGTCGCGTCGCATTCTATCAAATGCTGCAAACCCCATCTTCCCGTCTACAAGGACACGAACACCAATTCCAGACTGCGGACTTGTACCACCTGCAACTGGATCTCCGTTTCTATACAGAAGTCCACGTGCATAGGTCTCTGTGTATCGTGCCTCTACATAACTGGCTCCGAGTCTGCGTCCGAACTCGACGCAGTACTCTGCAATATCCATTCCATCTTTCATAATACTATGGCCTCTGATCGCCTCTTTGACTATTTCATGTAGACTATGCTAATTTTCATTCCGTCTTTTCTATATACCGATTAGTGACCATCTCGTTGTAGTTGTCAGAACTGTTCTAATGCACCCTTGGAACGTACGTAGCGTTCAGTGTATCTAAACATTGCAGCGCCCACTAGAACAAACAGAATATCAATGACAATCAGACTGAAGATAGCATATATCACTCCTGTGTATGCCAGTCCCTCCAGCAGAAATCCTCTGAAGCCCTCAACACTCCAAGTGAGTGGTGACGCCAAGGACACATACTGAAGAATGGGTGGCAGTACTGCCAGAGGATATGCTGTTGGCGCCACAAGAAGCAGACTGCTACTGATCAGTTCTACAATCATCCATCCTTGTTTTGCAACAAGTACCACACATACTATTGCAAATACAAGTCCCTGCAGTCCAATCACAGCAAGGGCAATTATACCAAGAGCTGGCAGAATGCCCCACAAGTTGAGAGTGACACCAAAGAATATCACGGCTGCACTCAGTTGCAGAATCACTCCCAATCCACCATGTTGGAGATTATGCAACATCTGCCCCCAGACTAGAGTGTCGCGTCCAATCGGAGTACTCATTAGTGTTTCAAGTGTTCCTGTGTTTTGCTCTCTTCTAAAGGCGAAACCGGTGCCCCACATAAGTGATATCGTCAGTCCAGTGATAGATGTTCCGACTGCCATGTAACTGACCCAGTCTCGAACACCCGTGAGGGTCTCAAGATAGAGCGACTCCGGTTCACCTGCAACAGCTGAACCCGTTATTAGCATGGGAAGAAACCATATGAATGGCATTATTATGAACCAGAGAACACTTAATGGATAGGACAACTCTACTTTCCAGACCCTGGTTGATATGGCAAGGGCTGCTCTTACCTCAGCTCTTATGCCATGGCGTTTCCACGTCCTGTCAAATATCTGCGAGTGATATTCGATTCTCATACGTTTTTTTTCTGTACTTTTCATATCTCAGTCACACCTCTCAAATTTGATAGAACGTCTGACAGACCGACTGCTATTTCTGATACTAGAACTCTCCAAGGCTGCCTGTTATCTTGTTCCATCTCTCTGCGTATCTGAAGACAAGCATTCCAAATGACCAGAACCCAATTATTATCAGTCCGAGCCATGCTATTGTCTCAACAAGTCTGAGCAGTTCAAAGACGCCCGTGATCGCCAGCTCTCGGATTGTTATCATGGCAATAGTCGAGGGTAAAATATAGGCTACAATTCGTACGGAGGGTGGGAGTGCCTGTACGGGATACGTGACAGGTGAGATGATATATGTGAGGTTTGATACAAGTTCTGTCAGAACACTGGGGTCTTTGAAAACAATGATCAGTCCCGCCAACATGAAACTGAAACCGTAGAGTGCAAGTATCATGAGTGTAAGGACTATTATGATAGGTGTTATTGCTGTGAGCGCATAAGTCACCCCAAATACAACACATGAGCATAGCAGCAATACAACTGCTGAGAGAGAACATTGAACCGTGTCTGATAACGCAGCACCTAATAGAATGCTTATTCTTGGCACTGGTACTACAAAGAGAGGCTCCAGAGTACCACTCATCTGCTCCCACCTGAAGTTATTGCCTATTGACCAGACTGACTTATCGACAAACTGGTAGCAGAACCAACCTATGACTGAGAACTTGATGAAGTCATTGAACCCCGAGATCTCTGTGAAGTGTTGGCTTGTTCCTGGAC
>FWPU01009468.1_pt1 | contig 15331 bp, 12 predicted proteins | sample 2228361 | NCBI WGS metagenome assembly FWPU01 (sample SAMEA103939777, study PRJEB20133) | metagenome
GCATATAATTATCACCTAAGTTTAGTGATTTTCTATGATTCCTGGGAAGGGGAAAGCCTTCAAAAATGAATAAAGCAACAGGATTTCTTAAGGTATTCAGTAACAGGAGATTATTTCACCAAATAGGTGAGTGTTCCTATGGCATATGTAAGTCTCACTTAAGGTGTCGCAATTCATTTTCTCAGTCTTTCCCCTTCTCTATTTTGATCAGGAATCGCTCAATTTAGGTTTAGAATATCTTGGACAGCAATGACTTCAGACAAGGCCTAATTAGCCTCTGGCAAAGGAGAATATAACATGGGTAGACATATAATAGGTGTAATCGGAGGAAGAGAGGTAAAAAAGGAACTCCTCATTATAGCAGAGGAGGTAGGCAGGCTCATAGGTGAAATGGGTCTACTATTAATATGTGGTGGACTCGGGGGAGTAATGGAGGCTGTATCAAAAGGGGCTAAGGATGCAGGCGGTCTGACAATAGGCATATTGCCACAGGAAACAAAAGAACAGGCAAATCCTTATATAGACATTCCTGTTGCTACTGGATTTGGCATTGGCAGGAATATCATCATAGCCCGTACTGCTGATGCTATTATAGCCATTGGTGGAGAATATGGGACCCTCTCGGAGATAGCATTTGCCCTTCAACTCGGAAAGCCTGTGATAGGGATAGCAACATGGGATATCAAGGGTGTAATAAAGGCTGTTGATGCCCAAGACGCACTCAACAGAGCAATCGCAAAGATAAAAGAGACAAGCATTTAATGATTCTGTTGTATTGTTATTGTATCTATAGTATTATATGTGAATATCCACATAAAGGGGTTAAATCTTTAAATTTAAAGAAGGAAGAAGGGGATATGAAGAATATATATTTTGTAGAGGCAAAATCACCTGGTGCTCACATCTTTAGCAAGACCACTCTGCCAAGACTGGGCTCCATACTCTTAGCAACCATCCTGAAAGAGAAGGGATACAACACAAAGGTATTTATTGAGGATATCTCAATACCTGACTGGAGGCAGCTTGAGGATGCTGACATGATATGCATATCATCCATCACCTCCACCGCGCCACGTGCATATCAGATTGCACAAAGGTTTAAGAAACTCAATATACCAATTGTTCTTGGTGGTCCACATCCTACATTCGTACCAGAGGAAGGCCTGGCATATGCAGATTATGTTATACGGGGCGAGGGAGAGGAGACCATTGTTGAACTGGTTGAGTATCTTGAGGAGAACCGCTCACTTGATGGGATAAAGGGTCTTTCATTTAGAAAGCCTGATGGCTCGATAATACACAACCCTGAAAGAGGGCTTGTCCATGATCTTGATACAGGGCCCATACCAGACTTCAGTCTTGTCTATAAGTGGGATAAGATGAAGGTTATCCCTATCGCAACATCAAGGGGTTGCCCATTTGCCTGCAAGTTCTGCTCTGTGATCCAGATGTTTGGCAGAAAATACAGATTCAAGTCAATAGAGAGGGTGATTGAGGAGATAAAGACCCTTGCCTCTGAAAAGGTTCATATCTTCTTTGTTGATGACAACTTTACTGCTAATAAAAAGAGAACAAAGGAATTGCTGCAGGCGATAATAGACAATAACTTGAAGATTGAGTGGAGTGCACAGGTACGCACTGATATCGTGAAGGACCCTGAATTACTCAGGCTTATGAAGGCAACAAACTGCTTCAATGTCTACATAGGTTTTGAATCAATCAATCCAAAGACCCTCACCCTTTACAACAAAGGGCAAACCCTGAAGGATATCGAGGAGTCAATAAGGATTATAAAGGCCCATTCAATAGGTATACACGGCATGTTTGTCCTTGGCTCTGACATGGATGATATTCATACTGTAAGGGAAACTGAGAGATTTGCAAAGGGGCTTAATATAGACTCAGTTCAGTTCCTGATACTAACTCCACTTCCAGGCACACCTGTATTTGAAGAATTAAAAAGCCACGGACGACTTCTCCATACCGACTGGAGCAAATACGATGCACACCATGCAGTATTTGAGCCAAAGCATATGACACCATTTGAACTGCACATCGAGACCCTTAAGGCAATGGGAAGGTTTTACTCATGGGGTTTGATACTGCGTAATCTGTGGAGATTTGATATATTTTATGCCTTTGTAGGACTCTATGGTAAAAGGTCTGTGAAGAAAGGACTTGCAACAAGCAAAAAATATCTGGAGAATCTGAAAGGGATGATTATATCTGAATTTGACAAGAGGACGGATAGCCTGAGGGAATATTTCTCAAAAAAGCATGGGGTTACAAGGAGTGTATTCTTGAATGCCACATGTCTTGATAAGGTTGAACTTCAATTTTTCTCAACCTTCTTTAAAAAACTTGGCAAGGAGATAATCCTGAATAAGGAGACTCTAAGTATTCATAATAAAAACGTGCTAAGCATCACACCATTTGTTAAACATCTGAGTGATAAGAAACAGGCCAGCACAGAATATTTGAAGGAGTTCTATGAGAAGAATAGAAACAAGTTCGGCTCTATCAAAGTTGTTAACATAAAAGCTATCTCACTTTATAAGGCATGTGTAGATATTGGATTGTTATTGAATATTAACCTCAAGAAGATACGCAGGGCTTATGAGCGAGCCATCAAGGAGATAGGCGGTATTGCCTTTGAATGTGATACCGTTATAATAATGGTAAGCGACTAAGCCTGTCTTCTACTTGAATAATACTCGATCTCAAGAAGCCTTCTCTTCACATCCACACCTGATGAATATCCGCCAATAGAGCCATCAGATTCAATAACCCTGTGGCATGGCAGGACAATGGGGAGGGGATTCTTTGAAAGGGCATGTCCTACTGCCCTTGTCGCTTTTGGCATGCCTATTCTCTCTGCAAGCCACTTATATGTCCTTGTTTCACCATATGGGATATCTGTAAGGGCAATCCATACCCTCTTCTCAAAATCCGTCCCCTTAAGGAACCTTATCCTCTGACTGAAGTTGATGTTCGTCCCTTCAAAATATTCTTTTAACTGTCTTATAAATTCTTCTGGAGCCGAGCCTGGCTTAAAGGGGATCTCAAGAGGCTTTTTAAACGAGAGGGCAGTAAGATATCCACCTGAAAATATCAAATATAAAGTACCCACACGGCTTTTGAAGGTATCATAATAAACACCCTTCACTCCAGTGCCTTCTCCTCCTGAAGCTTGTTCTGCATCCTCTTTATAAGCCCTTCATAGGACTCTGAGTTTATAACCTTGTTAAACTGTGTCCTGTAATTATTTACAAGACTAACTCCTTCGATTATCACATCATAAACAAGCCATTCAGAATCCTTCTTCATAAGACGGTAATCAATCGGGGTCTCAATATTATCCTTTGATATAATCACGGTCTTAACCGTTGCATATTCACCATCTACCAACTCTCCTACATAAACAATCTTTTCATCAGTATATTCCTCTATCCTGTTTATATACGACCTCTCAAGGAGTTCACTGAATAGCGGTATAAATTCTCTTCTCTCCTCAGGGCTCCTCTTTGACCAGTGGATTCCGAGGGAACGCTTACCCATCTCCTTAAAGTCAAACCTATTATAGATTAACTGCTTCAGAAGATGCCTCCTTTTGTCTAAATTTTCCGGAGACTTGAGCCTTTCATCCTTCAAGATATTGATCACACCATCAATAGTCACCCTCATCTGTTCTGTTGGTTCTCCAGCATATGCATATAGTGGAAAGAGAAAGAAAAAGAGAATAGATATCTTAATTCTCAGCATCCTCATTGTCCAATCTCCCTTAGATTCAATCCTGTTACATGCAATAGATTTGCATATGAGAGCCTTTCATTATAAAGTACCTTTAAATAATCAGCCCTTGTAAGTGCGTACATTTCAATTGCATCAGCAACATCCTTTGCCTCACCAATCCCCATATCAAAGTTTGCAAGTGCGGTAACAAGCCACTTCTTCGCATTCTTGTGGGCAGATTCGGTAGCTTTAATATTACGTCTTGCCTCTTCAATATCCATGTATACCTTTCTAACCTCGAGAGGGATCCCATCATCAGCAAACCTCTTCTTCTCAAAAAGCTTCCTAAGTTCTGCCTCTGCCTCCATTATCCTTCCCCTTGTAATACCAAAATCGATTGACCATTTGAGACCTAAAAAGACCGATGCATATGTATGATTAAACTCATCAAAGACAAACGGATTGTTAAGTCTATCCCTATTTGAGGCACTGGCTATTGAACCCTTTAATCCAAGAAAGAAGATCGGATAGTAGTTACTCCTTTCAGCTTCAACAAGGGCCTCTCTTGCTTCTATACCCTCCTTTAACTGGATATATTCTGGTCTCATCTGTCTTGCCATTTTTATACCTTCTTCAATCGGTATCATGGGAAGATTAAGAGGTAAAAAGGGTTCATCTGCTATATCAAATTCTACATCACCAGCCATCCCGATGGATGTCCTTAATGCATCCTTTGCTACGGCAAGATTTTTCTCCACCTCATTGAGTCTCTTCTCAGCCTCTCCAAGAAAGGTCATGAGTTTATATCTGTCAATTATATCTGCAGTGGGTATACCTTTCTCAATCCTTTTTTCGACCTTCTCAAGTGCGTCAAGAATGATCTCTTTTACATCTATAATATGACCTCTGAGATTCTTTGCAAGCTGTATACTGTGATACAGACGTTTTGTCCTCAGTACGATATCAGATGCTATCTTATCCCTTTCTGCCTCTCTAACATTCACACCACTCTCAGCAGCATCCTTAAGACTGCTTAATTTCCCAAATGTATACAGTGGCTGAATCAGGCTTATCTCGCTTCTGCCAAAGACCCCGGAGATTACCGGGTCTGTGGAGTCATCAGGTGATGATACCTGGTCACCACGTGCCCTCGGAGATGGTGCAGTAATTGCAAGTATCTCAATCTCTGGATAATACCCTGCCTCAGCCTGAAGCCTCTTGGCCTCAAACCTCTTAATATCATAAGATGCCTCTGCCACCTCAGGACTTAATTCAAGCGCTTTTTCTATGCACTCTTCAAGGGTTAAGACAACCCCTTCACCTGCAGAGATATCCGCAACTAAAATGAATATCCAAATAATGAATAATAAAAAAAATGAGATATAACTCCTCGTGAACATGGCAACCTCCTTCGTATATCCAATCTCCCTCTATCAAGAGGGGATTAATGGGCATGTTATATCTTGCCAATGGCATATTTCAAAAGCAACTCTTCAAGCTCTATTGCGGATTCGGTCTCCCTTATCACACCACCTGGCTCTATCAGTTTTTCTGAGGCTCCGGGTGTAATCTCAACATACTTTTCACCTATCAGGCCCTTTGTCCTTATTGAGGCAATGGCATCATCCTGCAGTCTTACGTCTTTACTTATCTTTAATGTTAACCTTGCCCTGTAATCTTCAAGCTCAACATCATCCACAACACCTACCCTTACACCTGCTATTTCAACAACAGTACCAGGCCTAACTGCACCTGCCCTGTCAAAGAGCGCATAGACCCTGTACCATTCATCTCCAAAGAGTTCAAGCCTACCAAGATTTATGGAGATATAAGCTAATGCCAGAATCCCCACTAAAAGAAAGAAACCAACAGCAAGCTCGAGGTTGAATCTTCTCATCTCACCCTCCCTTATGCAATTTTAAAATATCGCATTTATAGGACCCTCAAGGCTACCCTTGATAAACTGCTGAACAGCCCGATTCTCTGAACTTATGATATCCTCGGGTGTTCCTATTTCAATTATCTTACCATCAAAAAGCATGGCAATCCTATCAGCAATCTCAAATATACCAGGAACCTCATGACTTATTATCACACCTGTAAAATTGAATCTTTCATGGCTTTTTGCTATCAACTGATGAATAGAAGAGCATATCACAGGGTCAAGACCGGTGGTAGGTTCATCAAAAAGCACTATATCAGGCTCCATAACAAGGGCTCGGGCAAGGGCAACACGCTTCTTCATGCCACCACTTAACTCATCAGGCCATTTATCCTCTGAGCCCTTGAGACCAACGTGTGCAAGGACATCCAGTGACCTCTCTATTATCTCTTTATTCGAAAGCCTTGTCCTCTCTCTTAACGGAAAGGCAACATTCTCAAGTACTGTCATTGAATCAAAGAGTGCTCCCCACTGAAAAAGGAAGGCAAACTTCTCTCTTATCCTGTTTATATCATCACCCTTGAGGGTAGTGATATCCTCACCACCTACAATAACCTTTCCTTGATCAGGCCTCAGAAGACCGATAAGGTGTTTAAGAAGAACGGTCTTCCCAACACCACTTGGCCCCATTATAACCAAGACCTCGCCCTTCCTTACATCAAGATTCAGATTATCCAGAACCTTCACACCATTGAATGACTTGGTAACATCTATAAGCCTTATTATTGCATCTTCTCTCATATGAATATTGAGCCTATAAAATAATCCCATACAAGTATCAGTACAGAAGACAGAACAACGGCCTCTGTTGTTGCCCTGCTAACACCTTCAGCACCATGTCCACAATAAAAACCCTTATATGAGCATACCCATGTCACTATAACCCCGAAACTCACAGACTTATATATACCCACAAGCACATCCTCCATATCCACAAAGGTCTGCATCTCAGAAAAATACGTCCCTGAACTCATCCCCAGAAGCTTCACACCAACAAAATAACCACCATAGATACCAATCACATCAAAGATCGCCGTTAGCAGAGGGAAAACAATCACACCGGCAAGTATGGTTGGTGATATAAGGTATCTTACAGGGTTTAATGCCATTGAATAAAAGGCGTCTATCTGTTCTGTTATCCTCATCATGCCTATCTCTGCTGTGAGGGCAGAGCCTGTCCTGCCTGTTATCATGAGCGCTGAGAAGACAGGGCCAAGCTCCCTCACAAGGCTAAGGGCAACAGCAGGGCCAAGGAGTGCCTCTGAGCCAAACTTCTCAAGGGTGTAATAGAGTTGCAAACCCAGAACCATGCCTGTAAAGGCACCAGTAAGAAAGATTATAATCATCGACCTTGTCCCGAGAAATCTTGTCCTCAGAAGAAACCACTTGAACTTAAAGGGAGGGATGAATATGGTATAGATAGCATCGAATAGAAAGATAGTCATTCGACCCATCTCAGAGAGCAGGTCAAGGAAGTATCTACCTAATCTGGCGATAATATTCATCAATACCTCACCAGAAGATTCTACCAGAATACAAAAAAAATTAAATCGGGGTTAGGTCTTGACCCCCTTGAATCTCCTCACCTCGATGACGCCCTTTATATGAGAGAGTTTCTTGATAAGGTCATCAAGCTGTTGTTTGTCCTTCACTTCGAGGATGAAATTGAATCGTGCACGCCTGTCACTGGTCACAGATGCATCGATATGATTGATGTTTATATTATTTGTTGATATCACGGCGCTCATCTCGGCAAGCAGTCCTGTCTTGTCTATTGTATCGACGAGTATCTTTGCGGTATAGGTTGTCTTGCCATCACTTGCCCACTCGACATCCACAAGACGATCTCTGTCAATTGCATTTACCTCAAGCATCGGGCAGTCAACTGCATGTATTGACACACCCTTGCCCCTTGTCACAAAACCTGTCACATTTTCTCCAGGAAGGGGATAACAGCACTTTGATCTATGAAACATTATATTATCAACACCCTTTAAGGTTATGCCCTTCTCTTCAACAGGCTTCCTTGGCTGTTCCTTTACAGGTTTCTTTTTAACCCTCTCAGATTCTGGAAGGAGTCTATTTACAACCTGGTGTGCAGAGATTCTACCGTATCCTATGGCAATAAAGAGGTCATCGTGCGTCTTTATACGAAAGGTACTCGCAATGTTAAGGATGTCCTTTGACCTTGCAAGGTCAAGAGCAAGCCCATGCCTCCTCAAGGACTTCTCAAGCAATTCCTCACCAAGCTTAAGGCTCTTCTGCCTTTCTTCAGTCTTTATCCACTGTTTGATCCTCGATTTTGCCTTCTGACTCTTTACAAACTTTAGCCAGTCCTTGCTCGGTCCATGGCCGGATGTAGTTATTATCTCAACAGTGTCGCCATTCTGTAATCTGTACCTTAATGGAACAATTTTCCCGTTCACCTTTGCACCTGTGCACTGGTGACCAACCTGGGTATGAATATGATAGGCAAAATCTACAGGTGTAGAATCCTGTGGTAATTCGAGCACGTCACCCTTTGGTGTAAATACATAAACCACATCGGGAAAGATATTCCCCTTTACAGCCTCAAGGAATTCCTTTGCATCAGGTAAATCCTTCTGTAATCTTACAAGGTCCCTGAGCCACTTAAAATACTCATCATCACCCTTATCAATAAATCCCCTCTCCTTATACTTCCAGTGTGCGGCAATACCCTCTTCGGCTATCCTGTCCATCTCCTCTGTCCTTATCTGGAACTCTATCTTCTCACCCCTTGGACCAACCACTGTTGTATGTAGAGATTGATACATATTGGATTTTGGGGCACCGATAAAGTCCTTGAATCTTCCAGGCACAGGTGTCCAGAGCGAATGGAGCAGGCCAAGTATGGCATAACAATTTGCCTTTGTATCTGTGATTATCCTTATAGCAAGCACATCATATACCTGTTCAAATGGTATCCTCTGTTTCCGCATCTTCTGGTATATGCTGTAGTAATGCTTTATTCTGCCAAAGACCCTGCCAGGAATGGATGATTCCCTGAGGTATGCCTCCACTATCTTCATTATCTCATCCAGATAGCTTTCCTGTTCCTCTTTCCTCTTTGCTACCTTCTGTGTAAGTTCAGTATATATATCTGGCTCAAGAAACTTGAAGCTAATGTCCTCAAACTCTGTCTTCAACCATCCAATACCGAGACGATTTGCCAGTGGTGCATATATCTCAAGTGTCTCCTGAGCGATCTTCATTCTCCTGTTCTTATCAAGATATTCTAGTGTGCGCATGTTATGGAGCCTATCAGCGAACTTGATAAGTATAACCCTCACATCCTCGGCCATGGCAAGAAACATCCTGCGGAAGTTCTCCGCCTGTGCCTCCTCGGTGGTCTTAAACTCCATCCTGCTCAGTTTTGTAAGGCTTGAGACAAGGAAGGCGATATCTTCACCAAAGAGTTCCCTTATATCCTCAATCCTTGTATTCGTATCCTCTATAGTGTCGTGTAAAAGACCTGCTGCAATGGTTGTGCTGTCCATGTGCATGTCTGTGAGGATTACTGCAACAGCAAGTGGATGCTCAATATAAGGCCCTCCTCCCACCCTTTTCTGTTTATTATGAGCCTCACAGGAAAAAGCATATGCCCTCTTCAGAAGACTGACATCAGCATCAGGGCTATAGGAGAAGACCCTGTCAATAAGGGCATCAATTGTGTTTATCTCTTTTAATACAACCATATTTTATTATACAACTTTTTGTTTCAGGTAGTTATGATTGAAGCGCTGATGAAATTTTATTTATAGTTATATATGAAGGAGACCCATGATTATGACATCATTGTTGTTGGTGCAGGGCATGCGGGGTGTGAGGCTGGCCTTGCAGGTGCAAGGATGGGGCTTCATGTCGCTATATTCACAATGAATCTTGAGACAATCGGGCAGATGTCCTGTAACCCTGCTGTCGGCGGTCTTGCAAAGAGCCACCTTGTTAAGGAGATAGATGCCCTTGGTGGCGAGATGGCAAAGATTACTGATAGGGCAGGTATACAGTTTAAGATATTAAATAAAAGCAAAGGGCCTGCTGTATGGGCAACAAGGGTTCAGTGTGACAGGGCGCTTTACAGGAGATATATGCGTGAGACGCTGGAAACTCAGGACGGCCTTGATATAAAGCAGGAGTCTGTGGAGGAGATACTTATTGAGAAAGACTATGTCTATGGTGTCAGGACGGTTAATAATATTTACAGGACAAAAGCTGTAATAATAGCGACCGGCACCTTTTTAAATGGCCTGATACACATAGGCCTTAAGAACTTTCCTGCTGGAAGGGCTGGAGAACCTCCCTCTACAGAACTCTCTGAAAGCCTAAGAAGGATTGGTTTCAGGATGGGGCGTCTTAAGACAGGCACTCCACCAAGACTCGATATAAAAGGAATTGACTTCTCGGTAATGGGTATTCAAGAAGGTGATGTTCCGCCTCCTACCATGTCTATCTTCACTGAGAGGATAGAGAATCCCCAACTTCCATGCTACATCACCTATACAAATGAGCGGACCCATGAGATAATAAGACAAAATCTCAGATACTCACCCCTCTATGGCGGGAGGATAGTGGGTATAGGTCCAAGATACTGTCCATCTATAGAGGATAAGGTTGTCAGGTTCAGGGATAAGGAGAGACATCAGATATTCATAGAGCCAGAGGGTCTTGATACAGATGAGGTATATGCAAATGGTATATCAACAAGTCTTCCAGAGGATGTCCAAGAGGAGTTTATAAGGACAATCAAAGGGCTTGAGGATGTGAGGATAAATAAATATGGTTATGCGATTGAGTATGATTTTGTCTATCCCACACAGTTAAAACCAACTCTTGAGACAAAGCTCATTGAAGGACTTTATCTCGCAGGACAGGTCAACGGCACATCAGGCTATGAAGAGGCAGGGGCACAGGGCCTTATAGCAGGGATAAATGCAGGTCTCAAGATCAAAAAACAGGAGCCATTTGTACTCAGGAGGGATGAGGCTTATATAGGCGTTCTCATTGACGACCTTGTTACAAAAGGGACCAATGAACCATACAGGATGTTCACATCAAGGGCAGAATACAGGTTGCTTCTCAGGCAGGACAATGCTGACCTCAGGCTGATTGAGAGAGGGTATAAGATAGGACTTATCAAGAAGGAGTATATGGATAACTTCCTTCATAAAAAGGCTATGATCGAGTCTGAACTGAATCGACTTAAATCAACAAGGATCAAACCCTCTGTGATTAATCATGTCCTCAGGGAGGTTGGCGGCTCGGAGATCAAGGAAGATACAACCCTCTATCAGATACTTAAACGTCCAGAGGTCTCATACATGGATATCCCAGAATCTCACAAGAATGGCCTGCCACCTGATGTTATCAATCAGGTTGAAATCCAGACAAAATACGAGGGTTACATCAAGAGACAGGCAGAGATGGCTGAGAAGTTCAGAAAGATAGAAGGCATAAAGATACCTGATGAATTTGTTTATAGAGGTATTGCAGGTCTTTCAAAGGAGATAGTGGAGAAGCTTGAGGAGATAAGACCAGTGAATCTCGGTCAGGCAAGTAGGATACCAGGGGTTACGCCTGCTGCCATTTATCTTCTAATGGTGGCAGTAGAGAGTAGAAGGCAAGATTAAAGATCGCAAACCTCTCTATTTTGAGAGGGCTAACAGCAGTAGCCTTGCAAAATTGTCCACAAGAAATGGATTAAAGTCTTTGCCTGCATTCTTCTTCATTAGTGCAAGGATTTCCTTTATGTCCAGGCTTCTCCTGTACGGTCTCGAGCTTCTTAAGGCATCGAAAAAATCAGATATCGCCACGATCTGGCTACAAATGTGCTGTTTTCTCTCACTTATTATATTGAGCTTTGGATAGCCTGTCATATCATACTTCAGGTGGTGTTCAAATGCTATTACAGGTGCAAGCCTGGGAAGACCATCAATTCTGGCAAGGTATACGGCTCCGTATAATGGATGACGTTTCATCTCAGCAAATTCATCTTCATCAAGTAATCCCTTCTTATCCATGACATCCTTTGAAATAAATAACTTACCAACATCATGTAATAGACCACTTATCCCGATATCATGTAACAACTTTCCCTTAAAACCGAGAGACTCAGCCTGAAACATCGAAAGCACAGCAACATTGGTTGCATGGGTATAGGTATACTCACTATAAGATCTGACAGGACTTAAGAGTTTAAGGACATTTACTTCTCTCTGAAATGTTAGGATAAAGTTAGAGACTATCTCCTCAAGTCCTGCGATTTTTAGCTTCTTAAATGGTGAAATGCTATAGTAAATCTCTTTAACCATATGGATCTGTTCTGAGGTAAAATGAGAGAGTTCCCCTATGTCAAAATCCTTACTCCTTTGTTCATCTAAATGAATATCAATAGTACCTGTTTTGATGTGGGGATATTTGCTGGGCTCTTTCTCAGTCTCTGACATATCAATGATAAACTGTTTTATCTCTGAGAGAGTCACCCCTTTCAGAAGATCGACACGAGTTATACCCTTTCTCTTAAGACGTCTCACAAACTTAATGCCATGAAGCCCTGCATCCCTGACAGGGATCTTATTGATTATTAAATCATCTTCTATCATCATTATCTCGATGCGTTCTTTTATAAGCATTTCAATAGCTGACATGACCTTTTTAGCATATTCTTCGACCAGTTCATGCTCCTTTGAATAAAGTGAGCAGTTTGATATTGCTATTGTTAAGGTGGTGATGAATTTCTTCAGGGCTTCCATTATATCTCTCGTTGATTCTAAACTATCAATATTATTCCTTGATGCCTTTATTTTTTATAAGGTCTTTGACATCTTCATATGGATAATTTCTAAGAGTGCTATATATCTCTTCCTTGAGTCTTTTGAGGGGAGTTTTAAATATCAGACTCTTTGAGGAGAGGATGTTCCTTAATGCCTTGATTGCAGATGGGTCACCAATCTGTCCGAGTGCCTTTATAATAAGAATCTTCTCATTGAAATCAGAACTTTTTATTGCCTTTTTCTCAAGTATCTTGATCAAGTCAGGCACTACCTCCTTTACCTTGAATGCCCCTGCAATTACCAGTGTCTGTTTGACCATATCCTCGGAGCCTTTTCTTATGTATTCACTTAATGCTTCAATGCCATGAGGGTCTCCCACCCTCAGGAGATATCTTATTGCCTGGAGACTTACCCGTTGGTTTTCATGATGGCAGAGGGGTCTTACATATGATACGGCCTCTCTATCTCCTGTCTCGGTAAGTATAAAGAGCATGTTTCTCTTAACATACCATCTGTTGTCTCCAAGATGTCTTATCGCATCAGGTGTGGCTTTGTTGCCGAACATAATGATGAGGCTGAGGAGAAAGCGCCTGGCTGTCTGTGATTCTTCTTCAATAAGTGCATCCATCAAGGGAGGTATTATCTTTTCACCATAATACTTGCAGAGACTTATGGCCTCCTCCCTATTCTGTCTGCCTACAACTCTGAAAGAATCTATAAGTAGAGAGGTAAGCTCCGGAGAGTGGATGTCCAAGGTTAGCCCACAAGAGTCATCCTGTTTTATTTTTGATTCCCAGACCATGAATGTTTTTAAGACCTCTCCATACTGGCCCGTGCTTATAAATTCCTCTACCTGCTCTTTAAGAATGTTTTTAAAAAACTCATATTCTTCCTCTGGGATGATATCAGGATCATTAGATGACAGAAGCTCAAGGATTGTTTGATTAAAGCTTTTTTCAATATATTCGTCACTGCATTGAATTTCAAACTTCTTTGCTTCTTCATCGTTGATTACAGGAGTATCAAAATCTAAAATGGTTCTGATCTCTTTACTGTATGTTTCATTCACAAAACTCTCAAAACTGCCATCAGACAGAAGACTTATAACATCAGGGGAGACAGGTATGTCATCTGCGATAAGATCTCTTCCAAAGGTAATCTTTTCAATACCATCTGGCTTCAGACCAGAGAATCTATCAAGGAGATTCTTGAGGTCATCTGGTATATAGAACTTTTGCTCATTAATGTTCTTGATTAAATCTATGACCCTATCTGCTGATGTCTCTCTGAGGGCATTCTCTATAGAGTTTATATCTCGAGAAAAATTCCTGATTGACGAGGAGAGAAACTGTTTTTTTAATTCAGGTTTTAACCCATCTATAAAATCAAGAAGTTTCTTTATATCCTTGCCTGAAAAGGCTCTTTCGGAAGACTTTCTTAAATAGCTGGCTATTACTCTGTCATAGGTTTCTTCCTTCAGATTATCCGTGGCTGTCTCATTCAGTAGCTTGGCGAAAACCTCTGGAGGGATCTCGTGTAGTTCATCAGGTGGTGGGTCTATCTGTAGTGTTCCTTCAAGGAGTCCATGTACGTACCATTCCCAGAGGCGTTTTTTTGGGTCTTTGCTGTCAGGCCTTCCCTCCTCGAATGAGAATGCACTATAATCAATAAAACCTATCTTAAGGTGAATAAGATTATATTCTTCTAACTTTCTTCTTAAGGATTCTAAGGTTAAGCCCTCGATCTCTTCTAACAAAAACCTGTGAAATGAATAAAGCTCCTCTTTTGTTAAGCCTGTTACAAAGGTAACATAGGCGATATTCATTCTATTGAGGTGAAGTGCAAAATCTTTGTAAACAGGGTTCTTTTTATCAAGGGAATGTTCGTCGATAATGATAGTGTCTTTTGCCACAGCAATCGTTATCTCATCCCTCAATTCAAAGAGTTTCTGGATGTAGTCAAAGGCACGGGTTAATGATTTACTCACAACGGGGTGGTCTTTTGGATAGATAGATACGTTGTGACGTGAGATGTTCAGCTCAATTATAGCATCGCTTAAAAGTCGTGCATCTAATGGAAGCTTCTCTTGCATCCTTTATAATTTTACCATATCAAATAGTTAAATCTTGCCCGAATTCAGATTTGGACTTATCACATCACAACAGGAGGAAAATCCATGTCAAGACAATAAGCCCATCTCTTCAGTTTTCTAAATCGGAATTTGGGTGCTTCTCTAAAATAGAGATAGAAGATCAAAAAAAAACAAGAACCCCCTTCTGGTTTAATTGTTTTAAGGTAATATAAAATATCACCCAAAAGGTGAAAACAGAGAAGGTGGTAAATAGATGATAAAGCAAACTCAATTAAGTTTCAAGCTTTGGATTACAAAGGATGAGATAACACCGAGGGCAGGGCTTTCGATATATGCGGAGTTACTGAGAAGCATTTAGGACAGAGATACACTTTTTGAACCGATGCACTCTTTAAAAAGTGCATCTTGAAGTCTAAAAAGACAGTTCATCAAATTCTATCGGCAGATCTGGGTTCAAGCATATGGTTGACAGTGGATTAACATCAAGACCTGATGAGACTCTTGATGGCATCAGGGATATAAGACTCTTCCAGTCAAAGAAGGGTTACAGGTTCAGTGTGGATGCCCTCCTGCTTGAGGATTTTATTCCTTCAGCAAGATTCAGGAAGGGTGTTGAACTCGGCACAGGCTCAGGAATAATATCGATACTTCTCAGCAAAAGGCTCAAGGAGACAAAGATAACTGCTGTTGAGATACAATCCTCACTTGCAGAAAGGGCATTGAGAAATGTAAGGCTGAATAATCTTGATGACAGGGTTGAGATTCTTAACATAG
>FWPU01009469.1_pt1 | contig 15331 bp, 15 predicted proteins | sample 2228361 | NCBI WGS metagenome assembly FWPU01 (sample SAMEA103939777, study PRJEB20133) | metagenome
ATCTTTTTTAATATCTTTTGAGATTCGTGGTGTCATATTCTTAAAAATGACGCAGGTTTCAGGTTGAAAATTTCGTAGGACTAACCACTTAGACTAAACTTGTCATGATAAAAACCTGCGCGTTCATTACCCTGGGGTGCAAGGTAAACCAGTACGATACTCAGATACTCAGAGAGGCCCTTGCCAGAAAGGGTTACAAGGAAGTCCCTCCGGAATCTCAAGCAGAACTCTACATCGTGAACACCTGTGCAGTAACTTCCACAAGCGAGAGGAAATCCAGACAAGAGATAAACAAGACGATACGCATGAACCCGGGGGCAGAGGTGGTGGTTACGGGTTGTTACGCCAAGGCTGACCCTGCAGCCCTATCACAAATAAACGGCATCGGACGAGTAATAGATAAAGACAACTTCTGTCTTACTCTTGGAGAGGAGGACCTCTACCAGCGAGGAATCAGCCAGTTCCACGACCACTCCAGGGCCTTCCTGAAGATAGAAGATGGCTGCGAGGCCGCCTGCTCTTACTGCATCATCCCCACCCTCAGGGGCGGGATAAGGAGCAGGCCGGTGGAGAAGATACTGGAAGAGGCACGCAGGTTGGTAGCTAATGGCTACAAAGAGATAGTCCTCACTGGAGTACACCTCGGAGCCTATGGACGGGACCTGAAAGGCGACACGCTCCTTGACGTGATAAAGGCGCTCCATACGATAGAGGGTCTTTGCAGGATAAGGCTTAGCAGTCTAGAGGCCACGGAGGTAAGCGAGGGGCTTATTGAGCTAGCCGCCTCTTCCGATAAGCTCTGCCCTCATTTCCACCTCCCCCTGCAGAGCGGAGATGACCATATCCTCAAGGCAATGAACCGCAACTACACAACAAAGACATATCTGGAGATAGTTGACAAAATCAAAAGAAGGTTGCCCTTGCCCAGCTTTTCCACAGACGTCATCGTGGGTTTTCCAGGCGAGGGGACTGAACACTTCAAAAACACTCTGGAGGTCTGCCAGGAGGTGGGTTTTTCCAGGATACATATCTTCCCCTTCAGCCCCAGAAAGGGCACCCCCGCCTCTCTACTCCCAGGCAGATGTGCCCCTCAAGAGATAAAGGAGCGAAAAGGGGAACTAGAGACTCTTGCAAGGGCCCTTGCACTGGAATACAAGAGGAACTTCCTGGGCAAAGAGATAGAGGTCCTGGTAGAGGACTCCTGTGCCGAGCAAGCCCTGTACCAGAACGGTTCAGGGCAAGCCCGGCCACTACAAGAGGGCGAGAAAAATGATTTTATAGTGGCAAAGTTCGCCAAGGCGAATCTGCCATTGGCACGACTTGCCCTGTCCTCTCCTCACAGGACATATTCTGGTTACTCTGATCGTTATATAAAGGCATACTTCTCAGGTCCGGAGGGCCTTATGGGTAAGATGGTAAAGGTAAGGGTGGAGGAGGTCCTTCCTGAACACGTCATAGCCTCCTGGAGGGGATTTGGATGAAGGCAATGTTACAAAGAAAATCCAAATTACAAGGCTCGATTTCGTTTGACATTTGGATTTTGACATTCGGATTTTTGCTCTGTCTCCTACTCGTGATAAGTCTCTGCCCGACCCCTTCCCTGGCACTCCCTGCCCAGGAGGTAATCCCCCTCGTAGATTCGGATTATTTCCCGGCAGTCCATGAGGCCATACTTGGGGCAAAAAAGAGCGTATTCTGTGCAATGTGGCTGGCACAACTGAGTCCGCGACACCCAATGGGCTGGGAGAGCATGCTACTCAGGGATCTCGTTAATGCAAAACATAGGGGGGTAGAGGTCAAGGTAATACTGGAAGATAGTTCCGATTCTGATACAAGTAACAGGTATGCCTATAACTTTCTTAATGAGGCAGGGGTAGCAGTATTTTACGATACGCCGGAGAGGAAGACCCACTCCAAATTTGTAGTGATAGACGAGGAAATAACCATTGTGGGTAGCACCAACTGGACGTACAGCGGTCTAAGGCTTAACCACGAGGCCTCAGTCCTCATCCGCTCCAGGGAGGTCGCTAAGGCATTCAAAGAGGCATTTGACAAGATTGAGCTAAAGAAGTGAGACGCAGAGAATTTCTAGGCTTAATGCTAAATGCAGGTTTTTTGGCCCTTGGGCTATCCGCTGCGGGAGGTCATTGTCTGGGCATGGGAGAGGCCTCTAAATTTAGCTTCGTCCAGATGGAATACCGTGGGGGCAACTGGAACCCCAGGCCCAGAGTGGGTACCAGGCTCGTATGGGAACTCGTCAAAAGGACCAGCGTGGAGGCCCATCTTGACACGATAAGCCTTCGCCCCTCAGACCCACAGATATTTGAATACCCCTTCCTGTACATGGCAGGGGATGCCACATTTGAACCTTTTAACGCCGTGGAGAGAGAAACCCTCAGAAACTTCCTGCAATTCGGCGGGACGCTCCTGGCGGATGACAGCGTGGGTCGACCAGGCTTCGGCTTTGACGAGAGCTTCAGGAAAGAGGTGGAATCCCTGTTCCCGGGCCACAAACTCTCACGCCTTCCGGACGACCACAGCGTCTACCGCTCCTTTTATCTTATAAACACGCAAGGAGGCAGGATAATCACCCATCCGTACCTGGAAGGGCTGGACATAGACGGAAGGACAGTGATTATCTACTCCCAGAACGACCTGGGCGGTGCATGGGCAAGGGACGCCATGGGAAACTGGGAGTACGAGGTCTATCCTGGTGGAGAGGCACAACGCACCATGGCCTTCCGGTTGGGGATAAACATCATCCTCTACGCCCTCACCGGCGATTACAAACAGGATCAGGTACACCTCCCCTTCATATTGAGGAGGCAGATGTAGTCTTGGAGTTCAATTCTTTATTTTAAATGTAAGGGGGCGAAGTCCCCTCACCACCCCCATAACTAGGGAATAAGACGTTAGGGGTTGGGTGTAGCCGCAGGCTTTAGCCTGCGAATCGTTCTAGACGCAACCTAAAGGCTTTGCCCTGAGGCTCAGCCCGAAGGGTTGTCCGTTTTTAAGCGGACTGGTCCCTATCGCAGAGCATTGACACGGCTAATGGATACAGAGAATTATGCTGACCCTGAAGCAGGTAATCAACTTCTTACAGACGTCTCAGTCAGCCCCTGGACAGTGGCACCTTAACTTCACCGGGATACAGGAGCCATGGTTGAGGGTTACGGTAATCGCCCTGGCGCTTATTGCCCTCTTCCTCTCCTGGAACAACCTCAGGATACTGACATCACTCAGGCAGAGACTCCAGATCCTCTCGCTCCGCTTCGTGGCCATTACGGCCCTCGTGCTGATGATACTTGAGCCCCAACTGGAGATGGAGGAGATGGCCAGGATAAAGAACGCAGTGGCCATCCTCGTAGATTATTCCAAGAGCATGTCCCTGGCATCTCAGGCAAAGGGAGAGTCCAGGCTAGAGGCCGTGAGGAAGTTCATGTCTTCAAATGCAAATTTTTTGAAATCGCTGGAGGAGGATTTTGAGGTAAATTACTTCACATTCTCAGATAAACTCGAGGAGGCAGGAAAAGAGGCCGTTGTAGAAGTAGCAACATTACCGGGGGGATTGACCACAGACATAGGTGCAACATTAAGAGAACTGAAGAAACGCTACCAGCAAAGACCCACCAGTGCCTTCCTCCTGTTTTCCGACGGTGCCGATACCTTACGACTCCCAAAGGCCGAACGGCTGCAGGAACTGGAGTTGATGGCGCAAGACTTCCCCGCCCCCCTTTATACCTTCTGTCCCTCCCCAGGACCTTACAAGGATATAGCAATTACAGGAATTAGCTACGACAACTTCGCCTTCATCCGCAACCCGTGGAGGTTGGAAGTCAAGGTCAAAGTAAAAGGGTATGAGGAACTCACCCTGCCTGTACTCCTGAAGGAGGGTGAAAACATCCTCCTCTCCAGGGCCCTGAAGCTCCAGAAAGGGGTTGAGGAATATGCTGTGTCCATGGAGGCCACCCCTCACGCAGTGGGTGACTGCCTCTATACCGTCACCATCCCACCACTGAGTGATGAACTGGTCGTAGAGAACAACACGGTAAGACTCATGGTGCAGGTCATAAGGGACAAGATAAGGGTACTGCACCTCTGCGGGAGGCCCTCCTGGGATGAAATCTTTCTCAGACGCATCCTGAAAAGAGACCCCAGCGTTGACCTGATCTCCTTCTTCATCCTGAGGACACCAGGCGACATCGTAGAGGCCGCCGGCCGCGAGCTGAGCCTCATACCGTTCCCAGCGGAGGAGCTCTTCACCAGGGCACTGGAGAGCTTTGACCTCGTGATATTCCAGAATTTTGACTACAGACCCTACGACGCCACCATGTTCCGCTTTGGCACTATCTTCGCCAATGTAGAACGTTACGTACGTCAGGGTGGAGGCGGTTTCCTGATGGTGGGTGGAGACCTGTCGTTTTCCCACGGTGGTTACGATGGCACTGCACTGGAAGAGATCCTGCCCGTAGAGCTAAACGAAGGGCTGGACACCATCGACCTCAAGAACTTCAGACCCCAACTCACCCCGCAGGGCCTCTCACACCCGGTTACCTCCCTTGATTACGACCCTGAGAGGAACCGTAAGTTATGGGAGGACATGCCGGAGCTAAAGGGATACAACAGGGTGAAGGGCCTCAAGAGGGGTGCCGTGGCCCTGAGCGTCCATCCTGAGTTAGCACCCGTTCTGGCCGTCCAGGAGGCGGGAAAGGGGCGGGTCATGGCCTTTCTTACCGATGATTCCTGGCGGTGGAACTTCCTCTCCATTGCCGGGGGAGGGAGCAACAGGAACTACATCAAGTTCTGGAGAAATGCCGTCCGCTGGTTAATAAAAGACCCGGAACTGAATCTGGTACGGATTACTACGGATAAGAAGGAATACCTCCCGGAGGAAGAGGTACACATCAAGGGAGAAGTCCTGGGTAAAGATTACAAACCCCTTAAGGGGGCCAGGGTGGATTTGACCATAGTCAACTCAGAGACCGGAGAGAAGGTGCTTGAAAAGACCCTTGAGTCCAACGAATCAGGGCATGCCTACATAGACTTCAAACCACAGGAAGGCTATTATCACTTAAAGGCAAGGGCTAGCTGTCCGCCTGAGACGGACGGGGACAAGTCGGAAGACCTTGGGGAGGCTACTACACTTTTTGGTGTCAGACCCTCCCTGGAGGAGTTCAGAGAGCCATGGATTGAGGAGGCCTTCCTGGAGAAAATAGCTACTGCCTCTGGAGGAAGGCACTTCAGGCTGCCGGTTCCCGAACTGGAAAAGACCCTCTCCCTGAAAAACCCGGTAATCATGAAGCCCATTGGCAAGAAGACCTACCCCCTCTGGGACAACTGGCTGTTCTTCTGCATAATCCTGGGCGCCCTATCCACCGAATGGTGGCTGAGGAAGGGGGCAGGAATTAAATAAGGAAACTTAAGACCACAATAGGGACAATCGGCCTGGGGCGTACGGTCGTCCAGACCAATATGGTAGCCGGTATGGGATACAATCCTGACATTCATCGTAGAAAGTCAATACGATTAAAAGGATACGATTATTCAAGAAACGCGGCATATTTTGTGACGATATGCACACACGACAGGAAGGTCTATTTTGAACAATACCCTGAATTGAAACAAATCCTTATGCGGCGATTGGAGGAATTATCAAATCTCTATAGTGGTATAGTGTTAGATAAATTTGTAATCATGCCAAACCACATCCATGCCATAATAATTATTGGGGCATCCACTGAGGAAAATGTAGGGGTAGCCCTTGCGGCTACCCAGTCTGCCCAAAATAATAGGGCAGGGGCAAGCCCTGCCCCTACAATCGGCGAAATTGTTGGAATGTTTAAATCCTTGTGTGTGCGTGACTGGTTAAGATACATAAAAGAAAATAAGGTTGATGCAATTGGCAAGTTATGGCAACGTAATTATTACGAACATATCGTCCGTAACGAGGATAAACTAAACAAAATAAGGGAATACATCATAAATAATCCGTTGAAATGGGAATTGGATAGAGAAAACCCAGATAGGCAAGGTAGTGATTACTTGGAAGACGAGATTTTTGGATGTACCAGAGACAAATAGACTTATCCGTTTCCATCGGATTTGAACGTCTTAACTTTGTCTTAGGGGAAGAAGATGTGGATTTCGCCTTTGAGGTTGTGTCTGTATAATCACGCTAAAAAAAGTAGGGTATTCAAAAACAGTGTTACTTGTTGAACGAGGTTTAAAAAGTCCATAGAAACAGGAGAATAAATATTGAAGCCCTTTAGCTTTTCCACCCATGCCCGTCTACAAATGGAACTGCGTGGGGCTGAGGAAACAGAGGTGATCTCAACCATTCGTACGGGGGTATGGGATACTGCAAAGCGAGGTAAGCTGCAATGTCGTCACCGTTTTAATTTTAATCGTCCATCGCCGATTAACAAACAGATTTACAAATACAAGACCGTTGAGGCAATCTTTGTTGAGGAGATTGACAGAATAGTTGTAGTAACTGTAAAAGTTTACTATTCCAATAAGGAGTAAGACCATGAAGATTCAGTACGATGCAGAGGTAGATGCCCTCTATATAGAGTTTCACCCTCTTGCTCCAGGAACGGCCGAGAATCGTCCACTAAGTGAGGAAGTAACCGCCAACTACGGGCCTGACGGAAGGCTAGCCGGACTAGAAATCCTTGATGCCAGCGTGGTACTAGGTGAAGACCTCAAGAAGCTGGTTTTTGAGGTCAGCCCCGCACTCCGCCAGGCTACTAATTGAAACTGTTGCACAAAAGGCTATGTGCTGAACTTCAATGAGTTGTTGTTAACTAGTTTTAGCTAAGATGTCAGACAAAACTGTCGTTTACATTCTAGGAGCTGGGGCTTCGGCTGGTACGTCAAAGGACGGCCGGGCGCCTGTTACTGATGAACTCCTCAATCGGGCCTTCCGTAACTTCGGAGGGCCAATGGTAAATTCTAACACGCGACTTATGGGAGCGATGCAGGCTGAGCGTGATCTAGACTCCTTTGAAGAAGCCTTTAGACTTATAGATTGCCTTTGTGGAACTCGCCTTGTAGGACATTTAGAAGAACTTCGCCAAACCGCACATGTACTCCACTATCTATCAACAACGCCGGAGGTACATATAGAGGTTCTATTTACCAAAATAGATAATATCTCTAAAGGATGTGAGCCACTTCCACCCGAGTACGACAAAGAAACATTTGAGAAAGCCGCTAGAGATGTATCCTACTTTTTTTACCATACGTTATGTCTTGAAACAGGAGCTTTAATAAGCCCAGTGTATTACGCGGCTTTTGCAGATTTGGCACTCATGCCTGGAACAAGAAGACATTGCATTATTACATTCAACTACGACATGCTCTTAGAAAAAGCTATGTGTAACCTATATGTAAGTAACGGAATTAGTAGTAATCCTATCTTTAATCGGAATTATTATAACCCAAAGAGATTACCATGGATATATGACATCCCGTTTAGTAATATTTTTTGTGGAGAACCTTATAAGACTGGAGATGATAATGATGTAATTCATTACCTTAAACTACATGGGTCATTTAATTGGGGGCTATGTCCAGAAACAAAAGAAATAACGATGTACGGACCGGTTGCCTATGCCTATCAATATCAGGAGTTTCACGATGGTAAAAAAACTTGCTGCGGAGGAAGACATATCCAAATACCATTACTTATACCACCGACTAGAGAAAAGGACATAAATGTACCTGGTATTAAAACTGTGAGAGTTCTGAAAAAATCTAATCCACCTAAGGCGGATTCCCAATTTTCCCCCCTCCCTAGAGGGGAGGGGGGAAGGGGGAGGGTGATTAGCCAGTTTGCTTAAGCCAAAATGGCATAAGCGGATGTGCTGTGAAAATGATAAACTACCCCCTCCTTTCCCTCCCCCCTCAAGGGGGAGGGATTGTTGAGGGCGAACACCCGATATAAGAGTTTTGCAGAGGTCTCACTGTATGGAAGAAAGCCCATTCCTTCCTTAGTGAAGCATCGGAAGTACATGTAATCGGATATTCTTTGCCCGATGCCGATAAGGGTGCCTATGAACTTTTTTCTAAGGCTATAAAACATAAAATAGAAAGAGTTGTATTGGTAAACCCCGATAAAGGTCACAGAAACAGATTCAAAAAGCTCCTAAGGAAAGATTTTTCTAATTATCAAGAATATAATTGCTTTGAAAATTATTTGGTTGGTGAATACCATGGGGATTTGAGCAGGTATAATAATTTTCCATTTGCCTATTGAGCAAATGACTGTGAAAAAATCCATCTTCCTCACCACTTTCGGCTATTAGATGAACTGGGCAAAAACATAGGTGACAAAGGAGATAAGATATCTAGAACATGCTGTACAAAAACTGAAGGAGAGAAGAGTAACCAAAGTACAAGTGAGTGAGATATTAGCTAATCCTGACCAAGTCTTACCTGCCCGTTTAGGACGCAAGAGGGCAATAAAACTTCTTGAAGGTAGAGTTATTCATGTTATATATGAAGAATACATAGACCACCTCTTGGTCGTAACAGTTTATCCCAAATAGAGGGTCAATATGAGAGTAGAAATCCAGACAGACGATGAAAAGAAAGAGGTAATTACCGCCTACATCCGGATAAAAGAAGGAGAGGTGGCCAGGACTGAGGAAGTAGGGGAAGAAAATTTCATAGACCTGGATAAAGAAGGTAATCTCCTGGGGGTGGAGATACTTAATTTCGCAGAGGCCCCTGGATTACTCTCCTCGTTAGCCGACAAATTTAATCTGCCGGCCTTAAAGGAAATTGTATGTGAAGAAATTACAAAAATCTTTGCAACAAGCAAGACGTAAATGAAATCCATCTTCCTCACCACCTTCGGCTGTCAGATGAATAAGGCGGATTCAGAATTGTCCCTGGGCCTTTTACTGGAAAAAGGCTACCAAATGGCCAGGGATGAGGCCACTGCCGATGTCATCCTCTTCAACACCTGCAGTGTACGCCAGCGTGCGGAGGACAAGGTCTATTCCCGCCTGTCCCAACTGAAGACCCATAAAACAAGAAGGCCGGGGCTGGTCATAGGTGTACTGGGCTGTATGGCACAGAAGGAGGGGGAGGAAATCTTCCGCAGGTATCCGCACGTGGACATGGTCTGCGGGACGAGGATGTTTGACAAACTCCCGGAACTCCTGGACAGACTGGATGGTAATGGCGGTCATCTCCTGGCCATATCTGAAGAAAATGTTGTCAGCTATCCCAAGCGTCACCTGCACAGGGAAAACCCATACCAGGCCTACATAACCGTCATGCGCGGCTGCAACAACTTCTGCTCCTACTGTATAGTCCCTTACGTAAGAGGCCCCGAGATAAGCAGGACGGTGGAAGAAATAGTGGTGGAGGCAGAAACCCTTGTTAGAGACGGCTGTAAGGAAATTATCCTGTTAGGGCAAAACATCAATACCTACGGGAAGACCTTCTCTCTAGTTTCCCCTCCCCTGGTGGGAGGGGGTAGGGGGAGGGGGACTCACCCCCACCCTTCCCTCCCCCATCGAGGGGGAGGGTCTCAATGAGGCGGTACTACCGCCCCTCCAGCCCTTGAATAGCTTATCCGTCAGGTCTAGCGTTATGCCAAAGGGGCACAGCCACCCGCAGAAGAAACGTCCCATGGATACTGTGGCTACCAGTAGCAGTAAGGCGGGCCAGTAGTCCTTAATCCACTCATTAGAGGCAAGGCTCGCTCCGAGACCAGCCAGGGGGCTGAGCCTCAAAAAAAAGTTGGCCGGCTTGCCGTCGCTGGTCAGGGGGTCAAGATATATCAGAAGGATCAAAAAGACCGACAGGCTCAGCACCTGTGTCAGTTTCCGTAGATTATAAGCCCTGAAGAAATCTTTTTTCTCTTGCATACAATGAAGAGCTAAACAAATAAAATTCGGGTTCCTAAAATCTCTGGTTTGTCTTATTAAGAAGTTTTTCCGGCCTTTTTTGGCCTATACAAGTACATCGTGACTAGGAGTGTAAGCACAGCAATACAAGCAAGGGCAAAAAAAACTGGTTCTTTTTCTGCAATTTCTTTAAAGAATTCAATCATTCTATTCTTCCTAAAATTATGAGCCCTTTTCCATAACGTACTAGAATCTCCTACGGGGTTCTCCCGGCCTTCCTTAGATTTATACCACTGTCAGTAGCCGCAGGCTTTAGCCTGCGTGGAAGAGCGCAACCTGAAGGTTGCGGCCACAGGACATCCAAAATTTGTAGCCGCCGGCTTTAGCCTGCGTGGGACAAACGTAATCTGAAGGCTTCGACCGTGAGCTCGGCCGAACAGTTGCGGCTACAGTATATCCTGTCTGTATTAAATAATCACATTCAAAATACCCTCCATTTTACATCCAATGGAACCTTTGAAGGGATACTCCTGCCACGATGACACTAACCCCTTCCTTACCGGATTATCTAGTATATATCTTACTTGGGTTGCTATGTCTTCATGTTTCTTTATTATGTGGTCATAAAAATCTTTTTGCCAGCTAATTCCAGCCTTGTTCGCAGTCATCCAATAGCCTGTCCTTTGCTTGTAACTTACCAATGCGTTCCATATGTCAGAATCACTACGGGTCCCTGTAATTATTAAATGCTGGTGGTCGGGCATGAAACAATAGACCGGGACAATGCAACCTTCTTTTATAACGACTGAAGTAAGAATGCCATTAAAAATACTTACAATTTCAGGTTTAGTAAATGCCTGAACGCAACCCTTCAAACACAGCGTAAAGGCAACTGACACGGTTCCTTTATAAAACTCTCTTGGTAATCTGTGTCTTTTTTCTTTTATATTCATAATTATCTCGTTATCACGCAGGCTAAAGCCTGCGGCTACTGCACATTGCAAAAATAACAAATCATGTAGCCGCAACCTTTAGGTTGCGCTGTCCCACGCAGGCTAAAGCCTGTGGCTACTACAACGTTGAATGATTCGCAGGCTATCCGCCTGAGGCGGAGCGGCTACATTGTTCGTAAATTATACTGAGAACTCCTCTAATCCATACAGCCTATAATCCATCTCCCCCAGCCCGGCCTCATGGGCCTCGCGGATGAAGCCAACGTCCTCAGGGCTTAGGCCAAAGAGGGTGGCGCCGTAAGCGTCAACGGTCACCGGGTCTCTGCTGACCACTATCCTCCTTGCCCCTTCGTATGAATTGTCTACGTCCTCCAGCCGTCCCCCCGTTGGGCCGTGGTCCCTGAGTATCCTGTAGGCATCCAGTATAGTGAGGTCAACCTTTACCACACGGTTAAGGTCTGAGATCTTGGGATGTATATCCTTATGTAAGGCCCCCCTATCCCAACCCACCATGCCCATGACGTTCTTCAGGGCCATGGTGAGCCTGGAGGTGCTGTGGTGTTTGGCTACAGGGACGTTGATGAGTACGTCTACCTCCTCCTTTAGGATAAAGTCATCAAAGAAGGCCCAGGATGAAAGGGCCTTACCCGCAGGGATATTAACCTCTCTTAGTCTGGAGGTATCTACGAGGCAGACCTCTGCACCGGCCCGCCTTGCGGCCTGGGCGATGCCGCTTAACTCGTAAGAGGTCCTGGGATTACTGGAACATGTGTTGTCTAAAACCTTTACTCTTGAGGCCCCGGCCCCTCTGCACAGTCCTACAAGGGCAGATACGAGGATGGGGTTGGTATTGGCGGCAAACTCGGGGGTACGGTTCCATGACATGTTGGGCTTTATTACTACCCTATCTCCCTTGGAGACCAGCCTTTCTATTCCTCCCAGGGCCTCAAGGGCCCTTCTGGTCATCTCCCTTACCGTCTCTTCCTCCGTCCTTCCCTCCTTATGTCCCCCGTGCACTACGACAAGCCCTCTCTTTAGTCCCGTCTCTTTCAGGGCCTTTAGGGGTTTAGGTCTGGAGAGGCCAGAAAGGTAGTTGAGGCCGTAGAGGCATGCCCCTGCCCCTACGGCCGTCTTTAGAAATGTCCTCCTAGAGATACAATCCTTCATCGCTCAAATATCAAATCACAAATGTCAAATCAATGACAAAGCTCAAATGACAAAACACGGGCTTCGTTTGATATTTGGAATTTGGACTTCTTTTGTCATTTGGATTTTGACATTTGGATTTCATCCAAAACTACCTGCCCTGTTGACTCAAACTACTTAGGTGGCCAGCAGTGCAGAGTAATGATTACCTTCAGGTCTTCCAGGATCCCCACCGGGGCGAGTCTCTCCTTGCAGTCTCCCTTCTTGGCGTCTATGTCGCATGTGGCACCGATAGGTTTTACAACGCACTCTCCCTTTGCATCGGTGGTTAAGGACTCCTTTTCGGCCCCGAAGACTACGTCCACGGTAGCCCCTTCTACAGGATTGCCTGTCTTATCAACCACCTGCACGGTCATCTTTGCGGCCTCTACAGTGGGAATGGTCAGGGCAAAAAGTCCTACTAAAAGGGTTACTCCCAGAAGATGATGTAATCGCATGCGTTCCCTCCTCTCTTGTTTGCTAGAAGATGCAAAAGAAACCTCGTCTCATGCCGAAGGCAAGTCGCTTGCGGCGTGACACGGCACTAATCAAACAGGGCGTCAATAAAACCATCGGGGTCAAAACGTTGTACGTCCTCCGCCTTTTCTCCCAATCCCACGAATTTCACGGGTATCTTTATCTCGTCCTGCATGCCCAGTACCACACCCCCCTTTGCGGTCCCATCAAGTTTTGCAAGGAATATGCCGGTGACATCAATGACCTCTTTAAATAGTTTTGCCTGAGAGATGGCATTTTGTCCGGTAGTGGCATCCAGTACCAGCAGCACCTCGTGGGGGGCATGCTCTATCCTCTTGGTCAGGACCTTTTTAATCTTTCCCAGTTCATTCATAAGGTTTTGTTTGGTGTGGAGTCTGCCGGCCGTATCCACAATGACCACGTCAACCTTTCTTGCCACTGCTGCCTCAAGGGCATCGTAGGCCACAGCCGCCGGGTCAGCCCCTGACTGGTGTTTTATTATCTGGGCGCCTATGCGACCTGCCCATATCTCTAATTGTTCAACTGCCGCCGCACGGAAGGTGTCACTTGCCGCCAGCAATACCTGTTTACCTTCCTTGACGAACATGTAACCAAGCTTGGCTATGGAGGTGGTCTTACCACTGCCATTCACCCCCGCTACCATTATCACCGTGGGAGGGGTTGGGGACATGTTGAGCTCAAGGCGGTAGCCCTTAAAGCGCTCCTTGAGCCTGGTCTTTAGATACTCTTTCATGCCAGGGGCATCCGCAATCTCTCCTGCCTGGCAGGCCCTTCTGAGTTCCTCCATGAGACGCCCCACGGGCTTTACGCCCATATCCGCCTCTATCAGGGCGGCCTCTATCTCTTCCAGTAGATGTTCATCTACCGTCTGACCCAGGGCAAAGAGGCCCTTCAGGTGCCCCTCCAGGCGGGTTCGGGTCTTTTCCAGTCCCTTCTTCAGGCCGTCCAGGGAGACCCATGCGTCCAGAGAGAGCCAGGAGGTGATACTACTGCCCTGTTGGCCCTCTACCACCGGGGCGGATTCCTTTGGGGGTTCTGCCGTAGCGGGCTTCTCTTCCTTCTTTTCTTCCTGTCCTATTAAGCCTTTAATGAGGTCAAAGACCATGTTATTCTTTCCTAACCCATAACAACACCGCTCTTTTGATGCCTGCTCATCCGGAGCAGATTATTACCCTGCCTCCTATTTTTCAAAGCCACTACCATATCCAGGGGGACCCTTACCTTACCGAGCGGTATGCCTGGTTTCCTGAGCCCGTGAAAGTCTGAGCCACCGGTAACAACCAGGTTGTGTTTTTGGGCTATCTTGAGATACTTTTCTACCTGGTCAGGTGTATGATTGGGATAATAAACCTCAATCCCCTGGATACCCCATTCTACCATATAAGGTATAAGGTCGTCCCTGGCTGTGAGGCCAGGGTGGGTGTAAACTGGTACCCCGCCGGTGCCAAGGATGAGTTCAATGGCCTGTTGCACGGTGATGGTCTTCTTTGGGACGTAGGCAGGGCCGTCGTCACCCAGATACTTATTGAAGGCCTCCTGTATGTCAGTACAGTAACCCTTCTTGTACAGTATCTCTGCCACGTGCATCCTGCCGGGGGGACTACTGCCCGCCAGGTCCAATACCTCCTGGGCCTCCAGATGGACCTGGAGTTTATCCAGCCTCTCTACCATGGCTGAGACCCGCTCTACCCTGTCCCTCTTCATCTCTTCCAGTTTGACAAGTAGATTAGTATCCTCAACGTCTATAAAAAGCCCCAGGATATGAATCTCATTAGGGTGCAGGTAACCGGAGAGTTCTATCCCTGGGACAACGTACACCCCCCTTTCTACCCCGAATCTTTGGGCGGCCTTTACGGCGTCCACGCAATCGTGGTCAGTGATGGCTATGGCCTTCAGACCCAGCCTTGCGGCCTCCTCCACGACCCCTTCGGGCGTGAAAGTGCCGTCGGAGCAGATAGTGTGTACGTGCAGGTCTGCCTCTCCACTACCTTGCAGGAGGGATTCCATAGCCAGCGACTGGGGCGATACTGATGACCTGGTGCCGCGCCCCCTGGCGAAACGCACATATACTTTATCCAGGATTCCATTAACAAACGTGCCTGAATTGGCAGTGCTGTATTTTTTGGCAAGTTCTATTGCCTCGTTGATGGAGACCTTGGGTGGGATGTCTTCTCTGTAGAGTAGTTCGTAGGCCGATAACCTCAGGATGCAGCGGTCAATGGTGGCCATTCGTGGAAGCTCCCAGTGCTCGGCCACGGAGGTAATCTTTTCGTCTATCTGTTTTTTTGCCCTTAAGGAACCCTCTACTAGCTGGACGGCGAACTCGGATACCTCCTTGTCCTCTGCCCTCTCGGTACAGAACCTGAGGGCATCTCCCAGGGCTTCTTCCCCCTGAATCTCTATCTGGTAAAGGGCCTGAAGGGCTAACTCCCTGGCCCTGGTACGCCTTCTCATCGGGCTTTGCCACGCTTCTCGATTCCCAACCTCTCCATGAGGTTGGCCATCTCTATTGCACTCATGGCGGCCTCTGCGCCACGGTTCCCGCTCCTGGTCCCTGCACGTTCTATGGCGTGCTCCAGTGTCTCCGCCGGGCGAACCTCCCGCATCGCTTCCCGCCTGTTCGGGTGGGCTTTCCCTCCATAACCCTCTGTCCAGTGTCTCAGAATCCTCTCCAGGAGCCAACGCTGCCTCTCGAGGGGGTTGACGATGAGGAATCCCTCCGCCCCATAGGTCCGGCAAGCCCTGGCTATGTCGTGGACATCTAGGTTCGTGATGGCTGCGCAAACCATCACGCGCGTTCGATTATATACCGGATAATGGATCAGGGCCACA